>Ga0265297_10004400_pt1 | contig 23132 bp, 22 predicted proteins | sample Munlanlwell13791_FD_192502 | JGI IMG/M metagenome (GOLD analysis project Ga0265297, IMG submission 192502) | Leachate microbial communities from a municipal landfill in Southern Ontario, Canada - Leachate well 137-91 | ecosystem: Engineered > Solid waste > Landfill > Unclassified | place... | reverse complement strand
ATTTTCTCTCTCATTAAATTACCCCCCCCAAGGCCCTAAAGGACAAAGACGTAAATCTAATCTTAATGTCCGCCGATGTTTGCTATCTGGAATATCGGCATGAACATCCCCACTACCATCGAGCCGATGACCAAGCCCATAAATATCAACATGATGGGTTCAAACATCGCGGTAAACCTCCCCAAAAATGTCTCCGCGTATTCCTGATAGAATACCGTAATGCGCTTTAACATCTGGGGCAGGTCCCCCACTTCCTCTCCGACCGCCAGCATCTGGACAACCATCGGCTCAAAAAAACCGCTTTCTTCCAGGGAGCGGTTTAGGGTCTTTCCTTCGCGCACCTCTTCCTTAACCCTGCGCACAATATCTGCCATAGTGTAATTTCCTACGCTGTGCTCGGCAATCTCAAGCGCGTAAAGTATGGGCACCCCGCTCTCCACCAAGGTAGACATGCTCGAGGAAAACCTTTCCACAACAAGCCCGCGGTAAAACTCTCCGAATACCGGCAGGCTGAATTCAATTTTCTCAAGGACCCTTCTGCCTTCCCTGGTCTTAAGGTAGGGCCTGAGCACGAAAAGAAACGCCACCGCTATCAGGCCTATTGCAGTCAAACCATATTTCCTTATAAAGAAACTCACGCTGATAAGCGCGCGCGTAAAAGCGGGCATCGTGACGTTGAACCCTTTAAAAAGGTCGGCGAACGTCGGTATTATCTTAACGGTCAGGAATATCAACGCCGCGGTGCTGGCGCACATAAGAAGCACGGGATATATCAGGCTGGAGACTATCTTTTTCTTAAATGCCGCGTTTCTTTCCAGGTAACTGGCCAGGCGCTCCAAAACCAACGCCAGATTGCCGCTGGCCTCCCCCGTCTCAACCAGGTTGACCCAAAGCTCCGAAAAAAACTTAGGGTGCTTTGCCATCGCCTCATGCAGACTCAAGCCCCCCTCCATGTCTTTTATCATCTCATTGATAACAGCGTACAACCTGCGGCTTGGAATCTGTCTGGCGATAGTATCAAGGCTTTTAAGTATCGGCACAGCTGCGCCCAGCATTGTGGCAAGCTGCCTGGAAAAGGTCACAAGGTCTTGGCTATTAACGCCGTAATGCTGGAAGCGCCTTCTCGGCCCAAAGGCATCTGTTCTCTGGCCGGAAACGCTCTTTTCGTAATCAAGCGTAACATTTATGACTATCAGGTTCCGCGACTGAAGCCGGTTAATAAGCTCGTCGCTGGAGGAGGCCTCTTCTGCCCCGGAGACCTTTGCCCCCTTATTATCCCTTGCAATATAAAAAAATTTAGGCATATTTTAATCTTGAGGCAGGCTCACATCGTCACTGAAATTGCTTCTTCCAGGGAAGTGACCCCCGACTCAACTTTCTTTATGGCGATATCACGCAGGCTCTGCATCCCTGCCGCTATCGCAGCATCCCTTACTGCCAGATAAGAAGCCCTCTGGTTAATCAACTCACGCACGGTTTCATTTACTATCATAACCTCCGCAATCGCAGCCCTGCCGCGGTATCCTATCTGGGCGCACTTATTGCACCCCTTTGCCCGGTATATCAGTTCGGCATTAAGCTTAATATCGCCCAGCTGCTTCAAGGTAGGCTCATATGCTTCCTTGCAGTCAGGGCAGAGCTTTCTGATAAGGCGCTGTCCTATTACCGCCAACAGAGACGGCGCCACCATGTAAGGTTCTATGCCTATATCTACCAAACGCACCGTAGCTGAGGCCGCATCGTTGGTATGAAGGGTGCTGAAAACCAGGTGCCCCGTAAGCGCGGAGCGCACGCCTATCTGGGCTGTCTCAAGGTCCCTGGTCTCTCCCACAAGCATGATATCAGGGTCCTGCCTCAGGAAGTGCCGCAGGGCGGTAGCAAACGTCAGCCCTATCTCTGGTTTAACCTGGACCTGATTTATGCCCTCTAACTTATATTCCACGGGGTCCTCTACCGTAATGATGTTCTTGGTCGGGCTTTTTATTTCATTCAATATCGCATAGAGGGTCGTGGTCTTTCCGCATCCGGTCGGACCGGTCAAAAATATTAGCCCGTAAGGGGATTTTATAACGCGGCGCATGATCTCAAGCTGCGCAGGCTCAAAGCCCAGCTGTGCAAGATCCAAAGGCACGCTAGTGCGGTCAAGAATCCTCATAACCACTTTCTCTCCGTATATGGTGGGGAGGGTCGAGACCCTGATATCAATGGGCCGGTCCTCCATCCTTACCAGAAACGCCCCGTCCTGAGGAAGCCTTTTTTCCGCGATATCAAGCTTCCCGAGGATCTTGATGCGCGAAATAATCGGCAGGTGCAGATGCCTGGCGGGGGGCGGGATCTCATAAAGTTTGCCGTCTATGCGGTAACGAAGGGATATCTTGTCTTTAAACGGCTCGATATGTATATCGGATGCCCTCTCGTCAATGGCCTGGCGGATAATCAGGTCAACCAGCTTTACGACCGGGGCCTCTTCGGCACGGGCTATAATCTTATCCAGGCTTAGCTCCTGGTCGCTTGATTCCAGGCTCTCAAAGGCAATATCGCTCTCCGTCTCGTAAGAGGCATTTACGGCATCCTGGAGTATCTTGGACTTTCCGTAGAATTTTTCGATTGCCTTATTAATATCTGATTTAGCCGCAATCACCGGATTGACCTCACAGCTGGTCAGTTTTCTTAGGTTGTCTATCAGGATAAGGTCTAGGGGGTCGAACATCGCTACTGTCAGCGATCCCAGATGGCGGGATAACGGCAATACCGTATTGCGGATAGCGAACTCCTTGGGTACCAGCTCTATCAGGTTCTGCTCGGCCGCCGGGTTCAGGTCGCTTCCGAGCGAAAAATAAGGGATATTGAGCTGCTTGCCAAGGGCGATTACCAGTTGTTCTTCCTTAAGCATGCCAAGCCTTATAAGTATCTCGCCAAGCCTGCCACCTTCCTGTTTCTGCAGCCTGATAGTCTGCTCCAGCTGCTGCTGGGTAATAACGCCTTCTTTGATAAGGGATTCGCCTAATCTAAGGTATTTTTCTTTCGGGGGCATAGGTTTGATTATTATTGCGCGACAGCTTAATTATAGCACACCTAGGAACCTTATTCCATCCTCTCTAAGCTATTAAGCCTGGAGTTTATTACGGCCTGGCGGTTCACCAAAGACGAGGCAGGACTTTGTTCCCTGGCCGGCACGCTACTGCCCCTCGCTACCTTGGCAGCCTTCTGGTAGTAGGAATCTTTTATGATGCGGGGCGTGATAAAAACCAGGAGTTCGCGGTTGGTATCTTTGGTTTTATCCTTATGCCTGAACATCATGCCGATAATAGGTATATCCCCTAAGATAGGGAGTTTTTTGGTTGTCTGGATAAACTCATTGCGGATAAGCCCTCCCACGATAACAGTATCTCCGTCCTTGATGCGTACGGTGGACTTAGTGCTGCGCACTTCAGGGTCACGGAAGGTATAGGTAAGGTTGCCGGAGGTGAGGGTATTGCCCTCTTTGGCTTCGCTCACCTCAGGATAGATGAACATCGTAATCAAGCCAGTTTCAATGTTGGCCTGGGGGGTAACTCTTAAGGATACGCCGGTCTCCTGCCTTTCCGGGTCTGCGGTAATGCTACCGGTGTTTGATACGTCGGTAGTCTCAATGCCTATGGACTCATTGGTGGTAATCTTGATTTCGGCTGTCTCATTATTAAGGGTCAGGAGTTTCGGCCTGGCGAGGTACCTCGTATCGGTCTGGGTGCGCAGGTAATCCAGGACCTCCGCGTAAGTAGAGCCGAAGGAGACCGCCCCTGCGGTGGCCGTAGTAATGGATTTGATGGATTTAAGGGTTGTGTCCCCCATAAAGAATTTCGCCTTGCTTAGGGAACCCGGCACAATCAAACTAAAGGGGCTGTTGTCGAACTCAAAACCCAGCTTGTCCACCACGTTCTTGCTGACGTCAAGCATCTCTACCTCGATAAGTATCTGCGGGGAGTAAACGTCAAGGTGCGAGATAACCTGCTCAATCACCGGGAACTTGCTGGGCATATCCGTGACAATCAAGCTGTTGGTCCTGAGATTCTCGGAGATCTTGCCCTTGGGGCTCAAAACGTCTTTGACGGCATTAATAATATCCGCCCCCGCTTTGCTGTTAAGCTGGGAAGACACCTCGGTAGTGATGGGGGAGGTGGAAACGCTGGCATACTTCAAATAATATATCTTGGTTATGGTCTCCACCTCTGGCTTGCCGTAGTCCTTCACGACAAAAATATTGGAATCGGGGTCAAGCTCATAAGAGAGGTTATTGGCGGCAAATATCTTGTCCATTGCCTCCTGGATGGGGACCTTGTCCAGATAAAGGGTGAGTTTCCTGTCCTGCAGGGCCTCCGAGGCAATAAAGTTCATGCCGGACTGTATAGAAAAAATCTTGAGCACATCCTTGAGATTGGCATCCTGCAGGTCCATGGATATGGTGGCATCGGGGTCAGGGAAAAACAAATCCTGCTCGGCGCTTAACTGCGGCATGATAAACAAAGAGATTAGGGTAGCGAATAAGAACATCTTATTGATGGTATTCTTCATTTCTTGCCTCCTTCTTGGATATTCTTAAGATTACCGTAATTCGTTTCTGCCGGAGAAGCTATTTTATAAAGTTGACCCTCAAAGAGCACGGATATTCCTTCTTTGTCAATGGACTTTATCTTTACGCCTTCGATAGCATCCCCTATCGTCAAAACCTTATTATTAATGATGGCCTGCGGCAGGTTCCCTCCCCAGATCATCCCCTGCACTACCAAAGACGGCAGGGGCTTGAGTTTCTCGGTCTTATGCGTATCCTCTTTTTTCTTCTCTGTCTTAAAATCTATAAATGGGTCTGCGAGGCCCTCTGCCTTATATTCGATGCCGGACTTAAGCTTGGCCCCGGAGACGGTCTCCGGATCAGCGGCCCCAACCTCGCCATAACAGGCAAGGAGATGCCCGAAAGATATAAATACGCTGATAAGCTTAAGCGTTACTTTCATTTCGTGTCCCTTAACCCTACCGTGCTCAATGTCATTTCGGCAGCAAACCTGCGCGCAGTACCGGTTACCTCCGGGACTTTGATATTGAGACTATCCACGAAACAGATATCGCTGTGGTTCTCCAGCTTGCTGATAAACCTGCCGATGTTGTGGTAACCGCTGGCTGATACCTCTAATGCAAATGGGTAACGAACATAGACCTGCTCGGTTTCCTCCTTGCCCGGCTTGATGGAATTAACGGTAATGTCGCACTCGCGGGCAATGGTGGTGATGGTATTAATTGATTCGTTGATATCCGTCTTCTTAAAGACCTTCCGGTAGGAATCAAATACCTTCTCTGTCTCTAAAATCTTGCCTATCGCCGTATTCTTCCTGGCCTCTTCGTCTTTGACCCTGCCAAGGGCGTTGAACTTGTTAGTCTGGGATTTATAGATGTTGGCCGAGACAATCAGGGAAACAACGATTATCAGGACGCTCAATGTCTTTTCGCGGTATAAGGTCAAGAGTTTTGTGGCATCCATATCCTTATCCTATTTTTTGCAGGCAATCACGAAAGTCGTCACGGGCCTGCCGAACATCTCCTGGTGGTTTATTGAAACCACCCCGATGAGGTCGCCGAAATATTTCGAAAATACAGGGTTAGATTTAAGGGCAGCCAGAAACTTGTTGACCGCAGCCATCTCTTGGTTGCTATCCCCCATATAAACCACGCCCTGCAATACTAAACTCACCACCCCTGCCGCTTCCTTTTTGAAGGATAGCTCGCTAAGGCGCATCTGGCTGGGAACGAGGCGCGGTATGGCGTCGAGCAATTCGGTTACATATATCCTTTTGGTCAGGAGCCCGTCAAGGACATTTATCCTTTTCCTGTATTCAGCATTAACCCGGACCAACTCATCATATCCGGCATTAGGTTTTATGAGGGAGCTGGCCGCAGGCCGCATCTTTTTTATCTTATTTATTTCCATGCGTAGCGGCAATAAACGCGAAGCGCCAAAGTAATATGTCCCCAGGCATATAAAAATGGCTATCGCCAGCGCCTTGGCAGTCTCGCTTCTTAACTGCATCAATAAAACGCCCGTCTTTGTTTTTGGGCGCTCTACAGGAGCCTTTTTTTCGGCCTTTTCTTTGGCTTGCAGAAGGTTTGGTTTGAGCCCGGTATTGACGTTGGCAAGGGCAGTGGCGTAGCTCTTCAGGAACGCCAGAGAAAAAGGAACGGTTTTACCAAGGCACCTCTTCAAATCTACGAACTGCAAACTCAATCCTATATCCCTGATAAAACTGATAAAACCTTCCAACTCGGCCTGATAATTGCGGTCCATCACAAAGAAAATCTTATCTATGTTTTTAATCGGGAAGGTGCGGTCATAATAATCCATTGAAATGCGTATCTCCCTCTTAAGCTTCTCCAGGACCGCATTAGGCTCCGGTACCTCGGGCTTGGAGGCCTCGGGAACAGCAGTTGCACCCAAGAGCACCACGTCGCGGCTAAACAGCGGAAAACCGTCATCCAGGACCAGAAAGTTTACTTCATCATTCTCCACCAGGTCTATGTTAAAAATACCCCTTACCCCCCTCTGGCTTGGGATTCCTCCCAGTTTCAACAGCTTCAACATACTGAAAGCCGAATATTCCAGTGATACCATCTTTAACCCCAGCTTGTTAACGATAGAGAGGTATCTGTCAATGGTCTCTTTCTTAATGGCTACAAAAAGTATGCGGTTCTTCTGGGCTGTCTTGTCCGTCTTGCATTGGAAATCTGCCACCAGTTCTTCAGTCTTAAACGGTATGTATTTCCTTACTTCAAAGTTTACCGCACCGGCTATTTCGTCCCGCGGCAATATCGCCATTTCAAAATTACGTATAATCAAATCCTTGCCTGATAAGCTCACTGCCGCTTCCTTGGCTTCAATATGCCTCTTCTCTAATTCATCCTTAACCAAGGCTACGATCTTATCTTCTTCCGGCAATTCTATTGTGCTGGCATTAGAAGACACCGAAGGCAGGCTTATCTGAACATTGTTTAATATCTGCCTGCCTCTTATCTCTACCAGGCTTATTACCCGTGAGCCGAAATATATTCCTAATTTATTCATCTTATTGTATTTTACTTACGCGCCTTCTGCTGTTAAGCCAGGCATTTATTTCTTTCGGATCAAACCGCCATACCCCTCCGACTTTTATACCTGATATCTTGCCCTCGTGCAGCCAATTGTAAATAGTCTGCTTTTTAAGGCGCAGGTAATCCGCTAATTCATCAAGGTCCATCAATCTGGTCATGATAATTTACTTAATTTTATTTCCTATCATACAAAATATAATGGATTTCATTAAAACATGAAAAAATTATTTTGTCAAGTATTTTTTTATATAGATTTACTTAGATTTACTTAGATTATAAAGAATTCCTGCCTTAGAAATTGCTAAGTCTGATTTGTTTAAGAGGATTAACGACCGCGGAAACTTGGGAGGGTCGAGGTGTAATTGACGCTAATACTCAGGTTATAATTAATTCCGTCTGGCTGCTGGACAATATCTATGGTAACGGGGTAAGGTATATCGGGATCTGAAACCTCAAGGCCAGGACCTAACTTATGTTGAGAGGTAGTGGTCCAGCCTTCAGTATTAGTCCTTATTTTCTCAAAAGCCAGGTTCATTCCCGCAAGGGCGGCATAGTAGGCCTTAATGCGCTGGGTCTTGTGCCTGGTAAGTTCAATCTGATTAAGGGTGAAATTCAGGATTACCCCGGCTAAAACCGCCGCTACCATAATCACTGATAGAACCAGGAACAAAGCCATGCCTCTTTCGCTTCTGGCCATGAGGTTTTTTAGGGATTTCTTCTGAGGTTCACGCGGTAGTCGGCATCCGCCTGGTTTACTACTACATGGCCTTCGCGCGCTAACCAGCCGAGGCTCATCAGCACGTTATCACGGGGCTTATCGATGCCGCGCACTAAATCCGTCAGGCTTACCTCCCCGTGCTGGTCCAGATAATGCCAGATGTCTCCTGCAACAATGCCTATCTCGGTAATCACCTCTTACCTCCTGTTTAATAATACGGCTGTTTTTAATAAACCGATTTTATTATAGACACAAACGAGGAAGGGGTCAACTTATTTTTTATTGTAACTTCCGCAGCGCGGGCATACCGAGAAGTGTTCTTCCCTTGTGTTGACGTAGGTGTACGAACAAACCTCGCAAAACCAGATAAAACGCTCATCTACCGAAAGCCCCTTATCTCTTTCCTTGGCTCCCAGCAACCATACCAGAAGGAGCGTGCCGATAAACAAGATAAGATAGACTGATACCGCCAAATAAAAATTAACGGTAATCATCGTTCTTGGCTGCCAGCTCAATCTTAACCTTCTGCCAGGCGCCGGGGGTAAATCTTTCCTTCTGGATAAAAAGGTAATGATTGATATAGCGCATGCTCAAAAGGTCTGCCTCAAGATTGCCGGAAGAAATCCTTCTTTTAACGTCTACCTCCTCCCTGCCGTCTGCTGTCATAATAATACTAAAGGAAAGCTCAATGTGCGCCACCTGCCTGTCCTGAAAGTAAAAACTGAAATAATACGGCAATTCGGGATAAAAGACCAAAGGCGCCGCTCTCCTGGCCGGTATCTGGTAGATCTCTGTTATTGCCGGCCGATAGATGGGCTTGGGCTGCCTTAGCGGCAGGGATAATGCCGGCTTAGAATACGTCTGAGGCAACGCCATCAAGCCGTCTCTTACCTTTATATTTATATTATAAGGTCTCAAACGGATGGGGGAGATATTACCGGATAAGGAGGGCCGGCCGCTGTTGCCTGCTGCCGCTAAAAATTCTCCCCAGAAATAAACCCCCCGGCAACAACTGTCGGGCATCTTGCCGAATGAAAAACTAAAAAGTCCAAAAAGCGCAAAGTGCCCAATCAGGGAAATAAAAATGGTGTTCCTGAGAATTATAGTCATCACTCCTGGTCGGTGGCGATATTAATCTGGGTTACCCCCGCCTCACGGCACATATCCCATATCTCCACGACCCGCCCCAAGGAAGCGCGGCGGTCGGACTTAATCATAATCGACTGTCTCCCCCGAGGCAGCTGTTTGAATAAATTCTTAAGCTCCGGGACGGTTATTACCTTTCCGTTTAGATAAATGACGTTCTCGCCCGATATTGTAATCTCGATATTTTCGTATTTAACCTCTTCGCTGGTGACGGCCTTGGGGAGGTTTATCTTAATCCCCTGCTGCACAACGAAACTGGAGGTAAGCATAAAGAATATCAGAAGCTGGAATATCATATCTATTAACGGCGCGATGTCAATCTGACGTAAACCGTGTTCCAGTTCCATATGCCTTCTGAACTTCATCGCAAGCCCTCCCTATTCGGTAAGGAAATTAACGAATTCCGTAGCGGATTTTTCCATCTCCAGTATCACGCTGTTTATCCGGTTAACCAAATAATTATAGGTCACAAAGATTGGGATAGCCACGATTAACCCCGCTACGGTAGTAAGCAGGGCCTCCCAGATGCCTCCGGCGAGGTCTCCGGGAGAAACAGGATGAAAAGAAACGGTCTTCGCCTGGATGGTCTGGAAACACTTGACCATCCCTGTAACCGTCCCGAGCAAACCCAGAAGAGGCGAGATATGAGCAATAGTAGCGAGTATAGAAAGGTTCTTTTCCAATTTAGGTATCTCATAGACAGAGGCGTCTTCAATCGCTTCTTTGATCTGTGGACGCGGACGATCATTCTTAAGTATCCCGACCTTAAGGATCCTGGAGATGGGGCTGTTGGTGCCATCGCAAAGCGACAGGGCCTCCTTTATCTGATGATGCTTCATCTTATCCAGGATGTCGCTTAAGAACTCCTGGCTGTCAATCCGGATTTTATGCAGATACCAGAACTTCTCGATGATAATCGCCAGGGCAAAGATAGAGCAAAACAGTATCGGCCACATCACCGGCCCCCCGGCTAAAAAAAACTGCCAAAAACTCATGCGGTATAGGTCCATCGCTGCCTCCTTTTATTTTTTAATGGCGTTGATGCGCTCCCGGGCATACTTGGCTTCCTCGACGCCCATGGAGATAATCCTTTTATAGATATTGATTGCCTCCGCGCTTTTCCCCTGATTTTCGTAAATAGCGGCTACCCTAAGGAGCGCCTTCACTGCCAGTTTGGCATTTTCGGGATAAAGATAAGCCACCTTGAGGTATTCCTCCACCGCTTCCTTAAATTTACCCTGGGTCTCCCTGGTTTCCGCAATCTTAAACTGCAAATCCGCCAACTGCCTTAACGGAGCTGCCTCAAGGCCCTTGCGGTAAAAATCTACCGCCTCATCATAATCCCCGAGCCTATGGCATATCTCGGCAATCTTCGGGTATACCGCCGCGGCCAGGTTAGGATACCTTTCGCTCGTCTGCCGGTAACTCCCCAGGGCGGCCTCAAGCTTATCCTCTTTTGCCTGGATATCGGCGATAGCGATAGCCGCCTGGCCGGCAAGGTCGCTTTTCGTCAATTGCTCAACCTTGCTAAAATTATTTATCGCATTCTCGTAGTCCCCCTTCTCTTGCGAGATTGCCCCCAGCATATAATAAGCGTCGGCTACGATGTTACTGCTTGAAAAATCGTTGATAATGGATAAAAAATAACGCTGCGCCATCCTTAGGTCATTCTGGCGATAATAATATTCTCCCAGCCACCAGATAATCTCCGGATTAAGTTTTGAATCGGGGTACCTGGAACGCAACACCTTGAATCTTGCTACCGCTTCTTTCTCGTTGCCCATCTGGTAATAGCAATCCGCTATCTCGTATTCCGCCTTCTGCGCCAAATCCTTATCCTGGCCGTAATCCCTGGCTACCTCCCGGAAGACCTCGATGGCCTCGTTGAATTTACCAAGATTATAAAGACTGGTTCCCAAAAGATAGGTGGCCTGCGGCCTAAGGTTAGCGTCCTTGAATTCCTTATGAAATTTATCCAGCACATCCTTGGCGGAGCTATAATCCTCCTTCTGAAAATATGAAAGCGCCAGGGCATATGTCGCATCATCCGCAATCTTGGAATTGGAAAAATTATTGCGGATACTCTGAAAGGCCATAATGGCTCCGTCGTAATTGGAGGTTTTAAGCAGCACGGTACCCAGTTGGTATTGGACGTAATCGTTATATAAACTGTCGGGATAGTCTTTTAAGATGGTATCATAGGCCTCCTTTGCCTTACCGTAATCCCCGGAGTCCTGATAGGCGTCCCCGATCTGGCAGAGAGTGGCTACCTTTACGGTCTTATCCTCGGTACGCTGAACAATCTTCTGAAATTCCTCAATTGCCTCCTTGAATTCCCCTTCCTTAAGCAGAGACCAGGCCAGGCCGTAATGCAGCTTATCCAGGTATTCCCGGGGGATACCGCTCTCAAGGTCCCTGCCCAAGGACTCTTTATATAGCGTTATCGCCTGCCGGTATTCCGATAGGTTGTAGAGGGTATCGGCCTCGCCCAGGTATGCCTGCACTAAGATCAGCGGGTCGCGGCTGTCTCTGAGAAGCCCATCGTAAGCGCCCTTGGCCTCCGTGAACCTTTGGGTCTCGAATAACAGCACCGCCCTGCCCAGCAAGAGTATCTCTTGGTTCTTCTTTTCAAGGTTATCGCCGTTTATCTCCCCGAAGACCCTCCCTGCTTCATCGTAGCGCTTCAGTTTCAGGAAGGCCCAGCCCATCCCCAGCCTGGAAAGAGCCTGTATTTTCCCGTCGCTGCTAGATGAGATAACCCTTTTGTATTCGTCTATCGCCTCGCTAAAATTGTTGAGATAATAATCCGCCTCTGCCAGGTAGAAATAAAGGTAGGGGAGCCTGTCGCCGTTATTGGAGCGCGATCCGATATAAGAACCAAGCTTTTCTTTCAGCGCCTGGTAATCCTTGAGGCTATAGAGGCTCTCTATGATTTTCAGGGAAGCGTCCTGCGCCAAGGGTTCCCGCGGATAACGCTCCTCTACTATCTTAAAATACTTCAGGGCCTCCTGGTAATTCCCCTCCTGGAATAAACACCACCCCAGTGAATAATAGGCGTGCACCAGATAAGGGGACTTGGGGAAACCGTCGATAATGGCCTGATAGTATGAGGCGGCCCTGCTGAAACCATTCCCTTTAAAATGCACCTCGGCTGTCCAGTAAAGCGCTGCGTCCTTGATGGCGCTGGCCTCTGGCTGGTTAAGCAGTTCTTCGAATTTTTTAAGGGCGTCCATGTATTTGTTCTGATGAAAATAGCACTCCCCTATCAGGAGTTCGGCATCGGCAGACCTCCTGGAATCGGGATAATTTTTCAGGAACCTCTCCAGAAGCCCAAGGCTGACATCATAAAAGCCGTCCTCGAAAGCCTTTTTGGCTACAAAGAATGATTCCTCTTCCTTGGGATTATCCTCGACGGCATACGAAGGGAAAGGCGCGAGAAAGGCGCCAACCGCAAGATGCGCCGCCATCAAAACGGCCAGAGATGAAAACCTTGTTATCATCCAATGACGCTTCGACATTTTTCTTAAACTATACCATCTCTTTTATGCTTCGACAACGCCTTTGTTAAAAAGTGCGCGGTGTAGGAATCTTTATTGCGGATTAATTCCTCCGGGCTTCCGCACCCGACTACCCGGCCTCCCCTCTGACCTCCGTCAGGACCTAGGTCAATAATATAATCCGCGCACTTGATTACCTCCAGATTGTGTTCCACTACGATAACGGTGCTGCCCTTCTCAACCAACCTTTGCAATACCGCAATTAATTTTTCGACATCCGCGAAATGCAGGCCGGTAGTAGGCTCATCCAGGATATAAAGGGTATTTTCGGTGGAACGCTTACTTAATTCCGCGGTCAGCTTCAGACGCTGCGCTTCCCCTCCGGAAAGGGTAGTGGCAGACTGCCCCAATTGGATGTACCCTAACCCTACGTCGTAAAGGGTTGCCAAGGTATTCTTGACGCGGGGGATGTTTGCAAAAAGAACCAGGCCTTCCTCAACCGTCATCCCGAGGACATCGGAGATGGACTTCCCTTTATATTTTACCTCTAGCGTCGCTTCGTTAAAACGCCTCCCCTTGCAGACATCGCACCTGACGTAGACGTCGGATAAGAAATGCATCTCGATCTTCTTGATGCCGTCCCCCTGGCAGGCCTCGCAACGTCCGCCCTTGACGTTAAAAGAGAACCTGCCGGGCTTATACCCGCGCAGGCGCGCCTCCGGAAGAAGACTGAATAATTCCCTTATAGGTCCAAACAGGCCGGTGTAGGTAGCCGGATTAGAACGGGGGGTCCTGCCGATGGGAGACTGATCCACCACTATCACCTTATCGATATGCTCGTATCCGGTGATCTTATCGTAAAGGCCCGGCCGCTCCTTGCTTTTGTATAATTTCTTCGCCAGGGCGCGGTAAAGTATATCATCGATAAGCGTGGATTTACCCGAACCGGAAACCCCGCTAACGCAGATAAATGTCCCCAGCGGGAATCTTACGTCAATATTCTTAAGATTATGCTCCCTGGCGCCTTTAATCTCCAATATCATTTTATTAGACAGCGGACGCCGCCTCTCGGGCATGGCTATCTCAAGTTCCTGCCTTAGATACTTTGCGGTAAGCGAATCGCGGCAGTCCAATAATTCCCCGGGTGCCCCCGAGAAAACCACCTCCCCGCCGTGCCTGCCTGCCCCCGGTCCCAGGTCAACGATATAGTCCGCATCCCGGATGGTATACTCGTCGTGCTCCACTACGATTAAGGTATTCCCAAGGTCTCTTAGCGCCTTCAAGGTAGCGATCAATTTGGCGTTGTCCTTCTGATGCAGACCGATGCTTGGCTCATCAAGTATGTATAATACGCCTACCAGCCCCGAACCTACCTGCGTAGCCAGCCGGATGCGCTGCGCCTCTCCTCCGGAAAGGGTCGAGCTCTTTCTTTCAAGCGTTAGGTAATCTAAGCCCACATCAATGCAGAAGCCGAGCCTGCGGACTATCTCTTTCAAGGCCTCCCTGGCAATGATTTTTTCTTTTTCATTGAGAGAGAGCTCCTTGAAAAAATGATACGCCTCCTTTATCGGCATAGCGGTAACCTCGTGGATATTCCTGCCGCTGATGGTGACAGCCAGGCTCTCTTTCTTAAGCCGGGCGCCGTTGCAGGCGGGGCAAGGGAGCGTAGACATAAAACGCGAGATCTCGCCCTTTAAATAATCGCTCTCTGTCTGCCTGAATAGCCTCTCCAGATGCGGGATAACGCCTTCAAACGGCTTGCCTCCTACTTCTTCCGGGCTCCCGCAGAGTATCGCCTGCCGGATGCCCTTCCCGAGCTTTCTAAAAGGCGTATCGAGTGAAAAATCCAGCCGGCGCGCAAGTTCGCGGACCAACCAGCGGTAATACAGGATATATCCGTGGCCTCCCCTCTTCCAAGGCTCAATGGCCCCCCCATTGACGGATTTATTCCTATCGGGGATGATTAAATCAGCGTCAAATTCCATCTTTGTGCCCAGGCCGTTGCATGCAGGGCAGGCGCCATAAGGGGAGTTAAAGGAGAATATGCGCGGCTCAACCTCCGTATAGCTGATGCCGCATTCGGGACAGGCGAACTGTTCGCTGAATACGAGGTCTTCTTTTGCAGGGCGGGCTATGACAATCATCCCCTTGCCTACCTTAAGAGCCGTCTCCACGGAATCATTAAGCCGCTCCTTAACCCCAGGTTCCAACACCAGCCTGTCTACCACCACTTCAATGGCGTGTATCTTGTATTTGGGAAGCTGAATCTTAAGAGGCAATCCGTATAATTTTCTGTCAATGCGCACCCGCACAAATCCCGCCTTTTGCACCTCTAAAAGCATCTGGCGGTATTGGCCTTTTTTGCCTTTTACTAACGGCGCCAGTACCTGGATCTCGGAGCCTGCGGGCAGACGCAAGAGGGCCTCTGTTATTTCCTGCGAACTCTGCCTTTCAATGGCGTGTCCGCAGCGGTAACACCTCACCCTGCCGATACGCGCGAAAAGAACCCTAAGGTAGTCGTAGATCTCGGTCTGGGTGCCTACGGTAGAACGGGGGTTCCCCCCTGCAGTGCGCTGTTCAATGGCAATGGCCGGGGAAAGGCCCTCGATATGCTCAACGCTGGGCTTCTGGAGCTGTTCCAGGAACTGCCGGGCATAACTAGAGAGACTCTCTACATAACGGCGCTGCCCCTCGGCGTAAATGGTATCAAAGGCAAGGCTGGACTTGCCTGAACCGGAAAGGCCGGTAATCACGATAAGCTTATTGCGCGGAATGGCAAGATTGATATTCTTAAGGTTGTGTTCCCGCGCGCCGCGGATTACGATATTGCCTTCGCTCATATTTTTATTGTAATAGATTCAACGATGCGGCCTGTTCTAATAAACGGGCGGATTGCTTAGTCATATTCAATTGCCGGTAAAGAAGGCTCAGGTTCCGGTAAGCCTCGGGGTCAAAGGGGTTAAGCCTGATAGACCTTTTAAAAAAAATAGCCGCCCTTGCAGAATCCCCTGAACGCGCGTAGCATATTGCCATTCCGTTATTGGATTTAGGCTCATAGGGGTCAAGCTCAAGGGACTTGGCAAAATTAAGAAACGCATGGGAATCCATATTGTTGTAAAGGTAGATTATCCCTAATCCGCGGTAGGCTCTATAGTTGCCAAAAATGCCGCCCTCCTTGATAATCCCCTGATATTTTTCAATCAAATATTCCCGCAAGGCTGCATCTTTAAGTGACAACGACACCAGACGGTCAAAGGCCAACCTGTTGAAAGGGGCAATCTCTAGGCTCTCAAGCCACTCCTTCTTTGCCTTTCTGGAATCGCCTCTTGCGGCATAGACCACCCCCAGAGATGCCCGGGCATCGGCATTACCGCCATCCGTTGCAACTGCCTTTTTGGCGCTATCATAGGCATCCTCCGGTTTTTTGTCCGCCAGGTATGCCATAGCAATTCCGCTGTATAAAACCGCTTTTCTCTTATCACCCTGCTTCAAGGAGAGGGCTTTCTGATAAGACTCGATTGCCTTCTTATTCTCTGCCCTATTTAAATAAAGCAGCGCCATATTGCGGTAGGCAGTCGCGCTGTCATCCACATATTCCAGGATACGGCTGAAGAGGGCATAATTGTTACGCCAGGTTAAATTTCCTCTAAAGGTTATAGCCGAGAAACAAAACGCCAGGCACCATGCGATAATATAAAATGCAGGCCGCGCCCTTGCCGTCATCATCTTTAATGACCGGGCCGTAATTGCCAATACCCCGATCAGCGAAAGGTAAAACCAGTTCTCCGGCATGATTGCCCTGCCCTGAAGGTAATATTCGGGGTATCTGAAAAAAAGCGTTGCCGTCGGCAATAACCAAAGAAAAGACAAGCCTAATAGTAGAAATACCCGTTTATTAAAGCGGTAGATGATAACTGAAGCGGCTAAAAAAATTAAAACAAGCACCCCATACAAAATAAAGGCAGGCGCCATAGGCATCACAACAGGTATATTACGAAGCATGTGCAGACCGAAAGGCAGATATGCCAAGCTGATATATTTTATGTTTATGCTAATGAAGGTAAATATCGTACTCCAAGGGCTGGTGCCCGGAGGAGGAAGGATGTCTGTGCCTATCCTGATAACCTTGATTCTCAACATCAGGTAACTCAAGGATATTAAAATAAAGGCAGCATACCACAGGCGCGCCTTATTCCTGCCTTGCCTAATCCCTCTGATTTTAAAATACACCTCTTGCGTAAAAATAAGTCCGAGCGGAAAGATCGCCGCAGCTTCCTTTGATAACAAGGCCATGATAAAAAATAATAAGGAAAAGAAACGATATTTGCCTCCTTTAACAAAAGAAAGCAGGGCCAAGAGCGAGAATATGGCAAGCAGGATATCGGCCCTGCTGGAAATATAATTTACAACAGAGCCGTTAAGCGGATGCACCGCAAATAAAACGGCGCTCAAAAATGCGACCTCGCGGTCAGCGACTATAAGATCTATAAAACGGTAAGTTAATAACGCGAGCAAGGCATGCAGGATGAGATTAACCAGATGAAAACCGAAAGGATTGAGCCCCCAGACGGAATAATCAAAAAGATATGATAAGGTCTGCAGCGGCCGGTAATAAAAATTCGGCTCCTGCCCGAAATAATAAAGCGGGGCGAGCAGGGCCTGTTTAAGCAGGATCGGCCCCTTGATAAAATCGTTGTTCACTACCAACGCGATGTCGTCCCAGACAAAGGCGTTGCCGAGCGAGTTAAGGTAAACCGCAACTGCCGAAACGATAATAATGAGGGTGCTGTAGCTGGACTTCAATTGGCCTTCTTTCGGGTATCTTAATAAAGGAAGCCCCGCATCTTTAAGATGAAACCGTCCGTCTTAAGGAGAAAGGATGCGGGGCGCCCTTGCCGCTAACGTCTCTTTTTCTTCTTGCCGCCTCTTTTCATCTTGGCGCAAGATACGTCGCCTTGCTTGTCAAGAAAATAGAGGTACCCCTCTTTTCTCTTGATTCCGCATTTTGCCACCTTCTTGGGGTTGCCTCCCTTTTTGGCTCCCCTGGCCATCTTCGCGCAGGAGACATCGCCTTTTTTGTCGATATAGTAAAGGTAACCCTTCTGTCTCTTGATTTTCAATTTCATCAGTTTCTGTGCCATATTATGTCTTCACCCCCTTTCTTTTTAAGATTTAATTGCCAATCTTAAACGGCCCGAGGATTCCTTCCAGCGTTGCCAGCGCTGCAAGGACCGCCAGATAACTCGTCTTGGGATTGGCCGGATGTATCACATTCTCGGTTGAGGTAACTATCCTGCCCGAGCCTGATTCGATCTCGATGCGGTGCATATTGCGCTTAAGGCCGGGAGAGGCAACGATGCGCACCCTCGTCTTGTGCGGCCCTATCCCTGCCAGGCTTAAGGTCGCCGCCACGTTTACATTCTGCTGGAAGGCGCGGGTGGCCTTTAAAGCGCTCCCTTCAAAAATAACCTTGTCTTTCTTGATTTTCGAAAGGCTTATCCCCTTTTTCTGTATATACGGCACGCTGCTGAACGCCTCAGGTGGTTTGGTGGTAATGAGTGTCACCTTTTTTACTCCGGCAAGCTTAGCTGCTTTTAGGGCATCAATGCCGGATATTGCCCCTGAAGGTATAAATACACGCGACCCCTTCTTTAAAGCCTCGTTTTCCAATCTGCGGTAGCCTTTCAATAATCCCCCTACGCTCATTACCATAATATCCCGCCCTGCCGAGACTGCGCTCATGGCAATTCCGAAGGAAACACGGGCAGAGGCGGCCTCAATTAACAAATCCGCTTTCCTGAGAGCGCTGCCCAAATCCTTGACTGCCAGGCCGGGAGATTTAAGATCCCCGGCCAGGCGCAGGGATTTTTGCCTGTCAATATCATAAAGGGCGGATAACCTTGCGCGGCTGCGAAACTGCGCGTTGATCGCCCTGGCCAAAGAACCTCCGATTGCCCCGCACCCTATAATTGAAATCCTTAATCTCCGCGGCATAGCCTGCTAAACCTTTACGACAATATTATCTATTAAGCGGGTCTTTCCTATGTGTACTGCCAATACCACAAGAACCTTATCCTTTATTTTAACCAGCGGCCTTAGGGTATCCGGATCCACTATCTCGAGGTACTGCACCCTTATCCCGGGGGTTCGCCTTATAAACGCCTTGAGGTCGGCGATAATGCCTGAGGAGTATCGCCTGCCGCGGCTGATGAGTCTCTCCGCCTCCTTCAATGCCAGGCTTAACACCAAAGCCCTCTTTCTCTCTTGCGGGCTCAGATAATTGTTGCGCGAACTCATGGCTAAACCATCCTTATCGCGCACGGTAGGCATAACCTCGATACGAAGTGGCATGTTTAAATCACGGGCCATGCGCCGGGCGATAACGGCCTGCTGGGCATCCTTTTGTCCGAAGTAGGCGCTATCCGGCTGCACGATATTGAATAGCTTGGTTAGCACCGTAGCCACGCCACGGAAATGCCCTGGCCGGAAATTGCCGCAAAGAACATTGCTTAAATCCCAAACCTCTACATAGGTTTTATAGTCAGAGGGGTACATCTGCCTGGCCCCTGGATAAAAAACGACGTCTGCTCCTGCCTTGCGGCAGAAAGCGGCATCCCCCGACAAATCACGGGGGTATTTATTAAAATCCTCTCCCGGCCCGAACTGGGTAGGGTTAACAAATACGCTTATGACTACCCTATCATTATCTCTGCGCGCGCGGCGCAAGAGGCTCAAATGCCCATTGTGCAAGGCGCCCATCGTGGGGACAAAACCGATGCGCCGGCCGGCCTTTCTCCAAGCGCCTGAGAGCTCCTGCATTTTTCTTATGCTTTTTACAATCCTCATAACACGTCCATCAGGGGCCGCATCACGAAGGCCCTGCGGAAAACCCCTGGATGTGGGATCTTCAACCCCTTGGAATCAATAAAGCGCTCCCCGTAAAAGAGTATATCCAGGTCAATCCTGCGCGGACCCCAACGCCTGGACTTACGTCTGCCTAGCAGTCTTTCGATCTCTTTGATTTTTTTTAAAAGCTCCGGCGGCGGGATTGCGGTCTTGATCTTGAGGACAGCATTAAGAAACTTCCTCTGTCCCGGGGGGCCTCCGAAGGCCTCGGTTTCATAAAGGCGGGATGCCTTAATTATCCTGGTATTTTTTAAATCTTTTAGTTTTTTAATCGCTGAATTTATGTACCTGCGCCTGTCTCCGAGATTAGAGCCGATACCCAGATAGCAATTTACCATCCTGCTAAACAATCTTTCTAAGGCGAGTGAGGGCCTGGCGTATCCTTTCTTCATCAACCGTAAGCGCCATACGGATATAGCCTTCCCCGTAACTGCCAAACCCTACGCCGGGCGTAACTACGATATCCGCCTTATCCAATAAAAAGGAAGCAAAATCCATGGAGCAACTGCTGCCTTTACCGCGCCCTGTCTTCCGTAAGCCGCAAACATGAGGAACCTTAAGCCAAACGTAAAAAGTAGCCTTGGGAGATTTAACATCCCAACCCAGCTCTTTCAAGCCACGGATAAGTGTATCGCGCCTGGCCTGATAAGCCTTCCGCATATCGCAAAGCGCATCCTGCGGGCCGCCAAGCGCAGCAACAGCAGCCTCTTGAACGGCAGAAAAAATACCGGAATCGATATTGGACTTGACCTTGGCCAGCGCCGATATTAATACATGGTTCCCGCAAGCCCAGCCTACCCTCCAACCGGTCATATTATATGTCTTGGAAAGCGAGTGGAATTCAATGCCTACCTCCCTGGCCCCCTCTGCCTCTAAGAAGCTTGCTGGCCTGTAATGATCATAATTGATCTCGGAATAAGCCAGGTCAGAGACCACGATAAGCTTGTTCCTTCCCGCAAAATCGCTTACCTCTTCGTAAAAAGATTTTTCGGCAACAGCAGAAGTGGGATTATTGGGATAATTTATATAAAGAAGCTTTGCCTTGCGGCGGACGGCAGAAGGTATTTTTTTAAGGTCGGGGAGGAAATCATTATCCTTTAGAAGAGGCATGAGATAAGGCCTGCCTCCTGCCAGGATAGTCCCTCCTTTATAAGGCGGGTAGCATGGGTCAGGCACCAGGGAATAATCGCCATTATTCAAAAATGCCAGCGGCAGGTGCGCAATCCCTTCTTTCGAGCCCAGCAATGGCAGGATCTCTGAATCAGGGTCAAGCCTTATCCTAAAACGCCTCTGATACCATTTGGCGATGGCTTTACGCAATGCCGGCATACCCTGGTCCAAGGCATAACGGTGGCTGGAAGGCTCGAGAGCCGCTTTGTAGAGCTTTTCAATAATGTGCCCCGGCGTCGGCCGATCAGGATCTCCAATGCCTAAGTCAATAATGTCCCTGCCTTCTGAACGGGCCATTCTTTTGGCCTTGTCAATCTCAAGGAAGAGGTAAGGCGGCAAGGAAGCCAATTTCCGGGAGGATTCAAACATCATTCTTTATCCTTTTGCTTTAAATTCAACACATCCTGCATGGAATACAGACCTGCGGGCTTATTATAAACCCATTTCACAGCCTTTAGCGCTCCCAGCGCAAAGAGGTCGCGGCTATGCGCCTGGTGTTTTACTTCGATACGCTCGGAATTTCCGCAGAAGATAATGCTGTGGTCTCCGACAATATCCCCGAGCCTGACGGAGTGGGCCGGTATCTGTTTATGCGTAACCTCAGCCAGAAGTTCGACAAACCTCCTGGCGGTCCCGGAAGGAGCGTCCTTCTTTGCTTTATGGTGCGCCTCGACGATCTCAATGCCGTAATCCGGCCCGAGCCTGCGGCCCAACTCTGGTAGAATGGAAAAAAGGACATTCACCCCCACCGACATATTCGGCGAAAACACTACCGGCACGACACGGCTTATCTCCTCTATCTTTTTTAACTGCGCTTCGCTAAGGCCCGTTGTCCCCAGCACGAGCGCCTTTTTATACCTGGCAACATAATCAAGGTTGGCCTCGCTTGCCTCGGGAGAGGTAAAATCCACGAATACATCCACTAGGAATATCCCGTCTGGACTAGAGGATATCCTGAGCTTACCCCATTCCCTCCCAATGACAGGCGTTCCTTTCTTTTCAAGGGCAAGGGCAACCTCAAGATCATTATCCTGACAGGATAACTCCATAATCCTCCTGCCCATCCTGCCGCACGCTCCCGCTACGCCTAGCTTAATCATGATCCCCGCTCCTCTTATAATAACCCGTAGAGATGGAGGCTGTCCTCGAGCTTATGGCGGTTTTCATCCGACATCGCGCAGAGAGGCAACCTGAGTTCCTCATCGCACATCCCTAAAAGCCCCATGGCGGTCTTGACCGGTATGGGATTGGTCTCGATAAACATTGACTTGACCAGCGGCAGGAGCCTGTAATGCAGCTCGCGTGCCTTGCCGATATCTCCCCGTTGGAATGAGTCGACCATCTCTGCCGTATCCCTGGGCACGATGTTGGCTACCACCGATATAACCCCGGTGCCTCCGATAGACAAGACAGGGAGCGTCAGGCTGTCGTCTCCGGAGATTAAATCGAACCCGTCGCCGCAGAGCGCCTTTATCCGCGCCATCTGCTCCAGGTTGCCGGAAGCCTCTTTTATCCCCACAATGTTCTTGCAATCACGGGCTAAGCGCGCAACGGTCTCCGGCTCAATATTGACTCCGGTGCGCGAAGCGATATTGTAAAGAATAATTTTAATATCTACCGCCTCGGCAACGGCCTTGAAGTGCTCGTAAAGCCCTCTCTGCGTGGGCCGGTTATAATAAGGAGAAACCTGCAACGATGCCTCTAAGCCTGCCTTGACAGCGTGCCTCGTCAGCATGACCGCTTCTTCGGTGGAATTGGAGCCGGTACCGGCAATCACAGGGATCCTTCCGTTTACCTGTTCGATGGCGATCTCGATAACGCGCTCGTGCTCCTGGAAAGATAAGGTCGCGGATTCGCCGGTAGTCCCGCAGGGGACAATGCCGCTGGTGCCGTTTTTGATATGGAAATCTATAAGCTCCCTGAATTTTTCCTCGTCCAATTTACCTTTTTTAAAAGGCGTGACGATTGCCACGATTGAGCCTTTATACATAATACGCTCCTTGGTAAACTACCCTGGCCTTTCCTTCCAGCCAGACATTTTTAAAAGCGCGGGCCGTCTTTTCAAAATAAACCTTAAGGACCTCTCCACTGCGGGTTTGGACATTGACAATACCGCTGGTACCGCCCCCTTTTAAGGCAAAGACAAGGGCGGCTGCCGCGCTGCCGGTGCCGCAGGCAAGCGTTTCATTCTCTACTCCTCTTTCGTAAGTGCGCAGCCTTATGGAAGCCGAACCCCTAACCTCCACAAAATCTACATTGGTTCCGGCTGGCCGGAAAAACACGTGGTTTCGAACCTGCCTACCTAATCCGACTACGTCAATACCGTCAGCCTTGTCCACAAAGAGGACCGCATGCGGCACGCCGGTATCGATAAAACTCAAGCCTAATGCGCGCCGGTTAATCTTAAGCCCCAGGTTCAGCCTTATATCGCGCGGGTCGGTCAATTTAATGCGCACGGCATCTCGCAGGATACGCGAATCAATAATGCCGGCTTTGGTTTTTATGCGGATTGAGGATTTTCTTGCGGCTCCCGTTTCATCCGCCCAGATGGCAGCGCAACGCGCTCCGTTTCCGCACATCTG
>Ga0265297_10004399_pt1 | contig 23136 bp, 34 predicted proteins | sample Munlanlwell13791_FD_192502 | JGI IMG/M metagenome (GOLD analysis project Ga0265297, IMG submission 192502) | Leachate microbial communities from a municipal landfill in Southern Ontario, Canada - Leachate well 137-91 | ecosystem: Engineered > Solid waste > Landfill > Unclassified | place... | reverse complement strand
GGAAAAGACATCGGCAACATCCTCGGGGGTGGTAGCAAAGGCAAGCCCAGCGTGAAGCGCCCGGCCAGCCTGCAGCCCCAAACCAGCTCCAGCCAAGCCAAGCGCTAGCATTATTACATTTCCCTTCTTTTTCCATTCATGAAATGCATACTCGGCGGAACATTCAACATCCTGCACATCGGCCACGAGCGCCTCCTGAAAGCCGCGCTCGCGTTTGACGAAATCACAATCGGGCTCACAAGCGATTCATACGCAAGGCAGACCAAAGCTTACCCGTTCGTGCCTTACTCAGGGCGCGCGCTCAACCTAGAAAATTTCGTAAAAAATATTTTGAAAAAATCAAAAACCAAAAGGAAATTAGAAATAGTGGAAATAGGCGACAAATACGGCTTCGCGCCCCAGACCGATGCAGACGCGATAATTGTTTCAAGCGAAACCGAATCCGCTGCTGAAGAGATAAACCGCATAAGAAAGTCCAACCGCCGCAAACCATTGCGCATAATCTCCGTTCCCCTTGCCTATGCCGAGGATTTCATAAAAATTTCCGCAAAAAGAATTCACGAAAAGAGAATAGATTTGAAAGGGAAGCGCCTCAAGCCAGTAATTTTCGCGCTCGGTTCCGCAAACCCGAGCAAAAAGCAAGGATTGGCGCAGGGCGCTAAAAAAATATTCAAAAATTCCTCCGTCCGCACCCTGAAAGTCCAATCCAGGATACGCGAGCAGCCATTCGAGCAGGAAACCCTCAAAGGAGCGGAAAATCGGGCCAAATCCGCGTATTCAGCCACGAACGCGGATTTCGGAATCGGATTTGAAAGCGGTTTGTTCAACTTCGGGGATGGTCTTTACGACATAGCGATATGCGCAGTTTTCGACGGTGAAAGGACCACATTCGGAACCAGCATGGGTTTCCAGATGCCCAAACTGGCGATAGAACTGCTAAACCAGCACAAGGATTTAGGCGCGGCGATGTCCGAGCTTACAGGGATAGACAAAATCGGGTACAAGAAAGGGGCAATCCACTACCTCTCGAACGGCGTTTTGACTCGCCAGCAGATGAATGAACAGGCATTTTTGTGCGCGATGATCCCGCGGATAAGCGAAGCTAAAAACCTGTTCAGATATTTTTGAACCTCGGCATAAACCGGCCTACTTATTCCGGCAATCCAGATGGAGTTTCGCACTTCTCATCCAAACACGTTTCAATCGCGCCATCCAGCCCGCTCATTATACCATCCACGCCCCATAAATATGCGTTCCCAATGAACACCATAGGGACGAAAGTTTCGTTCACAGGCACTCCGTAAGCGCTGCAAAATCCCTTATGGATGCTCCATCCTCCACCCTCATCTATATCATGTTCAACCAGCTCAATGCTACTGGCATAATTTTTCATCTCGTTTTCCACCCAGGGCGTCACTTCAGCGCACGCCGAGCATCCCTTTCTGTAAAAGTAAAACAATTTCGGCCTGGCATCGCTGGTGTTGTTGCCCATGCTGATATTCCAGAGTACGCTTGCATTTCCGCCATTGTTTGTATTTTCAAAAACCCAGCCCAAATAACTGTAATTTTCGTTCGTAGTTCCATTGCCAGCCACGCGCGCGTTATTAGAGGCATTTCCAGAATTATTTCCATAACTATTTTCCGCCACGGTCATTTTTTGGCTTCCCAGAACGAATCCAGCAGCAAGAATAAGCAAAAGCGCACCAGCCCAAAGCATCCTGCTTCGCATGCACACAATTTATCCAGGAACTTTAATTTAGTTTTTGTTCGATATTCGCAAAGCCACTGGAAAGCACCCCTTCCTATATTAATATATACTATATATGCTTATATAAGAACAGACAATCGCATTTGCGGTTGAGGTGATATGAATGGCAGAAGAAGACTTTGAAGAAGTAACCAGCGAATCGACTGGTGAATCCGGAACTCAGGCAGAAAGCTCTGCAGGAAGAAGGCCGGATTTGCGCGTAGTCCAGCCCATGACCGACAAGGATGGCAAGACCATATTCAAGGGCGTAGGTGGGATGTGGAAAAACATGAGCAAGAACGGAAACGAGTTTTACACTCTCAAAATCGGCGACCTCAAATTACTGGTTTTCCCGAACACCCCAAGAGACAAACAGAGCGAGCTTTGATTGCAAAATGATGGATGGTGAATTGAATGGCGGCTGAAAAAAAAGACGAGAAAGAGCAGAAATACAAGAAATACGATGATTTGGAGGACCTCCCTGGGATAGGCCCCGCGACAAGCGAAAGGCTCAAGGCCGCTGGCTACAAAGACGTGGCCAGCATAGCGTCCGCGACGCCCCACGAGCTCGCGGAAGTCGGGGATTTCGGCGTGGAAGCCGCGAAAAAAGCGATCGAGACAGCCAAATCCTCCCTTGACATAGGATTCGAGACCGCGGACGTGGTGATGAAGCGGAGGCAGGACATAGGGAAAATAAAAACCAGCTCAAAGGAACTTGACGACCTTCTCGGCGGGGGCGTAGAAACCCAGGCGATAACCGAATTTTTCGGCAGATTTTCAAGCGGAAAATCGCAGGTTGCGTTCCAGCTCGCGGTAAACGTGCAGAGACCCCGCGAGCAGGGTGGCCTCGGAGGAAAAGCCATTTTCATAGACACCGAGAGCACGTTCAGGCCTGACCGCATAGTCCAGATAGCAGAAGCCCAGGGCATGAACCCCGACGAAGTGCTGAAGAACATATACATCCAAAGGGCCGAAAATTCGGACCACCAGATGCTTCTGGCCGAAAAGGCCGAAGCCCTGATAAAAGAGAACAACGTGAAGCTCTTCATCGTGGACTCCCTCACATCCCATTTCCGGGCCGATTACATAGGCCGGGGAGCGCTGAGCGACAGGCAGCAGAAGCTCAACAAGCACATCCATCTCCTCCAGCGCCTTGCGGACAACTACAACCTCGCTATTTATGTGACCAACCAGGTGATGGACAACCCTGCGATAATGTTCGGAGACCCGACCACGCCAATAGGCGGCCATGTGCTCGCACACGCCGCAACCTACCGCGTTTACGTGCGCAAAAGCAAGGAGGACAAGCGCATAGCCAGGCTGGTGGATTCCCCGAACCTTCCTGATGGGGAAAGGGTGTTCAAAGTCACTTCCGAAGGGCTCAAGGATTAGTTCCTGTTTTTTCTTCCCGCCCATTTGTTTTTGCGGGCGGCCCTCACTTCTCGAACCTACAAACCAGCGAAATCCTTCGGCCCCTTCCCGTTCGGGAAAACTTTCTGCCCGGGGCATTTAACCGGCAAACCGCTCTCGCTTGCGATGCGCATCATCTCGCTTACCGGCAGCGCGCGCCTGCACGCCAGGTACGGTATCTTCCCAAAAGCGGTTTCCTCGCGTTCTATGAAGAATTCATGCCTCTGCCTCATCCCGCCTATCACCGCGTTCAGGACCACGCTTTTCTGGGCCAGCACTTCCTCCAGAGCACCCATCCTACAGCCTCACCGCAGTGATTCTCCTGTTTTTAGACGGCAAATCCACGAACCTGGCCGTCCTGGTCCCGCTCACTGAAACAACATCATTGCCCCCAAGCTCTATTATTTTCTGCCCGTCTACTATCAAATCCGCGTCCCCCTCCTCGCTCGCCACCCTCACCTTGCTCAGCGCAGGCACGAGCATGGGCTTCAAAGCCCTCATATATGGGCAGATAGGCACCACCTCCATCAGGTGCGGCACCTTCCCTATGATGAAACCACCTGCAGAATACGCATATCCGGTTGCACCTGTGGGAGTCGCAACTATGATTCCATCCCCGCCGAAATGGTATTCTGCGTTCCCGACGCTGAGCGCAAGCCTGAGGAAGTTGTGCTTTCTCGAGTGCACCACTGCGTCGTTTATCGCCCAGCCCGCATCCCCCGCATTCACCTTCACAGCCAGCGCCACCCTCTCGTCAACCCTAAACCCCTTCATCATCTGCGCGAGTTTCTCCCTCCAGTTCTCCTGGTTGGCCTGGCAGACCTGGCTCTGCCTCCCACCTATGGCAAATATCGCGCCATGAATGCTGTCCTTGTTGTGGAATATCGTCCCGTCGCCCCCGATGATTATGCTCACATCTTCTTCCGCAGGCACAATCCTGTCCGGGCCGAGCAGCTTCTCAATCTCCTGCGCGGTCCTGACCGCCCAATCCTTCAGCGGGTTGGCTATAATCTTGAAAGTGCAGTTCTTCACGTTCGTCTTGGGTTCAGAAATAAACGTCGGTTCAGGCATGCCCATCTCCGCCCGGTCTTTTCCCGGCCCTCTTCCTCCTTGCAACCAGCTCCATCACCGGATGGCCTGCGAACAGTTTCGTGTAGTTCCGGATGAACAGCAGGAACGCCTTCGGGCGCCCAATCACCAGTTTCCCCTCCTTCGGCCTGTTGGGAAAGCCCAGCCGCATGAGCAGTATCTCATCCATGCCCCCGAACCTCTCCAGGTAAACCACTCCACTCTCGCTTATGCCGCCCACCGCGTCGAACAGCCCTGCCAGGTAGCTTGCCGAGTACTCGTTTATGTATTTGTACCTCTCGAGCTTCTCGCTCTCTATCTCCTGGAAGAATTTCCTGTACTTCCCGTGGTAAAAATAGACTTTATTCTCGTCGGAAAGCAGCTTGTCGGAAGCCGTGAGCCCAAGCTCCAGCACTTTCTGCGCGAAAACCTGCTGCAGCTCTTTCCCCCCTTCCATTCCAAGCCCCTCCTTGCTCCTGCGCCTGGACCACATGCCTATCAAGTAAGAAAGTTCAGGAGTGAGCTTTATCTTCATGCAAAATCCCTAGTGGGCGAGCTTCTCCTTCTCAAAAGTGCGGGCATGCGCATCGGTCCTTTTCGGGACCTGGACTTCCCTGTCCATCTGGCCCATCAGCTCCATCGCGAGCAGCTCATCCAGGCTGAATATGAACCTCCTGGCCGCATTGACTGAAAGCGAGTGCCTCCCGAACAGGTCCTCAAGCTCCCTGCTCTCCCCAGCCAAGAACGGCTCTTTTTCCTCAGCTAACCTATGGTTTGCCAATTCGAGCAGGTGCGCGAACCTCTTCACATCCCGCTCGCTTTCGTTCCCGCCCGAAAGCGATGCCAATATCGCCCTGGAAAGCACAAGATTCCTCTTTTTCGTCCTAAGAATCAGCCGTTCGAGCGTCTTGATGTCTTTCTTCGCGAGCTGTCCCATCCTGGCCGCGTGCAGCACCCGATTCGCAAAAGCCTTGAAGGAGTCCCTCAGTTCCATCTTTATCGAATTGAATTGCACTAGCAATCTTTTAAACCATTAGCGCCTGGAAAGCATTTTTCAGTGTGTTATAATAAATGTATAAACGCATATTTAAAAACAAACGAAACGTAATATAAATTATGAAAAACAAAGACGGATCGTGCATATTGGCAAATAATCCAATGGCTCCCCCAATATTCAAATCAAAGGAGCCACTACTCACCAGACAGGATATTTTGCGTTCTTACAGATATCTCACCATCATCCCTGGCATGAAATTACCTAAGCCCGAGGAATTAGAATTAGCCAGGAACATCTACGAGTACGCATGCGACCGCAAAGAAAATGTGGCCGAGGCAGTGCCGTTTTTGAAGTCCGTCCTAGGGCACCCTTCCGCTTATGTTAGGTTCTTCTCAGGCATGGCCCTAGAGCTCCATATTTCTAACCTTTTAGAATCCAACGAAAAGGAGAAAGGAGAGAGCGCACTCGCATTTCTGAGTAGCTCCCTCTCGGAAGAAACCAGCCCGGTTCATATATGGTCGCTAAATTTCCTGCGTTTTAATCCACGTGCAATCACGCGCATTCCAACTCGAGTATTCATAGATATGTTCGGCAGTCCCTCAACTCAAAACCAACAGTTCGCTTTAGTTGCCCTGGAAACACAGTTGGATTGTAAATGCGATATTTCCGAGTCAATCCCAGCTCTAGTCAGTACGGTGCTCAACCTCAACGCAGACCCTTCGACGCGTTTGCCTTCAGCCAACCTGCTAAATACCCTATCTAAATCCCTCCAGTTCCAAGAATACGCAATTCTGCCTTTGGTGAACCTGCTTTCTGAAGAGAGAGTCAGATTTTACACCTCCGACGAACTTAACGCAATCCGTGAAACCGTGCTTTCGACATCTGGATATATTCAGATTCCTGGCTTGGAGGGTGCGCTGGAAAATTGCGCGAGCGCCATCGATTCCAAGGTTTCCTCGCCCGCCGCATGGTTTTTTGGCCCCGGGTGTGCGCGAGACCTCCCGCCAGACAACCCATTCACCGGTTCAAGGAAAATAAATTGACTTTGTGTCGTATATAGTCACTATTTTAAACCGTTAGCAATCAAATGTATCATCAGTTGGGCCTGTAGCTCAGCCCACATATCCCCTTTTTTCTTTAATGCATTTCCCCGTCGTTTCCAAAGAAAAAAGGGTCTGAGTGTTTCACCCCCAAAAAAGAAACTGCCACGGTTTAAAAGCATTATTAACTACAATCCTAATAGTTGGGCCTGTAGCTCAGCCAGGTTAGAGCGATGGTCTTATATGGCGTCCTCTAATACAGGAAACTATAGGACTGTCTGAGTTAGCCATAGGTCCTGAGTTCAAACCCATATCCAGTCGCCGACGATTCGGCGACTGTCTCCCGAAAACCCCAGGTTTTCAGGATCCCCTTTTCTTTTAGTGAATCGCATTTCGAGGGGGTATGGGGAATAGATCTCAGCAGGCCCAATTTTACTTACCCCCGAACCTCTCCGGGTTCTGAGTTGCGAGTTTTGCCGTCGTTAATGTCACAACCAGAAACTCCTTTTTCATCAGGCCCACTTCCTTTTCCTACAGCGTTTTTCCCTGCTGCGCCTCCGTAGCTGCATGAGCAGCCTTCGCGCTCTTCCTTTTGCCCATGATATAAAATCCGACCAGTTGCAGCAGGATGGTTGCCATTCCAAGCGCCACCATTGCTAATTCCGCCGCGTTGGCGAATACCTTGCCCCCAGCAACAGCCACGAACATCCCGCTCGCCTTGAGGAGAAAATGCCCGAAAGAAAGCACGAACGCGATATACGCTAGGCGCTGGATGCCCTTCCAGCTCGGAACATTCCTGAATGCCCAGTCGTTAGAAATCAGGGCCAGCACCGTCAATATCGCGAACGCAACCGCGCCAAGCTGTAGCGGCGCCTGCGCCAGCACATACCCCACGTTGCCTCCCAGCTCGAGCGAGAACGAAACCAGGAAGTGCGCAAGCACGAGGGCAAATGCGGCTATCCCCACCGCCCTCCTGTGCATAAGTAGGGGCCCGAAAGTTGCTGGTGAAATTGCTGAGAGCGGCCCCAGCATTAGAGCAACGCACAATACCATGAAACCAGCGAGCCCGAGGAATCTCGTGAATACCATCGCGGCCGGAACCGGAAACAGCGCGTGGTAAGCAGCTAGCATGGCAAACGCCATAATCAGCAAAAGAAACAAGAGTCCTCCCTTATCCATCAGTCATCCTCCTCTTCCCATTCATCATCATCTTCAAATTTAGTCGCATTCCTCGGATTCGCGGCCGTAGTGTTCGCAATATCCACGCTCTGCCCGATTTCACCTATCTTGTAATCCGCCATGAGCGCATAAGCTTTAGACGAGTGGCCTATCGCCTCAAAGGCGCTGGTTCCATCGCCCCCGCAATAAGATGTATAAGCCGCGCCCCCCGGGTGTTTGGTGAACGCGCTCAAGTCCAGCACATCGTTCCAGAATATGGCCCAGCAATCGGATTCTGCGCTGTGCTTAGCCACTTCCTCCGCAGTCAAAAGCGTTAGATTTCCCCAAGAGCCATTATTCCGCACGCCCGTTCCGCCGGTAAAGCCGGCTTCCCCTGCCGTCACATTCGAATCCGCGCTGCCGCCGCGCTGCCCAGCCTGAACCTGCCCGCCAACAACCCCTATCTCAAAATCCTTCATCCATCCAAGCGCGTAGGCAGAATGGCCCCCTTTTCCGGGCACGTTGTAAAAAGCCTCAGTCGCATTGGTTCCACAATAAGGCGCATATGCCATTCCCCCGGGATGCGCAGTGAACGAGCTAAGGTCCAGCACCGCATCATTTATGTATACCCAGCAGTCCGCCTCGGTATTGTGCTTCGCAATCTCCTGCACGCTGAGCGTTATCGCACTGGGCGCCGAACCATCACCGGTTCCGTTGGCCCCGGCTAATCCAACCCCTGGCTTTGGTTGTGCCGAAAGGTCCTGCGGGTTGACCGTGCAGCCTTGGAGCACCATCAACGCGAGTAGAATCGCAGCCATCGCAAAAATGCTTCTGGAATGCATGCATGGTCGTGCCCACACCTCCTTTATATTAATTTCTCCAAATATTTCTCCAAATATAATGGATTGGGCAGTGCGTGCAAGCGAGTGGTCTGAAATGAGCCGGCTCCCGAAACAGGTGAAACACCCTGGATTTATTTTTGCAAAACCCCCTGTCGTTTTATTTCATCCATGCTAGCCAAAAGCCTCTCTAAAGCGCCCCTCGACAAAAAAGTGGGCATACGCCACATCGTGCTCTCTTCCGGAAAATCCTGGAGCCACCATCTTACCGACAAAGACCGGTTCACAGTTAAAAACAAGCCGAATTACAGAATTTAAACCATTCGCAGCAATTAATGTGCATGGATGAAAAGCAGTTCCGAGACTACCTCTCCGGCTTCGCAGACGCGGACAAAATGCTCTCAGCTCCGGTTCGAGACACCATACGCGTAAACACGCTCAAAATCCCCAAAGCGGAATTTTTCGAAATCACGAAAATAAAGCTCGAACCCACATTTTATGATTGCGGCTTTTACGCGGAAAGCGAGGCCCGCCTCGGCGCGACCTGGGAGTATTTCCTGGGATATATGCACACCCAGTCGCTTTCCTCCATGCTTCCCTCGCTGATTCTCAATCCAAACGAGCGCGACATCGTACTAGATATAGCCGCTTCCCCAGGCTCGAAAACATCGCACCTAGCGATGCTCATGCAGAACAAGGGCGCGATACTCGCGAACGAAGTGAATTGGGAGCGCGGCTCGGCCCTTTTCTCGAATGTCGCCCGCCTCGGAATCCTGAACGCAAAAGTGACCGTGCGCGACGGCACCAAACTGGGAATAAACTCCTATTTCACAAAAGCCCTGGTGGACGCCCCCTGCTCCTCCCTTTCCCAGCCCTATGCATACAAGAAATTCACACCCAACCTCGCATACGAGATGTCCAAGACCCAGAAAAAAATGCTCTTTTCCGCCTACGATTCCCTTCGGGAAGGCGGCGAATTAGTGTATTCCACCTGCACGTACGCGAAAGAAGAAAACGAGGAAACAGTAAAGCTGCTCCTGGAAAAGAGGCCGGAAGCCGGGCTGGCCGGATTGGAATTCGATTTTCCGCACGATTCCGGGCTTTCCGAATACGGAAAGGAATTCAGGAAAACCGCCCGGATTTACCCACACCATTTCAATAGCGAGGGTTTCTTCATAGCCAAGGTGAAAAAGGGATAGCATGAGCCACGTCTCCACGTTCCGCGAATACCTGCGCAGGGAATTCGGCATAACGCTCCCAAGAGAAGTAGTTTTGCAGGAGCAGGAGAACGTGATACGCGTGTTTTCCAAAACGCTCATGATGATGAAGCCGGCAGGGTATATGGGCTTTGTTGCAGGAAAAGTAAGCACGAATGGAATAGAACTCAAGAGCGAGTTCATCCAGCTCTTCGGCAAGCATGCAACAAAGAATACCCTCGAACTGGACGAAATCCAGGCGAAAAGCTTCGTGGAAAATGATTTCGTCGAAATCCGGAACCCGGCAGATTCCGCGGCCGGTTCAACCGGAAGCGGATGGAAAATCGCAAAATCCGGAACCCACGTGCTCGGGATCGGAAGATTGAGGGATGGAAAATTATATCCGGACTTCATAGGGAAAGGAAGGAAGCGCGCAGAAAATTCCCTGGTCCCAGCAAAAAAGCAATCCATTTAAGCCGTCCGCGACAAATTTTGTGCAGGTGATTGAATGAAAAAGGCGCTCGCATTCGCATTTTTATCTGTTCTATTGCTGGCAGGCTGCATAGGCCAGCCAGCCAATTCAAACGAAGAGCTGGCACTTGAGAAGGCGCAGGATTTCGTAATGGACGACGAGACATACGCGTTTGACGGCATGGTCGGAACCCTGAAGCACGTCAACACCACTACGCTCAAATGCCCTGATTGCTGGATATTCACATTCACTTTCGTGTCCAGCAGCGGAGGCTATGGAAACAGGACTGGCCAGCAGGTCCTCACAGTCCTCACGCCGCATACCGCGGTAATCCAAATAACTGGCGGAAACATAACTTCCGCTTACTTGGACAAGAAGTGGAACATGCTCACCGAAGCCATGCTTCCAAGGCCACTTGCCGGCGAAGGCGAGTTCTGCGGAGGTATAGCCGCATTCCAGTGCGAATCCGGCCTCGAATGCAGGCTCGACGGAACGTACCCGGACGCAGGAGGCACGTGCATTCGCGGCTGACTCCCACCGCTTTTAAAATTCTCACGCGCAATTACCTTCGGTCAGCATGCTTTCTGAAACAGACAGGGAGGATTTCATTCAATCCGGCAGGATAACCGCCAAAGTAAGGGATGAATCCAAAAGCCTGATAATGGTGGATGAATCTCTCCTAGACATAGCCGAAACCATAGAGCAGATGATAGCTGGCGAAGGGGCAAAGTGCGCCTTTCCAGCAACGATATCAGTAAACGAGAAGGCAGCCCATTTCAGCCCAGAGACCAACTGCGACCTGCTGCTCACTGAAAATGACGTGGTAAAGGTTGATTTAGGTGCCTCGCTGAACGATGCGCTCACCGACACCGCCTACACTGTCGACCTTTCCAACAACCAAACCAAGTTAGTGGGGGCAAGCGAGAAGGCGCTTGCGGAAGCGATAAAGCTCATGGTTCCCGGAACCCACGTATCCGACGTCTCAGCGGCCATAGAAGACACCATAAAATCCTTCGGCTTCCACCCGATTTCCAATCTCAGCGGCCACATGATACGGAAAGGAATCCTGCATGCAGGCGTGGACATCCCGGCAGTCCGCAACTCCAGCCCCTATGTCCTTGAGGAAGGCGACATATTCGCCATAGAGCCGTTCGCAAGCACAGGAAGCGGATTCGTCCAGGACACGGATCAGGTGGAGATATTTTCCCTAATCAACCCGAAGCCCCTGCGCCTTCCGCAGGCGCGCAAAATCCAGGAGTACATAATGCGCGAGCGCGTCCTCCTCCCGTTCGCGCAGAGGTGGCTCGATTCAGCTGGCTTCTCCAGGCTCATGGTCGGGACCGCGCTCAAGGAGATGATAGCGCAGCGCATCCTGGTTTCATACCCAGTGCTCAAGGATTCCGGCGACGGGCTGGTGAGCCAGGCAGAGCACACGATTCTTGTTTCGGAAAAGCCTCTCGTGCTCACCAAATAGGTCTTCGCATGCCCTACTCGGAAAGGAAATTCTATTCGCAGCTCGTGGAGCTTCTGCGCACCGCGGACGTGGCGATAGAGATGGTGGATGCGCGCTTTCCAGAGGAAACCCGCATAGGCAAGCTCGAGCGCAGGTTCGGCAAAAAAATCCTTGTGGTCGCTTCAAAATCCGATTTGATTCCGAAGGAGCGCCGGCTTCCCAGATTCATCTACTTCAGCTCGCGCACCCGCGAAGGCGCAGGGGAAATAATATCCCGGGCGCGCAAAATTGCGCTCGAAAACCCATACCGCAAGACCAAGGAAGGCAAAATCGTGGTTTTCGGGATTCCCAACGTGGGCAAGTCCTCGCTCATAAACACGCTCAGGAAGAAATACTCGGCCAAGACCGGCTTCAGGGCCGGGCTCACCAAAGGGCCCCAGTGGATACGCCTTTCCAAAGACCTGATGCTCTGCGACACCGCCGGAGTCTATGAAATAGGCGAGAACGACAAGTCCCTCGCGCTCAAGAGCGCTCTCGACGTAACCGAGATGGACAAGCCCGAGCAGGCAGCAGCCGAACTAATCTCAAAATCGTTTTCCCTCTCCCCGAACCCGCTCCTCAGGCACTACGGGATTTCTTCAGCCACTGATGCCGAGGACGTGCTCGAGCAGATTGCGAAAAAGCGCGGCCTGCTCAAAAAGCAGGGTGTACTGAACGTCACAGAAGCCGCGAAAGTGCTCATCCGCGACTTCCAGAAAGGAAAGTTCGTTTTTTAGAATAAAATCGGGCTCGGCAGGATTCCTGGGCGACCGCCCCTTCCAGCATTTTAGGTGAAACGGCCTGAACCCACAACCGCCCGGTCTCTCCTTGAAAGAGAGACTCTGGACCGCGATTGGTCCAGGGCAATCCGAAGCCGGGCGCGCTATCCATTGCGCCACGAGCCCGCACAATATTCTGCACTTCGCATGCTTTTAAACAGATTGCCCGAAATTCCATTATGGACGAAAAAGTGCGTTCGGAAAAGGACCTGCAGAAGCTCGCGGAAATAATCCAGTATTTCAAAGCCCGCCCCTATTCCAAAAACTACCTGCCCCAGCTCGCGCATGCGCAAAACTATCTCAGGGACTCCGAGCATTACCACCTGAAAGGCGACCATTTCTCCTCTTTCGGGTGCGCGAACTACGCCTACGGAATCCTGGAAGGCATACTGCTCAAAGAGGAAGGCAAAACGTTCCACGAGCTGGCTGAAAAATGATTCACCTCAAGAAATCCCTTGGCCAGCATTTCCTGCGCGACACGAACATGCTTGCGAAAGAGGCACGCCTTCTCGGACCGCAGGGCAAAACCGTGCTTGAAATAGGCCCTGGCGACGGCAGGCTCACAGAGCAGCTCCTCACCGCAGGCGCGAAGCAGGTGATAGCAGTCGAGAAGGATTTTTCCCTGGTAAAAGTTCTCGAGGGGAAATTCAAGGGCCGCCCTGTGCACATCATACACGCGGACTTTCTCGAAATAAGCCCTGCTAAACTCGGAAAAATCCACAAAATAATCGGCAACATCCCATACTACATCTCCAGCCCCATCCTATTCAAACTTAGGGAGTTCGAATTCGAAAATGCGCTCCTTATGGTCCAGGAGGAATTCGCGCGCAAGATGGTCGCACAGCCCGGAACTTCCGGCTACGGGCGCCTCAGCGTCACCTCCCAGCTTTTCTACAGCGTCAAATACGTGCAGAAGGTGCGCCGCAGCCTTTTCTTCCCTGCCCCGAAAGTGGATTCAGCAATCATTCTGCTGGAAAAAAAGCAGGTTCAGGGCACAGAGGCACTGGAAGGCACGATACGCTCCATCTTCCAGCATAAAAACCGGACCGTGCGCAACGCCCTGCTTTCCTCTGGATTCGAAAAGGAAGGGCTCGAAATTCTCGGAGACGCGCTCAAAAAGCGGCCCCGCGAGCTAACGCTGGACGAAATAAAGCAGATTTCTGAGAAGATTGCCGGAAAAATCCCAGTTAAGCCGGGTTAAATTGAAAGACAAAAACAAAAATTAAAAACGGATTCGCATCTGCGAGCGTCATTCTGCTTAGAATTTGCTCGGCTTGTGCTTCCTGTAGCAGTCCCTGCAGTAAACAGGTCTGCCTTCCTTGGGCTGGAACGGCACTTTGCAGGCAGCTCCGCAATCAGAGCAAACTGCATCATACATTGGCCTATCCGAACCGGATTCGTACGTCATTTTTTCACCTAATTGTTTAGAACACCCAGCTCAGAAGAATTAGGTTCAGCAATCTTTTGGATCGCCTCTACTCTACCACTCTGCTCTTGGCGCACCCACTTGGAGCGCTTGTCTAAACTGTATCCTATTGCGAATCGCTGGTATATAAACATATGCATTTCCCAGGCTTTCCCCAATTTCCCAGCTCATGCCCAGAAAATCCTGGTCCTCGTGCGCATCACTATAATCCTGGCCCCGGCGGCTTTCAGCTCCCTCCTGAGCGCTATGTCGTTCGTGCAAACGATGGTTCCGGGATTTTCTGCGCAATACTCCGCTATCCATCTGTCCGCATTAGTTTCCGCGCTTTTTATGGTTTTTATCTTCTTCCTCGCAATCCCTTCGAGTGCAACCCGCGCCGCCACCCCTTCCTTGCCCCTCCCTCTCGCAAGCCCCTTCAATTCGTGCACTATCGCATCAGAAACCGCAAGCTCGTGCGGTCCTTCGATGAGCCTCTCCAGCTCTTCCATGATGTTTATCCTGAACTGGTGTGGTATGAGCAGGAAATTCGTGTCCAGTATGACCGTTCTCATAATCTAACCCGCAATTCCCCTTGCCATCTTATCAGGGTCAAACACTTCTATATCCCCATATCCCTGCCCGGTAGTCACGTACACCACTGGAACCCTGGTGACCCTGGATATTGAAATCACCGTGCCTCCTTTCGCGTCGCAATCCAGCTTGGTGAGCACGATTCCGTCCAGCCTGAGCTCCTGGTTGAACGCCTGGACCTGCTCGATTACCGCGTTCCCGGCCAGGCTCTCCCCCACATACAGTTTTATCTCCGGGCTTATCACCCGCACCATCTTCTTCAGTTCGTTCAGCAGGTTCTGGTTGGTTTCCTGCCTCCCGGCAGTATCTACAAGCACCACGTCCAGCCCGTGCGCCTTCGCGTGATTTACCGCGTCGTACGCCACCGAAGTCGGGTCAGCCCCGTATTTCCCCTTTATCACCCTGACTCCGAGTTTCTGCCCGTGTATCTCCATCTGCTCTATCGCCGCGGCCCTGAACGTGTCCGCGGCAGCAATAACCACCCCATACCCGGAGTTCTTGAGCATGCGGGCTATCTTCGCTATTGTGGTGGTCTTTCCGCTTCCGTTCGGCCCTGCGAACATGATTGTAATCGGCCTTTTTCCGTCCTTCCCAAGCCTTTCCTCTATCGTCTCCCCTTTTTTCTCAGCCATTATGTCCCTGATTGATTTGTGGAACACGCTCGCAATCTGCCCCTGGAGCTCGGTTTTCTTAACCTTCTTCCCAACCAGCTCCTTCCCAAGCTCGTCCTTTATCTGTTCGGCAACCTCGTAAGCCACGTCCGCCTCGAGCAGTTCCAATTCAAAATCCGAAAGCGCGTCCTTCACGTCCTTCTCCCCAAGCTCCACCTCGTTCGAGAACAGGGATTTCACCTGGCTCACCAGGCTGAGCTTCACCTTCCCCTCTGGCTTCTCCTTGGCTTCCCTAGCCTCATGCGGTTTCTCCGGCGCTTCGGCAACCACAGTATTTTCCGGCTTCTCTTTAGCCCCGCTTTTGACCGGCTCCGGCATTTCAACGTGCTTCGGGACCTCCCGCTTCACCTGCGTGTCCGGCTTGGCTGTCTCAGCCACCTTCTCGATTTTTGCCCCAGCTTTTTCCTCCTCCTTGATTTCAGGTTTAACTTCCTTGTGACTCTTAAGAATTTGAACTGGGGCATGCAGCACTTTCTCAGATTTAACTGGTTCTTTCGCGATTGCTTTCCCCGCAGCCTTCGCTGCAGTTTCCTCCTTAGTGCCTGGCCGCCCAATCTTTTCTTCAATCCGCTCCTTTACAGCCTGCTCAGGCGCGGCTATCTCTTTTGCTTCTTTTTCCGCGCGAGCCTCCAACCTTTCAGGTTTCCCTATGGCAAAATCAGTTTCAACTCCTGCTTTCATCCCTTCTTTCCGCGCCACTTGTTCAACATCAACTAGGATTTCCCTCCCAGCTCCGGCTTTCTCTTCCCTGGGCTTCGCAGGTTCCTCCTTCTTCTGCTCCGGCTTGCCGGCAATCCGGTCCACCAGCCCGGAAATTTTCTTCTTGAGAAAGTCGAACATGCGGTTTCACTCTATTCACAAGCCGCCCTGCCCGCGCGATTTGGCGTTCATCGCATCTATCTTCCCGCCCACTTCGTACAGCTTGGCATTTATCTTCTCGAATTCGGCGCGCAGCTTCTCCATCGCGCCCTGGGTGGTCTGCATCCTTTTCTTTATCTCCTCTATCGCCTCGTGCTTCTTCATCCCGGTCATGTAGCCTGCGCCCACTGGCATGAGCACCTCTGTAGAACTCAGCTTCGCGCCCATCATGGCACCTGCCCCTATAGGCACGAAAATCTGCTCCTCCCTGAGCGCCTCCACGGCCCTGAGCGAGCTTTCCAGCTCCATCGCGGTCATGTTGATGCGCTCAATCTCGTTCTGGAGCAGCCTGAGCTGTTCGCCGTACACTCTCGCCTCGTACATCATCCGCTGCGTTTCCTCGGCCATTATCCCACCTTGGAAACGCTCTCAATCTTCACTTTGTTCCTGTTCAACCCGTTGGCAGAGCCGAAAAGCGAATACACTAAATCCTTTGCGTGGTTTTCGCTCTTCGCATCAACCTCTTTTTTGAAGCTTCTCGTCCCGTTCCTCAATTCCCCAGTTCCGCTTACCGCGAATTTCATGCAATCACCTATCATCATCCGATTTTTGCCCCTGGGGCGATTTCCCTGTCCACAGTGAGCAGGGCAATCTCAGCATCCCCTGCCGCGAGCAGCATTCCCTGGGATTCCAGCCCCGCGAGCTTCCTATAGTCCAAATTCGTTACCAGCACAACACTCTTCCCGACCAAACCCTCCGGCTCATACTCCCTCCCTATTCCGGCGATAACCTGCCTTTTCTCAGCTCCGACGTCCACCAATAGCTTCAGCAGCTTGTTCGAGCCCTCCACTCTTGTGCATTCGAGCACGCGCGCCACGCGCAAATCCAGCTTCGCGAACTCCTCATATGCGACCATCCAATCACTTCACGTAGCCCAGCGCCCCGGCCACCTTGCCCATCTCAAAGCCCGTGGTGCTTTCCCCGACCGCGAAGCCGTTCTTGTTGTGCACCACGCCCAATCCGACAAATCCCGCGCCTCCATTCACAGTGCCCTTGTCCCCGGGGACCTTGAGCGCTTCCTCCACTTCCTGGAGCTCCTTTTCAGCTATTGCATAGTGCGCCAGGAATCCATCCGCACTGGACGCGCACGCGCTCCCGACCGTGGTGTGCCCTGCCAGCGAGACCGGCGCCATCTCCACTCCGAGCGCATCCTCCATCTTCTTCCTCTCGGCAGAGTCCACGCGTGGATTCACAATGCCCCTTTTGTCATTCACGCACAGGTTGTTCCCGTGCGCGTTGTTCAATTCGCGCGAAACGAACACGTTCAAGCCCTCCTTTTTCAGCTCCAGCCGCTCGCTTTCTTCAATCACATTGGGAAGCACAATCCCGTTGTTGTTCATCGCAGTGTATATCCCAACCAAATTGGAATTGGCCATCGAAACTCGCACAGCCCGCACCTTCAACTCATTTTCGAGCGCATCAACCACCTTGTCCGGGGCGTCGAGCGGCGCAAGGAGCACGCTGTCGTTGGCCCTGAAAAACAGGCCTATGAAAGAATTTCCATAGTACGAGGTGCGCAGCATAAACCCACTGTCAGACTCCGCCCTTGACCGGCTCCTGCTTCCCAATCTGTCTAGGAGTATCTCTCTTCACCTGCGCATCCTGCTTTGTCGCAGTCTCGGCCTTCTTCTCGGCTGATTTAGCCTCGGTTTTTTTCTCCTCCTTCTTAGCCTCAGGCTTCGCTTCCTTCCCTTCCTGCGCAGTTTTTGGTTTTTCCTCCTTCTTAGCCTCAGGTTTCTTTACCACTTCATCAGGCAGGTACGCCCTTGCGAACCCCTCTTCCTTCACAACTTTTATCTTTATCCTTCTCGGCGGCTTCTGGATGCCGTTCCTCCACAGCACCGAGTTGAGCGCCTCGGAAACCCGCACCATTCCGGAATCAACTTTCGCATGCCTTGAAACGAAAGCCCGGACAATGGAAACTGCCCTCCTCACCCGCTTGGTCCTCACATAGCTAAATGCATCCCTGAGCGGTATAGTGTAGATTTTTTCCTCTGCCATCGCAATCACCATTCATTCGACTTGAGCTTGTGCGTCCTCCACGCCCTCCTCTTCGCGTTCTGCGTGACCTTCCTCTTGGTCCTTATGGCCACGAAGATGGGCAGGCGCCTGTTCTGCCTGGTGGCTTTGCTGAGCCGCCTCCTTTTCTCATGCGTTTTTTTGGTCATCATAACACCCTATTTCCTATCAAACGTTATTTTCGTCTCGCGCTCCCCGCCTTTCAGGCGCCTCAGCACGAGCAGCACCTCCCGCTCCCCGAGCCTTCGCCCCAGGCGCTGATACACCCCTGCGCACCCCTGCACCGCCTGCGCGTAAAGTTCAGGGCTCGCGAGCTTGACATTCATCATCCTGTCGTATCCGCTGTCGTCCAGCATGGCGCGCATCGCAGCCTTCACCTGCTCCTCGGCTTTCTGCGCTTCCTGAAGCTCCTTCAGCCTCTTCATCCTGGCCTGCTCGATGTCCTCCATGGCACCTCAACCTTTCTTTACCTCCTTGGCGCAGTTGTCGAGCAGTTTTCTCCCCTTGGGGGTGAGCTTCCTGCCCTTCTTGATTCCTTTCTCCACCTTTTCCATGAAGCCGGCCTTCTCTAAAGCCTGGAACGCCTTCCTTATGGTCGAGCCTCCGGCCTTCGCGTGCCTCTCGGGCCTCACGCCCCTGTTTTTCACAGAGCCGTAATGGTCTCTGAGCTTGCGCACGCCGACAGTGTTCCTTACATATGCCTGCCTCATCACTGAGGCGCACCTTATATAAAAGAAATCCGGCTGTTCCGGCGGCCTTTCGTTGTGCGCCCCGCTCTTCACGAGGCCCACGAACTCCGGGGCCACCACTCCAGCTTCCTTCAGCTTGCCTGCGACGCTCGCCATGAGCCTGTTCGTATCTACATCCAATGCACTTGCCATCCTATCATCTCCCGGTTCACAAAGAACCAAACCAAACACTACTATTACATCTCTCTCCGTCGTGGAATAAAATTAGCACAGCCTTGGTAAACCGTGCTTGGTTGGGAATATACTTTAATAGAGAAACGCTTAAAAACCGTTGGCTGGCCCCACCAACAGCCCTACGAAGCCCGTTTCCCGCGCCAATTCCAGCAAAGCAATTAAAGCAGTTTGCAGGTTATTCTTCCAGGTGCTCTTATGTCTGTTTACGACTTAATCATAATAGGCGGAGGCCCTGCCGGCCTCACGGCAGCGCTTTACGCCTCGCGCTCGGGTCTCAAAACCCTGGTCTTAGAGAAGGGCGCTTTGGGAGGCCAGGTAGCCAGCACGGCGGTAATAGAGAACTATCCGGGCTTCGAATCCCTCTCAGGCCCGCAGCTCACCGAACTGATGGCCAGCCACGCCAAAAAATTCGGGGCGGAAATAATGGAATTCACCGATGTACTCGGCATCGAGCTGGAAGGCCCGGTGAAGAAAATACAAACCTCGAACGGGACCTTCGAGGCAAGAACCGTAATAATAGCGAGCGGAAGCAAGGAGAAAAAACTCGGGATTCCAGGCGAAGAGGAGCTCAAGGGCAAAGGGGTAAGCTATTGCGCCACCTGCGACGCCCCGTTCTTCAAAAACAAAGACATCCTGGTAATCGGAGGCGGGAACTCCGCGCTCGAGGAAGCCAACTACCTGGCCAAATTCGCCAATTCAGTGACCATAATGCACAGGCGCAGCGAATTCCGCGCTGAAAAAGCTGTCCAGGACAAGGTGAAATCCAACCCGAAGATAAAATTCCTTCTGGACAGCGTGGCCGAAGCGATAACCGGAACTAAAAGCGTGGAATCCATGAAAGTGAGGAACGTGAAAACCAACTCGCTCTCGGAAATAAAAACCCAGGGCGTTTTCGTCTACGTGGGGTGGATTCCAAACACCGAGTTCCTAAAAGGAGCGCTCAACCTGGACAAATACGGCTTCATCGTGGTTGACGAGGAACAGCGCACCAATGTTCCGGGCGTTTTCGCTGCCGGCGACGTCACCAACTCCAGGGTGAAGCAGGTCACCACAGCCACAGGGGACGGCACGGTTTCCGCGGTTTCCGCAACTAAATTCCTCGCGGGTGGCTGAATGCTTTATCTCCTGGCCGCAATGGCCCTTGCATTCGTAGCCCAGCTTGTAATTCCAGGCTTCACCGAGCTTTTCTACCTGGACCCCTCCAAGCCGCTCGAGCTCTGGCGCCTCGTGACCTCCATATTCATGCACGGCGGCATAGAGCATCTGTTCTTCAACGCGCTCTCGCTTTTCTTCTTCGCGCCGCCGCTCATGCGCATCGCAGGAAAGAGGGAAATGTACAAGATATTCTTCCTCGGCGGCATAGTGGGAAATCTCCTCTACCTCGCATTCGTTTTCGCAGGCATCACGTCGCCGGCTCCAGCGCTAGGCGCGAGCGGGGCCATCTTCGCAATCCTGGGGGCGGTCGCGCTGTTCGAGCCGGACAGCTTCGTTTACCTGTATTTCTTCCCGATGAAGATGAAGTACGCGGTCGCGTTCTGGGTATTCATAAACATCCTGTACGTAACTCCTGCAGGGCAAGCGAGCGGAATCGGAGGGGCTGCCCACCTGGGCGGTTTATTTTTCGGCCTCCTCTATGCTCATTATCTAAAGGGAAAACGCTCCTCCGAATGGTCCTACTCGTTTCCCGGCCCTTGATACAAATCAATTCTGAAAAAACAGTTCCATCTCTTTCTTCGCTTCCGAATCGCTCATCTGCTTCGGCGGATGCTTCATCAAATACGCGGAAGGCCCTATGAGCGCACCCCCAACTTTTTTCTCCAGCGCGACTTTCGCAATCCTCACCGCATCAGCGATTATTCCTCCGGCATTCGCCTTGTCGTCCACATCCAGCCTTATTTCCATATTGTACGGAATATCCGCCCACATCTTCCCCTCCAGTCTCATGAACGCTATTTTCGTGTTCCCCAGAAAAGGCACGAAATCCGACGGCCCTATGTGTATGTCGTCAGCAGGCAAAGGGCGCTTCAGCTGGCTCTGCACGCTCTCTGTTTTTGAAATCTTCTTACTTTCTAGCCTTTCCCTTTCCAGCATGTTCCTGAAATCCGTGTTCCCGCCCACATTGAGCTGGTAAGTCCTGCTCAATTCAGCACCCCTGTCCTGGGTGAGCTTCGCAAGCACCCTGTGCACAATGGTGGCGCCAATCATCCCTTTCATGTCATCCCCGATTACCGGGATTCCAGCCTGCGCGAATTTTTTCTCCCACTTCAGCCCTGAAGCTATGAACACAGGTATCGCGTTTATGAACGCAACCCTTGTTTTCAGCGCAATTTCTGCCCAAAATTCAGTCGCCTTCTGGCTCCCCACTGGGAGGTAATTCACAAGTATTTCAGCCCCGCTCCTCTTTATCTCCCCAACTATCTCCTTTTCCAGTTCCTCCGCAGGCCTTTCCTTCGCCGGCTCAATAATCTTTGAAAGATATTTTCCCAATCCGTCGTAAAGCGGCCCCTGCCTCACCACAACCCCGCTTTTGGGCAGCTTCACCCAGTTCACTAAATTGGGCTTCACGTACAGCGCCTCGTCCAGCGTTTTCCCCACCTTATTTTTATCCACATCAAAAGCGCACACCACTTCGATATCGCGCACGTCGTAGCCCCCTATGTCCTGATGCATTATCCCGACCACTTCGCGCTCAGGATGCTGTCTGTAATACTCGATTCCCTGTATGAAGCCTGAAGCGCAGTTTCCCGCGCCGATAATTCCAATTTTTATCTTCCCTGCCATGCGTACACCATCATTTTTGTTAACTATATAATGATTTGTTATATAGTTTAAAATTTATAACCTTTAGCCCAGCTTCCGCTAACCTAATTCACTCGAAATTCTAAAAAAGAAGAATTATGAAATCAGCGCCCTGAGCACGCCCACGAGCTGCGGCCTTCCCCCAAGCACCTTCGCGACCGGCCCTGCGAACTTTCCCTGCATCACCAAATCCAAATCAGGGTAAGTTATGGTGTTGAATATGTGCTTGAAATCATCATCGCTCATGTTCTCGAGCACCTTCCTGAGGAGGAGCCTCTTCTCCACCTTCTTCCCTGGGTCGGCCCTCCACATCTTCTCGTATTCGTACAGCTTCTGCTTCGAGAAATCCCCCTTCTCAATCGCCTCGTTCGCAACCTTCGCAGCCATTACCCCTGCCTCAAGCGCGAGTGCGATTCCGCCCCCGTGTATGGGGTCCACCTGCTTTGCCGCAGTCCCGACCACCATAATATTATCATCAACGAATTTATCCAAGGGAGCCCCGACGCTTATCACTCCCCCGAAATCCACCAGCGTGCTCGCGTCCTTCAATTTAGGATTATTCGCGATGAAATCGTCAAGCAGTATTTTCGGCCCTGCGCCCATTATCCCGCTGTTCTTCTTCCACTTCGCGAGATTCGCCCCTATTCCGATTCCCACATTCGCTTTCTTGTCCTTCTTCGGGAATATCCACACGTAGCCCCGCGGGGCAATCTCGTTCCCGAAATAAAGCTCAATCAAGTTCTCGTGCTCGTACTCCTGCATCTCATATTGATAACACGTGTCAACATCATACAAATTATGCACCGTCTTGAATCCCGCTTTCCTTGCGATGTGCGCCTCCATCCCTTCCGCGCTTATCACCAGCGGGGCGCTCACATCGTATGCATCCTTCCCGTATTTCTCCATCCTCACTCCATCTATTTTCCCATCTTTCTTCACGAGGTCCACTGCCCTAGTGTAAACCTTCACTTCGGCTCCCTCGTGCACCGCAAGTTCCGCGAGCCATTTGTCGAACATCTTCCTCTCCAGCACCCACCCATGGGTGTCCTTGCTTTTCCAGACGATTTCCTTTCCGTTGGGCCCCACAACTTTCGCGCCAAGAATAGGAGTTGAAATGACCTCTTTCGGAAGCTCGAGCCCCATGGCAACCACTTCCCGCTCCCCGAGCCCTTCGCCGCATCTCACCGGGCTTCCTACATCCTTCCTCTTGTCTATCACAAGCACGTCCTTCCCATTCTGCGCAAGCAATCTAGCAACTGTGCTTCCAGCAGGCCCTGCCCCTATTACTATCGCGTCGTAATCGTATCCGTTCTTAGCCATCAGCACCACCATTCAGAGTTTCTTCCTCGCCTCGGCAGGCAAGTCCTTCACATCCTTTACTCCTTTATGGAGAGTAATCACGTTCGCAGGGCACGCCTTTATACACAGCCCGCAGTCAGTGCATTTTTCCGGGTAAGTCTTGATTCTCGTTCCGATGAGCTCGACGGCCCCGAACGGGCACACAGAAGCGCATCCGACGCAAATCACGCAGCCAGCATGGTCAATGGTTATCATCAAATCACCTTGCATATAAACGCATTACTCTAAGCTGCCAAATATTTTAAAACTCGGG
>Ga0265297_10004398_pt1 | contig 23140 bp, 20 predicted proteins | sample Munlanlwell13791_FD_192502 | JGI IMG/M metagenome (GOLD analysis project Ga0265297, IMG submission 192502) | Leachate microbial communities from a municipal landfill in Southern Ontario, Canada - Leachate well 137-91 | ecosystem: Engineered > Solid waste > Landfill > Unclassified | place... | reverse complement strand
CTTAGGCCAGATTTTTGACGGTTTACAAAATCCTTTACCTGAGCTTGCCAAGCAATGCGGGTTTTTCTTAAAGCGCGGGGTTTATCTTAGCGCGCTGGATGAAGAAAAAAAATGGGATTTCAGTCCTTTAGTAAAACCAGGCGATATTGTGCGTTCCGGAGAAAAGTTAGGTTTTGTTCCGGAACATATTTTTAAGCATTATGCCCTGGTTCCCTTCGATCTGCATGGCACATATGAGGTGGTAAGTGTTAAAGAAAAAGGCAAATACAATTTAAACCAGCCAATTGCAGAAATAAAAGATAATGCAGGAAAAACTCGCGAGTGCTTCTTGAAACAGGCCTGGCCAGTAAAGATTCCTATTTCTGCCTATGAAGAAAAATTAAAACCAACAACTCCGATTGTAACAAAAATGCGCCTAATCGATTCTTTATTTCCGGTTTCAGTTGGCGGAACATATTGTATCCCAGGGCCTTTTGGCGCTGGTAAAACAGTATTACAGCAATTAACCAGCAGGCATGCCGAGGCTGATGTGGTAGTGATTGCTGCTTGCGGAGAGCGCGCAGGAGAAGTAGTAGAAACCTTAAGGACATTCCCGCAGCTTATAGACCCTCGCACTAACAAGCCCTTAATGGAACGCACGGTAATCATCTGTAATACCAGTTCCATGCCTGTGGCAGCCAGGGAATCGAGCGTTTACACTGCAGTGACTATTGCAGAATATTACCGGCAGATGGGGTTAAGTGTTTTGTTGCTGGCAGACTCTACTTCCCGCTGGGCGCAGGCAATGCGCGAGATGTCCGGAAGGCTTGAAGAGATTCCCGGAGAAGAGGCATTCCCTGCTTACCTGGAATCACGTATTGCCTCTTTTTATGAGCGCGCAGGAGTGGTGCGTTTGCGCGATGATTCAATCGGCTCAGTCACCATCGGCGGAGCAGTCAGCCCTGCCGGAGGAAACTTTGAGGAGCCGGTAACCCAGGCAACGTTAAAAGTTGTCGGCGCATTTCACGGCCTTTCCCGCGAACGTTCCGATAACCGTAGATACCCTGCGATTGACCCGTTAATCAGCTGGAGCAAATACAAGAGTTTCGTCGAAGAGCCAATAGTAAAAAGAGGGCACGAGGTTTTACGCAAGAGCTATGCAGTAGCGCAGATGATGAAGGTTATCGGCGAGGAAGGAGTTTCACTTAAAGATTATATTGATTATCTAAAGGGTGAATTTTTTGATTTTGTTTATTTGCAGCAGAATGCCTATGACAAAGTGGATGAGGCAACACCGGCACAGAGGCAGGAATATGTTTTCCGTTTTATCTATGAGCATATCTTTGAGCAGGAGTTTAAGTTTGAAGATAAAGATAAAGCCCTGCGCTTTTTTCAAAAATTAAGGCAACTCTTGCGCACCTGGAATTCAAGCGAATGGCAGAGCAATGAATTTAAATCCATTGAAAGTGAAATAGTCAGGGAGCTCGGGGATCCTCTGAAAGAGCAAGGATAATTTATGAGTAAAGTCTATACCAATATCATTAGAATCTCCGGAGATGTAATCACGGTTGAAGCAGACGGCGTCGGTTATAATGAAATTGCCGAGGTTCAAACCGGCAGAGGTACATCACTTGCGCAGGTGATTAGAATTGATGGGAGGAAAGTTTCTTTGCAGGTTTTTGCCGGCAGCAAAGGGATCTCTACCGGAGACAGGGTGAGATTTTTTGGCCACCCCATGCGTATTTCCAGCTCAAGCTCCCTGCTGGGCAGGATTTTTAACGGAAGCGGAACCCCCCTTGATAATGGGCCTTCACTCCAGGAGGAGGTCGTAGATATTGCAGGCCCTCCGGTAAACCCCGTGCAAAGGATTATTCCCCGTCGGATGATTCGCACCAATATCCCGATGATAGATGTTTTTAATTCGCTGGTTGAATCGCAGAAATTGCCTATCTTTTCTATCCCCGGTGAGCCGTATAATGAACTTTTGGCGCGTATCGCTATCCAGGCTGAGGTTGACCTGATTATCCTAGGAGGAATGGGGTTAAAATATGACGATTTTCTTTTCTTTAGAGATACCCTTGAAAATGAAGGCGCATTATCGCGCTGTATCTTTTTTATCCATACAGCCAGCGACCCTGTGGTTGAATGTTTACTCGTTCCTGATATTAGTTTGGCAGTGGCTGAGCAGTTTGCCCTGAGGAAGAAGCGCGTTTTAGTTTTGCTGACGGATATGACTAATTTTTGCGATGCCTTAAAGGAAATCTCAATTACCATGGAGCAGGTCCCTTCCAATCGAGGTTATCCCGGAGACCTCTACAGCCAGTTAGCCAGCCGTTATGAAAAGGCAGTTGATTTTGAGACCGCAGGCTCAATTACAATTCTGGCTGCCACCACTATGCCGGGCGATGACATAACGCATCCTGTGCCGGATAACACCGGCTACATTACGGAAGGCCAGTTTTATTTAAAGGATAAAGTAATAGAGCCATTCGGCTCATTAAGCCGCTTAAAACAGCAAGTAAACGGAAAAACGCGCGATGACCATCGCACGATTATGGATAGCATGATTCAGCTTTTTGCAAATTATCGCCAGACCCTGGAGAAACAGGCAATGGGCTTTCAGATGAGCGCCTGGGACAAGAAACTGCTTAATTATGGAAGAGTTTTCGAAAAAGAGATGATGTCTCTTGAGGTGAATATGCCTTTAGAAAAGGCGCTGGATTTGGGATGGCAGATACTTGCCGGATGCTTTACTCCGGAGGAAACAGGTATAAGCAAAGCAATAATTGAGCGTTTCTGGCCCAAAAAGCAGTAGTCAGTAGATAGTAGATAGTAGTTAGGTGTAAAGCTGTCTACGAAATATTTAATTTTTATGAAGATTAAATTAACCAAAGGAGAATTAAAGAGGCAGAGGGATGCGCTGCAGAGGTATTTGCGCTTCCTGCCTACGCTGCAATTAAAAAAGCAGCAATTGCAACTTGAAATCCAGCACCAGCTCTTTTCCTTAGAAGAGAAACGGCATCTAGGCGAAAAGAAAATGAATCAACTCTTGAACTGGGCAGGTTTGTTTTCTGAAAAGCCGGTAGATTTAAATAAAATTATTTCAGTTGAAAAAGTAAATACCAGCACAAGAAATATCGCCGGAGTAGATATACCTATTTTTTTAAGCTTAGATTTTAAATCTTTAGAGTATGATTTATTCATCACGCCTTTGTGGCTGGATACAGCTATAGTGGCATTAAAAGAGTTAATTACATTAGGTAAAGAGATAGGGCTTATTGAACAGGGGGTTAAAATTTTAAGGGGAGAATTGCGCATTGCCACACAAAGGGTAAATCTTTTTGAAAAGGTAAAAATTCCCGAGTCAGAAGAGGCAATCAGGTTGATAAAAATTTACATCGGCGACCAGATGGCTAATGCCGTGGGCAGAAGCAAAATCGCCAAGAGAAAGATAGAAGAAGTAGCTTTGGAAGAGGCGCTCGTATGATTGTGCCAATGAAAAAAGTCTTTATATTGCTTCAGGCAAAAGATGCAGAAGGCGCGTTAAGCAACCTGCGCGCTATGGGCCTATTACATATTGAGCATCAACAGCCGCCAAAAGGAGAGGATATCAATTTATTGCAGAATGACCTTTCTGTGATTGCGAATGCGCTTGAGATTATTTCTGGCAACGAGGAGTTTAAGGAAGGCTCGTTAGATAAAAAAGAATCCCTTACGGATTGGAAGTATACTGCGCAGCATATCATCGACCTGCAAAAAAGGCTCTCATATCTTGAGGATTATGCAAGAACACTAAAAAGTAAAATTGAAGAATGGCGCCAGTGGGGTGATTTTGACCCGCAGCAGATTAAAGCATTAGAAAAAAATAATATCTTTATAGGCTTTTACCGCATACCCTTAAAGGAGATGTCTCTCTTGCCTGAAACAGTAGCTGCAGAAAAGATATTTATTAAATCCGCAGTTGCACACTGCATGATTACTTCTTTAGGCAAAGTTGGAATACCCTTTAAAGAGATACCCTTGCCTGCGTTAAGCCTTAATCAAATGCAGCAACGACTGGAGGAAGAAAACAAAGTCGTAAATTTAATCAAGGCAGAGCTCAAAAAAGAAATTTCTTTTTATCCTGCGCTATTTGAAAAAAAACAGCAACTGCAAAAAGAGCTGGAATTCCATCAGGCCTTAGGCGGCATGGGAAAGACAGGAGAGATTGTTTATGTGAGTGGATTCGCCCCTGCCGGAACAGAAGGGATACTGCTTAAAGCAGCCAGAGGAAATCAATGGGGAGTTCTGGTAAGAGAGCCGTCTGCCGAAGACAATGTGCCGGTATTAATCAAGAATCCGGCCTGGATTGCAATAATCAGGCCTATTTTCAAATTCCTGGAGATACTTCCCGGCTATCGCGAGCTTGATATCAGTTTGTTATTCCTCGTATTTTTCAGCATATTCTTCGGGGTATTGATAGGCGATGCCGGATATGGCCTTGTATATATTTTGCTTACCTTCTTACTGCAACGCAAGGCGCGCAAAAAGAAGCTGGATACCGGCAATTTTTTCATTTTTTATATCTTGAGTTTTTGCGCTATCATATGGGGGGTATTGACAGGGACCTTTTTCGGCCAAGAGTGGGTTTTAAAGGCAGGTTATAAGCCATTGGCACCGGTTCTTACCGATGAAACAGGATTGCAGCGATTTTGTTTCTTTCTCGGCGCGTTGCATCTTTCAATAGCCCATGGCTGGCGGGCGGTACTCAAAGCACCGTCACTTAGCGCGCTGGGGGACTTGGGCTGGATGTGTGTTCTCTGGTCTGCATTTTTTATTGCCAAGACCCTTATTCTCGGAGACGCATTCCCCTCATTTTGCATATGGCTTCTTATATCAGGAGTAGCGTTGATAATTCTTTTTACAAACCCGCAAAAGAATATTTTAAAGTCCCTGGAAGAATGGGTAGCATGGTTAGTGACGCTTCCCTTAAGTTTTATGAGTAATTTTGCCGACGTAGTCTCTTACATTCGTTTATTTGCAGTTGGCATGGCAGGGGTGGCGATTGCCGATGCTTTTAATGCAATGGCGGCAATGATAGGAAAAGGCAATATGTTTATGATTATGCTGGCGGCATTTGTCGCGCTGATTGGCAACACCCTGGGAATTGTTTTAGGCCCGGTATCAGTATTAGTGCACGGAGTCAGGCTTAATTTGCTGGAGTTTTCCGGGCATATGGGCTTATCCTGGAGCGGGAGTCCCTACAAACCATTAAAAGAATAAAAAAGGAGATGGCATTATGGAGGGCGGCACGATTTCACAGTTTAAAGACTTGGGAGCAATTTTAGTTTTAGCGCTTGCTGCTGTAGGCTCTGGCTGGGGAGCTGGAATTGCGAGTATGGCAGCAATCGGAGCGTGGAAGAAAAATTTTCTGCAAAATAAACCGGCAGCTTTTATGCTCGTCATTTTTACTGCTGCGCCCCTGACGCAGACCATCTATGGTATGGTCGTGATGAGACAGTTAATAGCAATTGCCAATAAAGGACTGTATTTGTGGAGCATTGGCGCTTTTGCCGGCCTTGCAATAGGGCTATCTGCGCTTTGGCAGGGCAAAGCTGCTGCTTGCGCCTGCGATGCCATGGGCGAAACAGGCAAAGGCTTCGGGAATTATCTGGTGGTGCTTGGGATGACTGAGACAGTAGCATTATTTGTCATGTCGTTTACCCTGATGTTATTGCGTATTATTGCCGTATAAATTTCGGGCGGTTGGCGCAATTGGTTAGCGCGCCTGACTTACATTCAGGAGGTTTACAGGTTCAAGTCCTGTACCGCCCATTTAACTTTACTCGTTATAAAAAACATTTGCAATTAAGCAAAATTTAAGTAGACTATAGTCCCTATCTAAGAATTTGGGGTCGTGGTGTAGCCTGGTCTAACACGTCGCCCTGTCACGGCGAAGATCGCGAGTTCAAATCTCGTCGACCCCGTTGAAATTTTCCGACAAGGAAAATTTCAACGGCACTAAAGCAGCACCGCAAAAAAGCGGTGTAATTCTCCGGGAAGCAATAGAGGGCGAATTAAGCGTTAAACGCCCCAGTCCCTCGGTCTTACGACCTCGGGATAATTCACCGATATGTGATAGCGGGTGAATTAAGGGGGCGTAGCGAGCGCAGTGCCTTGAGGGTTTTTCCGACAAGCCGAGCCGCAATTTATTTTGCGGCTTTTTGTTTTTATAAATCCCTTATCATCCTAAAATGAAAGTGGTATAATAAAAAGAAGGAGGTGTGCCTATGACTACAATAGAGGCATTAGAAATAGCATTAAGAACAGAAGAAACATCCATAGAGCTATACAAGGATATGTCAAATAAACATAAGGAAATAACAGAACTCGCAACTTTTCTTCTGAATGAGGAATACAAGCATCGTAAGCTCATTGAAGATAAGATAGTTGAAATTACGAAGTATTAGACATTATTATCCGCCCTCAACGTAAAGGAGCAGTTTAGGTAAGGGCGATTAGGTTACTGAAGTAGAAAGGAGATGAAAAATGACACCGGTAAAAATCTTGGCCTTACTTGTTGCGGTACTTGTGGCTGTTAAGCTATTGGTTATTCTCGTGCAACCAAAATCTTGGCTACCTGTGGTAAAAAAAATTTATAAAAGACCTGTTTTGACAACAATATTAGCTTTAGCCGCATCAGTGGTTATTCTTAAGTGCTTACTTACAGAGTTGACCATTATACAGATTTTTGCAACAATGTCATTCATGATGTCTTTAATGATAATAGGAATTGCAGTGCATGGTAAAGAAATTATAAGCTTAGCAGAAAAATACTTGCAAGACAAAAATATTATAAAGAAGGCATGGCTCCCCATAATAATTTGGGTTATCTTGACAGTCTGGGTATTTTATGCACTTTTTGTTTAAATTTCTTTAGTTAAATAGGTTAAATTTAAAGGCAACTCTCTAAAATGGGGGTTGCTTTACGGAGGTACCTATGCTTATTAAAGAATTAATGACAAGGGATGTTATAACCGTTTCGCCGGATGCCACTTTAAAGGAAGTAGGCAAAATATTTAAAGAAAAAAGGATTAGCGGCGTTCCTGTGGTAGATGATATTGGCAATATCGTAGGTATCATTACGGTAACCGATATTTTGACGATTATACGCCAAATATTCCAATGGCAGGAGGTACAAAGAAGGACTGAAGGATTAAATATTAGCGAATTTGTCGGTACCGAATGGCTGAACAAAAAAGTTAGCCAGGTAATGAAGGGTAATGTTTATACTTTGGATGAAGATAAAAATATACATGAAGTAATGGAGCTAATGTTCAAACACGAAATTCATACAATCCCAATCATGAAAGACGATAAACTGGTGGGAATTATCGGGAAAAGAGATTTGGTCTTTGCTTCTTTTTAACTTACTCCAAACTAAAGGAGCAGTTTAAATGAAGATTAAGAAAATTATAGCAAGAGAGGGGTTAATTTTGTTGGGTATTGCAGGTTTAGGGTTGGTTATATATTTTATAGCCAGGCATTTAAATAATATTTATTTAATTCGCAACGAAGCAGTCCAGTTTAAAGTTGTGCAGAAGATGAAATATTCCCTAATAGGTTATACCCCATATCTAAGAGCAATGTCTTTGGGCTTAAATATAGCTATATATGGTTATCCCATTATTGCCCTTATCCGCTTTGTCCTCTGGTCCATTAGGGCGTTAAGAGAAAAATGAAATCGCATACCCAATATTTGTGGTTTAATACAAAGGCAAGGCAAGAGTTTATAAATATAACCCTGCAGGTGGAAGAGGCGGTTAAGAAAAGCGGGGTTAAGGAAGGCATTTGTCTTGTTAACGCAATGCATATAACCAGCTCAGTCTTTATCAATGATGATGAACCAGGGCTGCATAGTGATTTTAGCAGCTGGTTAGAAAAGCTTGCCCCTTATGGAAAAGATAAATATCAGCATAACCTTAGCCAAGAAGATAATGGAGATGCTCATTTAAAAAGGACAATAATGGGTAGGGAGATAGTAGCTGCGATTACCAACGGAAAAATTGATTTTGGTCCTTGGGAACAGATATTCTATGGGGAATTTGACGGCCGGCGTAAAAAAAGGGTTTTAATAAAAATAATAGGTGAATAAAAAAAGAAGGGGGTTCGTCGCCCCCTTGAGGTAGGTTGTTTCCCTGTCCCTCGCTTGCAATTAAATTATACTACAGGCAATGGTAATTTTCAAGGCCAGGAGCCGTATTTTTAAAAGCGCTTTCTTATAGGCTATCTTTCTTTAAACTTGACGAAGCCTTACCTGTAAAGTACAATAAGAAAACAATCAAAAATTATTTATAAAATATTTTCGCGCGGGTGGTGGAATGGCAGACACGCTACTTTGAGGGGGTAGTGGGGGAAACCCTGTGAGAGTTCAAATCTCTCCCCGCGCATGTATTAAAAAACCTAAAGAGTTTTCCTATCTTCCCTGCGCCTGTCCTTTACGTAGTTGCTCCTCTCCATGCCTTTAGCCAGGTTTTTTAATTCTGCGCCAATCTCTCCAATCTGGGCAACGTGTTCTATCTTGCGGAATTCATTGGTAACCACGCCTATGGATATGGCAAGAAGCGAGAATTTTTGTTCGTTTCCCTGCCGGTCGTGGCCGATGACGTATCCTTTTTTTCTATCGTTCTCGGTATAAAATGAAGGCGATACACTGTCAAAATCAGTGATTATTTTTTTACAAAGGCTGTCTACGACATTAGGGGTAGTGATGATAGCAAAATCGTCTCCGCCTATATGTCCGATAAAATCATCCTGGTTGCCGCACTCCTGAACTCCGCGTATTAATATACGGGCGGTTTCTTTGATTACTTCATCTCCGTGTTCAAATCCGTATTTGTCATTGTAGGCCTTAAATTTATCCAGGTCTATGTAACAGACCGCAAACAACGATTTATTTTCTAACCTGCGCGCTACTTCATTTAAGATGGAGACATTTCCCGGCAGCCGGGTCAAAGGATTTGCCTCCAGGTCTCTTTGCGTGCGCCTCAAAATCATGCGGATACGGGCGAGCAATTCCTTGGGCTCAAAGGGTTTCACCACATAATCATCAGCCCCGGCATCTATCACATTAACCTTGTCATTTATATCTCCCTTAGCGGTTACCATGATTATAGGAAGGTGGCGCAAGAGTAAGTCACTTTTGATGCGGCGGCAGACCTCGCGGCCATCCATTTTCGGCATTTTGTAATCTAACAACACCAGGTTCGGGGATTTTGTGTCAATCAGCTTCAGCGCCTCTTTTCCGTCGCCAGCCTCAATGACTGTATAATTTTCTTCGGAGAGGGTAAGCTTAAGTATATCCCTTATATCAGGGTCGTCATCTACAATAAGTATTTTTACTGGCATGTGGCTTTCTATCTATTGTGGCAACGTGAAGCTAAAGGTAGAGCCGATCCCCGGCTGGCTCTTTACCCAGATTTTTCCTTTGTGCGCCTGCACAATATTTTTTACCAGGGTCAGGCCAAGGCCGGTGCCCTTAAGCTGCTGATTAATCTGGTTATCCACGCGGTAAAATTCTTCAAATATCGGCCCTTGCGCATGCTCGGGTATACCGCATCCATTATCAGAAATATCTATTTGTACCTGTTTATCATCTTTATGGCTTTTTATGGTAATTTTACCTTTAGGAGGAGAAAATTTTATGGCATTATTAATCAGGTTGATAAATACACGCTTGATTTGGTTAGAATCCACAAAGACAACGCCGGCATTGTCGGCTATATCATAAGATAACTCTATCTCCTTTTCCTTTAGTTGTGTGGATAATAAATCTGAAACCGAATCGATAATTTTCTTTAATTCTTCGGATGTCTGTTTCATCGCTTCCCTGCCTGCCTCAATTCTCGATATGTCAAGCAGGTCATTCACAAATTGCACGAGTTCATCCGAGTGCCGGTTGATTTTATCAAGCCTCAGACGCACCTCTTCAGGCAATTCGCCCAATTTGCCGGTAAGCAATATCGCTGCATAACCCTTAATTGAGGTAAGGGGGGTTCTTAATTCGTGGGATACGCTTGAGACAAATTCTGTTTTGCGCTGGCTTATCATTTTTACTTCTTCAAGCGCCCTGGTTAAATCCCGGGTCCTTTCTTCAACCTTTTTCTCTAAATCCTGCTGCGCCCGCCAGGTCTTCTCAAAGAGCCGGGCGTTTTCCAGCGCCTGGCCTAATTGATTAGCCAGGATAGTAATTAATTCTTCATCTCCTTCGCTGATGGGCGCATCCTTGTTTTCAGTCCCCGCAAAGATAAACCCCTGGGAGCCCTCTTTAGGCAGGATTGGAGCGAGCACAAAAGAGGCAACCTTAAATTTAAATTTTATAGTTTCTTTTTTAGCATCATCCAATGCTTTCGAGTTTGCGGATAGCGCCTTTTGCGATTTTATGAAATTAAGATAAGGTTCGGTATTAAAATTAAGATAATCGGTTATAGCAACGCTATCTTCTTCCGAGTAGCCTTTGTTTATAAACAACCGGAATTTCTTTTCCTGCTCATCCCATAAGTAGACAAGGGTTTTTTCAAAGCCAAGCTCTTCCAGGTATGAAACCTCTATCCTTTTAAAGATTTGATTCTCTTCCAGGGAAGTGCTTACAGCCCTGGAGAGTTTCTGCAGGGCGTAGAGACTGGTGACTTTTTTATCCAATTCCTCCTGGGCCTTGTTTAACTCCATATCTGTACGCACAAGTAATTTGGCTTGTTCTTCTGTTTCATCAAGTGCCCTTTGCAGTTTATAAATTTCGGTCTGGAGCGCTTTTATCTTTTTCATCTTTAACATGATAATCACGCTAAGGTAGACGACCGTTATTAAGCCAGCTAATCCTATAAGATACATTGTATTTTCCCCGACCATTTATTTAACCTCCGATGATTAAGATAGAGATAGCCTGATTGTGAAGATAAACCTCGCCACGATAACTGACTGCCCTTAATGGGGCTAATTCCCCGCGGGTGTATAAGCCGATTACAGAAGTATCAGGCCCCAATACCTCCTGGATAATTTCCGATTCCCTGTTAGCGTCTCTGCGCAAGAGCATAAAGCGGGAAATCGAACTGAAAACCAGCGCAAACTTTTTTAATCCCTCTTTTTTGATTTCCATTCTTGGGTTGCTGAAAAGGTTTCTTTTTGCCTCTTCTGCTGCCTGTTTTGCGGCAGCAAGGCAGGTTTCTTTTGTCCCAATCATCAGTCTGATCTGGCTGCCCTGTGGGACATTTCCTTGGAATCGCATCGTGCCGTTACTTTCTATAGAAAGAATGTTGCGCAGAAGGTATTCTTCTTCTCCCTCCAGATATACCCCTATCGGATAAAATATGGAGATTTGATTTAAATCCTTTCTCAATTTAGCGAAGTCGCAATTAAAGTATTCCTGATAAAATTTCACCGCCGGTTTGTAGTCTATCTCATCTACCACGTTATCATTAGATTTAGTTACAATGTGGGGCTTCCCCAGGGGTTTCCAGCCGTGTTTTATACCTAAACTGAAATTTAATTTGCCTCCCCAGAGTATGCCTGCGCAGCCATTAGTGGATACCTCTCTGTTAAAGTAGAGGTGGCTTTTTAGAAACACGCTATCAGGAGCAGAAGCGCCTGTAACCGGAAAACTTCTGCCTAGTCTTTCCTGCAACCCGTAAATAAAATTTGAACCCGCTTCTATGAGTCCGTCTGAGAAAATCATTGCTAAAGCCCGGGGGATATCCTGAAAACCATAAAGTAACTTTTCCCCCATTTCTTCGCCGGCAAGCGTTGACCTTTCGTTTACGTCTTTGGTGTAAGCTGTATTAAAATGCACGCCCTCGGGGAATTTTAAAAGCAATAATACCAGCCCATGCGTAGATATGCCCTGATTGGAGATAATGGCTAAGCCGCTTAGGCCGATAAGAGGCACTTCTGTCCCTAGCGAAGTAGCAATGGTGTTTAAGAGGTTTGTAGAGGAGATATCTGTAGAGCTGAAGGCAACTGCGAGGTCAATTTCTTCTTTCATATTCATCTTGGCAAGCCTTGTGGCTTCCTGGGCTGCCAAGACAGAGTTCTTTGCCGTACTAAAACCCAGCCCTATGTCCATTCTGCTAAATCCTTAAATTTATGGGAATGAGATTAACTCCATACGGTAACCGACAATGAAATAATAGCACATTATCTAACGGGGTCAATAAATTTATTGAATTAATCTGTCCTGTATATTACAATAAGCAAGTTACTAATTACGGCCCCATCGTCTAGCCTGGTCTAGGACGCGTGGTTCTCAGCCACTAAACACCGGTTCAAATCCGGTTGGGGCTATTAAAATTACTGAGGGTTCTCCCGTCAATATTTTTTATTCGCGAGGCGGGATCCCGCTGGCGCTAGTACTTACATAAGTTTATTCCAAACAGGCGATATTATCCATATGCAAAGAGAGAGGATCGCCTGTTTTGTTATAGCTTAGCGCAAATTGATTTCTAAGATGGAACAGAAAAAAAGAATGCTTTTGTTATATCCCGGTGTATTTTATTCTTCCGACTGGGGCAGGCCTATTGACATAAAGCCTCATATGCTTTATGTACACACATTCTTAAAAAAAACGTTCAATCCCTATGTCATTGATTTGGAAAATGAATTTTCCCGGCCCAGAAACAATACGGAACTGAAGGTGTTTAAAAATCTGGCGCTTAAAAGGATTTTATCCGTGCCGGTAGATTATGTAGGTATTTCATGCTGGTCAAGCCTGAATTATTTATCCACAAAATATTTCGCAGAAAAAATCAAGGAAAAAAATCCCGATGTTAAGATAATAGTAGGAGGGTATCATCCGACTTTTGTGCCTGAGGACTTTGAATATAAAAATACCCCCTTTGATTATGTAGTCAGGGGAGAGATACATAATATATCCCGTGCATTAAATATGAAAGGAGGCCCCAAGGAGTTCGGCAGGATTAAGCCTGATTTTTTGGGCTACCCTTATTTTAATAACCAGAAATCCATAGGCGTATTTTTAAGTACCGGTTGTTCCTTTCATTGTAGATATTGCATGGAATATAGAAAGAAATGGAGTGCCTATGCGCCAGAGGATGCCGTCAACTTAATTGCAGATTTAGCTAGGAAACTCGCTCCCGATTACATTAAAATTTATGATGCCTGTTTCGGTATTAATAAAAAATGGAGAAAGGAGTTTTTGTCGGGGCTCCTGCAAAAGAAAGTCGATTGTAATTTCTGGGCAGAAACTCGTCCTGAACTGGTTGATTTCGAAGATTTAGAGCTTATGTCAAAATTGAAATTTAAACTTGATTTCGGGATAGATTCTTTTTCAAAAACGATGCTTGGGATTATGGATAAAACCCCAAACCCGCAATTTTACTTGAAGAAGTTTATTTTATTATCAAGAAAATGCAGCGAGCTAAAGATGCTGCACGATGCTTATTTGATCTTTAACCACCCCGGAGAATCCAAAGAAACATACACAGAATTTCGGGAATTCTTTGAAAAAGAGATCGTAAAAAAGGTAAAAGGAGGCTATCTTCAAGTCAGGTATCAGAATTTCTTCCTGCTCCCCGGAAGTTATGTTTACAATCACATAAATTATTTTGTAACTAAATATGGCACAACAGTTTTCTCCCCTCATTGGTGGAAAGAGGAACATAATCACCGTGAATTAGCAAGCGCCGTACTGCCCTCAAGAGATAAGAAATGGAATTTCTTTCTTGCGCCCGGGCAGGAGATAGAAAAATTGATAAACAATTTTAACAAAGCATCCTTAGGCTATGAACTTTGGCTAAAACTGTTTAATTCCAATTCTTGAACAGATCGGTAATTTATTAAGCAGAAGATTTTAATTACGCGATGGCGAGAAACAAGATTTTTTCTATCATTCTATTTATAGCCAGCATTATTGCGTTCTTTTTTGGCGCAGAATTGATATTGCGCTCAAAAGGCTACAGGTTGAAATTAGTCGATACCAGCAGGGAATCTATCGTATATAACTTCGACTCTGTATTGGGCTGGAAGAACAAGCCGGGAATTTATACTAAGTGGCGCGTAGATAACGTAAAAGTTACAATATTTCCTGATGCAAGCCGCGCTACGCACATACCGCAGCAAGAGAAAGCAGGAAAAATAATTACTGTGGGCTGTTCTTATACCCTGGGTTGGGCCGTATCCGATAATGAAACTTTCGCCTGGAGACTGCAAGAGAATTTTCCCTCTCTGCAGGTATTGAATTACGGCACGGGAGCTTATGGGACATACCAGTCTTTATTGTTGCTGGAAAAAATTTTTTCTGACCAGCCACCTCCATTAGTAGCGTTATACGGATTTTGCGATTTTCATGAAATTCGCAATGTCGCCACTAGCTCTTGGCTGAGGGGTTTATGGCAGTCCAGCAAAAGGGGCCGCGTTGCAGTTCCTTATTGCAGCATCGACGAAAATTTTAACCTAATAAGGCATGCCCCCGAGCCTTACCCGAAATGGCCTTTTGTTGAATCGTCAGCGCTCCTGGATTATCTGCAGTTAAAATATGTACTGATTAAGGATAAATTAACAAAGCTTCCCCAGAAAGAGTTAGTTACAAGAAAAATATTATTAGAGATGAATAATCTATGCCGGGTGAAAAATTCAAGATTTATAGTAGTTTTGCTTCAATGTGAAAAAAGCGCAAGTGAACATTATCTGGATTTTTTTAAAAAAGAAGGCATAGAATATATAGATTGCTTAGATATCAATATCACCAGACTAAAGGGAGACTGGCATCCGGACGGAAGTACAAATCTCCGCTGGGCAAATCGTATCAGCAAGTATCTTAACGGCAGTTTTCATTAGGGCGAAGCAATTCGAATGGCGGTAAAATTCCATAAAAGCAAAGAGATCGTTTTAAGGATATTTATTGTTTGTATCGCTACGCTCTTGGTTATTGCTCTTCTTGAGATCATATTACGTATATATCCTGTCAGGGAAATCACAGTTAATAATCCCTATCAGTATATAAAAACGAAAGGACAAGCAAGGTTCGGCATACCTTTTAATACTTATGCGGAAATATTCCCTTTAAAATTCGATAGCAGGGGATATTATAAAAAAAACAGTGGTATTATCAACTATCATTTTAATCAGTTCGGTGCCCGTTGGCTGAAGCCTGCAGAGCAAAAATTAGGCCGCAGGAATATAATTGTTATTGGCGATTCATTTACATATGGTTTTGGCCTTCGTTATGAAGACACATATATTTATAAAATACAAGACTCTCTCAATAAGAGTGGACTAAATGTAAGTTTTATAAATTTTTCAAGACCGGGTTGCGATTCAGAAATGTGCCTCACTATTTATAACAGGATAAAAGATACGATACATCACGATTGCCTGATATACGGTTTGGATTTAAACGACTTAATTGAATTTCCGATAAGTTATATTCTTTCTAACAGGCGCGGGTGTTGTGCGCGGATAAGAAGATACAGCAAATTAATGGATTTTATATTCGCCAGGGTAGGAAAAATAAAACACAGGCAAGAAAATATCAGAAGATTGATTGACCAGTCAAATTTTGAAAAGGGTTATTTTATAAAGAATATGGAGGCGATTAAACAGCTCAATATAGAGGCCCAAAGGCGAGGCGTAAAATTTCTTGTGGTAATTTTGCCAATTTTAACAGACCTAAGAGATTGTACCTTCTGCCCGGTTTATAAAAAAATAAAGGAGCAGTTCGGGATAAATAAAATAGCATATTTTGACCTAACAGATAGCGTATGTTCTTATCAAGACCCGGACTTATGGATTTTTCCATTTGACCAACATCCTAATGAGGTCGCAAACACAATCTACGCCAGAAAATTGGAAGGCGCCATAAAAAATATTTTGTTAGATAGTAAAGATTGACAAGGTGAAGGGAATTGATAGAATACAATAGATTCCCTGGCCTATTATAATTTCTAATGATAAAAACCTCCGTTACAAGAAATCCGTGGACAAAAACAGACAAACTTCTAGGCATGGGGTTGATAGTTGTTGTCTTCTCCCTTATTTTTGTCACCTGCCACAGGGCTATTTTTGACCTGGATATCTGGACGCATTTAAAAACAGGCGAAATAATTCTACACGAAAAATACATCCCCGCCACAGATATCTTTTCTTTTACACGCCTTGGCGAGCATTGGCCAAGCCACAGATGGCTTTTTCAGGTTCTTGTTTATTTCGTTTTTACAAAATGGCAGGCGCAAGGCCTGATTCTCCTGCAGTGCTATATTACGGTTTTGTCATTTTTCATTTTATTTTTAATCGGACGCTCGCTCACGCAATCTTATTTGGAGATAGGCATATTTATTTTTCTCACTGCCTATGCCTCTATTACCCGGTTTAATATCCGGCCGGAAATATTCAGCCTGCTATTCTTTGGCCTCTACCTATATTTCTTAAGATTTTATCTTGATAAAAAACGAATTTGGTTTCTTATCCCCATACAAATCCTCTGGGTAAATTTTCATATATATTTTATTCTGGGCCCGGCGCTTGTATTTTTATTTATTCTCTCCGAAGTTTTAAGGCGCAAAGCAAAATTCCTGCCATCTATGTGGAGAGAGGGGTTCGCACTTAGTGACGCTGCATTTAAGCGCCTGCTCAAATTGTTTATATTTACTTCCCTGGCATCTTTATTGAATCAGGGGGGGATACAGGGTGCGCTTTACCCTTTTGTTGTATTTAAGGAAATTTTAACCGGAGAGAGCGCAATATTCTGCAAGTATATTCAAGAACTGCAGCCAACCTTTAACGTAATCAAGAAGCTTGGCAATTTTTATTATATACTCATATTTGCTTGTTTTTCTCTTATGGCGATTAATTATCGCAGGTTAAAGATTGTCGAGATCCTTTTGGCGGTTTCTTTCTTTTGGTTTGGGCTTACAGTGCGCAATGTTTCGTTCTTCGCGTTTGTAGCATACCTGATTATAATTTCCTACATCAGCTCTACCATTGATAAGACATCCTCAAATATTAAAATAGAAATTCCCTTCAGGAAACTATTCTACATTTGCCTTAGGTTCGGTTTGGGTATTTTCTTAATCCTGTGGATGGGATTTAAGATTAGGGTCCTGGCAAACCAGGGTTATTTTGACTTTGAGGCTAAAGAATTCAAAAGCAGCCTATCAGGTATGGACAAAAGGAGGTTCCCCGAGAAGGCGGTAGATTTTATTCTCGCAAATGGCGTGCCTAAATCCATGTTAAACGATTTTAATTCCGGCTCATACCTGATTGGCAGGGGATACCCGCAAAGGAAGGTATTTATCGACGGACGTACCGAGGTATATGGCGCGGCATTCTTTAATGATTACCAGAAGACAATGGATGGGGACATTTCTCTTTTTGAAAAAACCGTAGAGAAATACGATATCAGTGCAGTCTTGCTGACCACAATTTCTAGCTATATACCTAGCATAGTGTCGCATATCTACAAGAGCCCGCAATGGAAATTAGTTTTCTTCGATGAGTTGGCAGTAGTCTTTTTAAAAGATGCACCGGCTAACCAGCCGCTCATTACTAGATATAAAATTGACTTGAAAAAATACTCTGCGCCCGCAGCTGATTTAAAGGCCCTGGGGATAAAACGGGTTAATCCCGAGCCCTATATTAAACGCGCCTCTTTATTATGGCTGTTGGGAGAGTATGATGCGGTAATCTCAGAGTCAAAAGAGGCATTGCGCATCCTGCCTACGTCCTTTGAGGCATATCAGTTTATAGGCAGGGCATATTTAAAAAAGAAACTGTACCTGGAAGCTTTTGAAAACTTGCGCTCAGCAGCTTTAATTTACCGCAATGCCGAAGTGCTTACTGATTTGGGGTTATGCCTTAAGGAGATGAAAGAGAATAGATATGCGATAACAACCCTTAAAAGCGCATTGAAACTCAACAAAGATTATGCCCCTGCTTATTATCAACTGGGTACAGTTTATCTTTCGCTAAAGGATGAAGATAAAGCAAGGAAGGAACTGGAGAAGGCGCTTAAACTATCCGGACAGAATAAAGATTTGCATAAAGAAATCGAGGAGAAATTAAAATTAATAAGTAAAAATAGCAAAAATTAAAATTTTTCTTGCCTTTTAGATGAAATTATGGTAAAAAAATCATGGAGGTTTATATGCGTGAACATTTAGGTTTCTTAAAAACATCCAGTGCGGTAGTAAAAATTGCTGCCTGGATTTTCTTGGCTTTAGGTCTTATCGGAGGTTTATCGCTTCTCTGGGGGTTAATCCCTGAGAATCCGCGCTGGATGGGCTTGGTAATCTTGGCAGTATATTCTTTCCTTTTCTTTTTTCTTTATCTTATCGCCAAGATTGCGGACCTGTTGATTAAGATAATAAACGAAATCAAAAAAGAATAAGGCGTAAATTAAAGAAATATTTTTAAAGGAGGCATAATGCACAAGTATAGGAATTTTTTAATCCTCATGGCGTTAATATCTATATCTTTAGGCTGCGAAAACTTTCCTTTATTTAAATCTAAGCAAAAAAAACCAGCACAGATAAGCCCTCCGGTTAGCGCAAATGTAGTAGCCAAGGTCGGTAATTTCTACATCACCTCAGATGATTTGAATAAGGAGGTAGAGTCATTCAATTCACTGATTGCTGCCCAGGGGATGCCTCAGAATAAAATCGATAGCCGGGACAAGAAAATAGATTATTTAAGAAACGAGGTAGTGCGTAAATACATTCTTTACCAGGAAGCATTGGATAGGGGCCTGGATAAAAGAGAGGAGATTGCCAAGGCGCTGGAGAATGCCAAAATTTCACTTTTGGTTACAGAACTCCTGCGGGGAGAAATAGAGAAGATAGATGTTACGAGTAAAGAAATAGAGGATTTTTATAACCAGAATAAAGATGCGCTTCGCGAGCCGGAGCAGAGAAGGATTCTCGAGATTGTCGCCTCTTCAGAAGATGAGGCTAAGCAGGTTTACATAGAATTATTAAAGGGCGCGGACTTCGCCTCTTCAGCCAAACAGTATTCCAAGGCAGCGAGCAGCAGCAAAGGAGGAGACCTGGGGTTCATCGCCTTAGACCCCGACCCAAGCAAGCGTATTAGGTTTGATAAATTCTATGAGGTAGCTTTTTCCCCTTCCTTGGAGATAGGCAGCATCAGCAGCATATTTAAGGGCCCGGAGGGCTATTATATAATAAAATTAGAGAGCGTAAAGAAATCCGAGGCAAAGTCGCTCTCAGAGCTCTGGGACAATATAAAATCATGGCTGCTCTTTGAGAAGCAGCAGAAGGCGATTGCTGACCTGGCGAGCAAGCTTTCCGGAGAGACCAAGATTGAGATTTACGAAGGCAAGGTAGAATAAAATGCAAATACCCAACTTGCAAAAATATAAGCGGTATATGCCGCTTATTGTAGCGCTTATTTCAGGAGTAGCAGCAGTATTTTTGATTAACGTGTATATCCAGCAGAGGGCAGATGAGGCAAGGAGGCTGGAGGAATTAAAACAAAAAAATCTGATTACTGTCGTGATAGCAAGGCAGGATATCGCATCCGGCACAGCCGTAAAGGAAAATATGGTTAAAGAGGAAACGGTTAATAAGATGCTGGTTCAGCCGCGTTCCGCTACCTCTTTAGACAGGGTAATCGATAAAATCACCATTGCGCCAATCGCTAAAGGCGAACAGATACTTTTAAATAAATTGACGGTTTCCGGATTAGAAGTTTCTCTTTCCAATAAAATACCGCGTGGTAAAAGGGCAATCACTATCCCTGTGGATAATATTTCTTCCGTGGGGGGCATGATCAGGCCGGGTGACCACGTGGATATTGTGGGCATGGTACCCATACCCACAATGGGAGCAGACGGCAAAGCTGTAAACCAGCTAACCACCATGCCTCTATTTCAGGATGTATTGGTCCTGGCTGTAGGGCAGGAATATACGCCTGTCGCCGGAGGAGAAAGAGGAGAAAGGAAATTATCGCCGATAATCACCTTAGCCCTGGCTCCTCAAGAAGCGAGTTTAGTGGCTTTTGTGCAGGAGCAGGGAAGAATTCGCCTGGTTTTACGTTCTCCGGAAGATACAGGCGTACAGAATGTGCCTCCTGCCAGTTGGGACACATTGTTTAGATTAGTTATGCCGCAGATGTTTGCGGAGAAGCCGACAGAGCTCCCCAAGCCGCAAAAAAGGGTAGAGATATACCGGGGTTTACAAAAAGAAGTAAAAATTCTGGAAGAATGACAATGAGAAAAAAAATTAGGATTATCTTTTTTTTAAGCCTGCTATTTAATTTCTTATTTTTTTGGAATAGCTTTATTATCAGCGCCCAGGATGAGGAAGAGGTTAAGCTGATTGTAGGAGAGTCAAAGATTTTTCCCACGCGAACGCCTACTCGCGTAGCTATTGGAAACCCTAAGGTGGCTGATATCGCAGACGTTACGAATAAAGAAATTTCCGTCAGCGCAAAGTCAGCAGGCATGACTACGCTTGTCTACTGGGATGGGCTTGGAGAGCAGTCAATAAAGATAAGGGTTGTGCCGGAAGACATAGAAGATATCAAACACCGCGTAGATAATCTATTGGTAAAATTGAGCCTCCCCGAAGTTTATACTAAGACTGCGGATGAAGAGGGTAAGGTTTTGCTTTTAGGCAGGGTTAAGACTCTTCAGGATAGAGACAGGATTATGACGGCGCTTGGGCTATTAAAGGATAAAACCACGGATCTTATTCAGATAAAAGAAGAAGAGGCTGTAATTGAGATTGATGTGCAGATACTGGAACTGGATAAAGATGGTAGTAGCATTTTGGGATTTACCTGGCCGGACTCAGCTACAGTTACAGAGGTCGGTTCTCCAGGCATACCCAACGTAGGAGCGGTCTCTGTAATTACAGGTACAACACCGAGCACAAGCTCCACTGTTACAACCACAGGTACGAGATTAGGTTCCCTGTTTAGGGTCTTGAATTACAGCCGCAATGCTTTTACCTGGAGAATAGACGCCCTGGTGGAAGAAGGTAAAGCCCGCATTCTTTCCCGCCCGCGTTTAGCCTGCCAGAGCGGCAAAGAAGCAGAGTTGATGGTTGGCGGGGAAAAACCGATATTCAGCACAACCCTTGCTGCCACTACCGGAGCAAGCGGCACGCAAGTTGAATATAAAGACTACGGAATTAAACTAAACATAAAACCTACTGTGACTGAGGGAGAGAGGATTAAATTAGGCTTAAGGGTAGAGGTAAGCGAGATAGGCCAAGCCGAGACCATTGGCTCCACAACTACAATAACGGCACTGGCATATCCTTTAACCAAACGCACGGCTGCTACAGAGTTATTTCTTAACGATGGGCAGACCCTGGCAATCGGCGGACTCATCAAACAAAAAACAGATGAAGAACTGCGTAAATTCCCCTGGCTGGCAGATATCCCTGTTTTGGGCGCTTTTTTTAGACGAAGAACTATTCGTGAAGGCGGCGGCAGCGGAGAAAGAGGGAGCACGGAATTATTTATTACCCTTACACCTCAAATAGTCAGCAGGGAAGAAGATATTGCAAAAGCTAAAAAAGAAACAGAAACAAAGACAAGGACAAGGATAATTACTTCCTCTCTCTTTGAGACTGGATCGTCCACGCCGCTATCAAGATACGCCAGCATTGTGCAAAAGCGCGTCTTGGATAATTTAGAATATCCTGTTTTGGCCAAGGCAACCGGTTTTGAAGGTACTGTTAAATTAAGCCTGCACCTCTCTTATCGAGGAGAGCTCTTGGATGCAGTGGTTAAAAATTCTTCCGGCCACAAGGCGCTCGATGACGATGCGGTTAACACTGCAAAAGGGATCGCGTCTTATCCGCCGTTTCCCTCCTCTATAGACGCTAGCGAACTCTGGATAGACATCCCGATAGTCTACCGATTAAATTAAAATATGTCTAAGACAATCGCAATATTCAGCACGAAAGGTGGAGTAGGCAAAACCTTTATTGCCATGAATCTGGCTGTAAGCCTCGGGTTTTACTCGCATAAAAAAACTGCCTTAGTTGATTTGGATTTACAGGCCGTAGGCGATACGGTCAAATTATTCGGCGTTTCCGCGCAGCGTTCCATGCTGGACTTGGCTGAAGAGCTAAAGAAGAATGCCGAAGGAGTTCTTCTAAAGGATTACATGATACAAATAGAAAAATACGGTATTGATTTATTGCCCGCGGTATTGAACCCGCGTCAATCCATGCATATTGACAGCGAAAAGATAAAAAGCGTCCTTAGTTTCCTGGAAAGTCATTATGATTATGTCATAATTGATGCAGGCAGGGCCTTTACCGAAAGCCTGTTTGCCGTATTCAACCATACAAACCTTATCCTCTTGATAGTCACCCCCGATGTATTGTCTGTGTATCAGACCAAATGGTCTTTGGATGTCTTGCAGACATTGCACCTGCCCCTTAATATGATTAAAATTGTTTTAAATCGCGCCGAGAGCGCTGGTAGCGTGAGCTGGCAGGAAGTAAGGGCAGCTATCCCTTCTGAAATAATCAGCCGTGTCCCCTCGGAGGGCAAGGTAGTGGGCTTGAGCCTGAATCGTAATACCCCTGTTGTTATTGATAATCCCCGTTCTAAGGTAGCCCAGGCAATAAGAAAATTAGAAAAGGACCTCCTGGAAAAGAAGGATATTTACTTAGAGCACCAGGAAATTTCTATCGCTCCCAGTGATACAGAAGGCCTGCTTATCAGGGAAGGAGAATTCTGGCAGAGATTCAGGCTTACAAAAGAACCCTTCGCGGAAGAAGATACAAAAGAAAGCGACGAGATTATTGAATTAAAAAAACGCATACACCAGCGCCTGATTGAAAAATTAGACCTCAAACACCTGGAGATTGATATAAGCGATCCGGCAAAGGCAAAGGAGATTAGAGAAAGAACAGAGGCTGTTATCTCTACTGCCTTGGCTGAAGAGACGGGTATATTCCTATCTTCTTTTGAAATAAGAAAAAGGCTGGTAAAAGAAATAGCTGACGAAGCCTTAGGGCTTGGGCCTTTGGAAGATTTGGTTAATGACTCTGACATATCGGATATCATGGTAAATAATAAAAACCAGATTTATATTGAACGCCACGGCAAGATTGAACTCTCTCCCAAGAGATTCCTTTCTAACGACCAGGTGCGACAGATTATTGAGCGTATAATTGCGCCCTTGGGCAGAAGAATT
>Ga0265297_10004396_pt1 | contig 23144 bp, 21 predicted proteins | sample Munlanlwell13791_FD_192502 | JGI IMG/M metagenome (GOLD analysis project Ga0265297, IMG submission 192502) | Leachate microbial communities from a municipal landfill in Southern Ontario, Canada - Leachate well 137-91 | ecosystem: Engineered > Solid waste > Landfill > Unclassified | place... | reverse complement strand
CTTGCTTTTTGCGCTGCCTATTGCCTTTTTCATACTGCAATAACTACAGCTCCAGGAACAACCGTCGGAAATACGCAAAGAAAAATAAGCGTTATCAAATCCGATCCCGCCGACTAACCCCTCGACGTTTCTAAGCGGCCTGCCGGAAACCAAAGCGTTGCCTGATTCACGCAAGGTCTGGATTATTTTATCAAAGTACAGTTTTATTGAAGACCACGTAAACCTTCTGGCGATTTGAATCATATCTGTAGCTGAAGATACAAAGGACCTGTTGGCATCAGGAGTATCTTTAAATTTAATTTTAAACTCCGGAAAAAGCTCATCTATCTTTTCGATCTCCTTGGTAATAACTGTCTTGCCTGAAAATGCCTTTTTGAACATTTCCGGGTGCATAATTGGCAGGCACCCTACTATAACAAGTTCGCCTTTCATCTTTTTAAAAGCATGAATACGGTTTATGCCGTCTTCGCAACGTTCTTTATTTAATCCGCAAATCACAAAAATTATATAATCGGCTTCCCCACTGGCCAGGGTAAATTTAAGCCCGTTGGATAACAGCCAGTTTTTAATTTTTTCCGCGTCCAGCTCCCTCAAAGCACAGCCCAAAGCTTCAATAAAAAATTTTTTCATTGCTTCATGCCTTTCTAATCATTGTAAACTTCTTCGAAGATTCCCAGGTATTTATCCTTATTTGCTTCCAGGGAAAAATACTTTTCCACTCTCTGTCTTGCCGCAATACCGATTTTCTTTCTTAAATCACAGTCATCTATAAGCTTGATAATCGCTTCCACCCATTCATTTTGACTATCAACCAGAAATCCCGAAACTCCGTTTTCAATTACCCTCAAATTTGCCCCGAAAGAAGTAGCCACCACCGGTATTCCCAGCGACATGTATTGAATCGCTTTTAGCCCGCTTTTACCTAAACCCCATTCGTCTTTAATAAGCGGATAAAGGCCAATTTCAATTTTTTGCAGATTTTCCACTTCGGCTTTCTGACTCCACTGGATATTCTCCACGTCTACACCGCTTAATCCGAATTTTTTATCCGTTATATTAAAAATTACCATCAATTTTATCTTTCGATTGTTAGCTACTTTCCTTAAAACATTATCTAAAGTTTTCAGGTATTCGATCCCGCTAAAAGACCCTGTCCAGCCAAGAACAGTAGTTCCATTATTTTTATACTCCTCAACCGGCTTATAAACCTGCATGTTAATCGTAGAAGATATATCGGTAACACGCTGATTATACCTTCTAGCTATCTCTTCAAGCTTGGGAGTACAAACAATTACGTGGCCTGCCTCCTTCATTAACAGGTAAGGCTTCTTTCTTCCTTTAAGCGTTGACCAAAATTTGTTGAAAGAATTCTGCTTCTTAAGGAAGATCATATCATCTATATCATAAATTATTTTTCTGTTCAGGGCTTTTGTCAGTAGCTCAAAAATAGGAAAACCAAGAGGCGTTACCCAGAGATGAATGTAAAGCCCACCATAAAACGGCATCCTGAGTAAATCAAATGACCTTTTCAAATAACCGCAGACCACCCAAAAGATTTTTTCAGCCGTATATCCGGGCTTATGTATTATGCTCCAGGCCTTTAGAGAATAAAAAGAAGAAACATCGCACCTGTAACCTTCTGCCTGAAAGTATCCGAAATACTGTTCATATTTAAGCCGCTGGGAAGGACAAACGTTTACCGGGGCCGGACATAAGACTAATATTTTTTTTCTTTTCATTCTGTCTGATTTTAAATAATGCTTACTTCATTGAGTTTTTATATATAACACAATATCTATCGACGGCTTTCTTCAAGGAAAGATGTTTCTCCGCAACCTGCCTGCATCGCCAATTCAAGCTTTCTCCTTCTTTTAAAAGTAATTTCAACTTATTTACCGCCTCTTTATAGCCTTCTTCGCTAAAACTGTCGATAATCACTCCCACCTTATTTTCCTTAATCAGCACCTCAGCATCTCCCATGCCTTTATTTAAAACTACCGGTAATCCCGAAGCAAGATATTCGCCGATTTTAGTAGGGAAAGAATCCGTTCGCTCATAAGGCTTAATAAAAGCCATACCAAGTCTCGATAATGAAAGAACCCCCGGAATCTCCTGATGGTCAAGATTAAGAATGCTTATCTTTTCCATGTCCAGCCCTTTGGCCTTAATTCGCTCAATAATTTCGGTGGGACTATGGCGAGTGGCCAATATTAATCCGCAGTCGGAAAAACTGATATCCTTGCTTAAATTCTCGTAGAAATCAAGCATTTCATCCATCATGTACCAAGTACCCAATGAACCTATATATATTAGGTAAAAACGGTTATCCAAACCAAAATCATTCGTCGGTTTTCCGCCATCTCTATTATATCGAAATTTATCTAAGTCCACGCAACAAGGGATAATTTCAATGTTGCCATATTTATATTTTTCTAGAGCACGGAAGTGCGGATGAGATTCCACTATTGTAATAAAAGCATTCTCAAGAACCAGCTTCTCCATCTGTTTAACCAGTTTAAAATTAAGGCTTCCGGGTTTCCATATCCCTGCGCTGACATAAGCCTCAGCCAGAAAATTTCTCATATCAAAAATTATTTTTACTCCCAGGATACACTTTGGCCCTAATGCCATGACAGCGCTGGTTATGCCTCTTGCATGGATCAATTTAACCCTTTTGGCAATAATTAAAATAATGGAATAAACTGACCCGCTGGTTATATCAAATAACTTAGCTAACAATGCCGGATATTTATGATAATAAAGAAACCGCCAATCTATGCCTTCTTCCTTTAATTCCTGCCTTAATTTGCTTACATATCGGGGCCCATATTTTTTTAAATGTTCTTTTTTTTCAAAAGTCAACAAAGTAAACTTTCCCAGGCCGCTCTGTATAATACCCCTAATATAAGGAAGGCCCTGAGAATGCATCAGCGGCTCTAAGACGCCGGTGTATGATATAAATAAAAAATTATTTCTTTCCATAATTACACAATAAATATAGGACGGCCCGGGATGCTTTAATAATTGCCCCTTTGGACTGCAACAAAAGAGCCATAAAAAGATTGACCGGATGGCGAATATTGTCCTTGATGTAATGGTATAAATTATTTGGCAGGATCAATATCAGCCTAGTTTTAAAATATAACTTTTTGAAAGTTTCTTTATCCATGTCGGCATAATTTATATCTGCGGCCTCGGGATCACCTATCCTGTCCCATTCGGGAATCTCTTTTTCTTCAGCAATAAGCTTTTTATAGATTGCCGTTCCCGGCAGCGGATAAAATAAACTAAATGCCATAAGGTTTGGTTTGGCTTTCTTAAGAAAATTGACAGTTTTTTTAAAATCGGATTCTGTTTCTTGAGGATAACCGACTATTATATAGCTGGTAAACCTAAGCCCAACTTTTCTTGTAAGCATTGCAGCTTTTAGATTATCTTCGATAGAACTCCTCTTATTCATAATATCAAGCATTCTCTGAGAACCGGATTCAAAACCGTATTCCAGGCCTACGCATCCGGATCTTTTTAACAATCGCAATATTTCTTCGTCAATAACGTTTGCCCTGGCTTGAGCGATCCATTTTAAATTCTTTAGTTTTTTATTCTCTTTTAACAGCTGCATAAGCTTTTTAATCCTGTCTTTTGAGCTTAAAAACATATCGTCGGCAAAAAAAACAGCTTCCACTGAATAATTTTCCACTATCGAAGTTAATTCTTCTATTATCCTCTCCGGAGAGTGAAAGCGCACCTTTCCGGGGAATGTTGCATAACCAGCGCAGAAATCACAACGGTATGGACATCCCCTGGCGCTAAAAATCGAGGTGATCCGCAAATTCAAACCCTTGCCCCCAAAACGACTAGGCCTGGTATAAAATTTCATATCCAACAGATGCCTGGCAGGAAAAGGTAAATCATCCAGTTCGGCGCATAAAGGCCTATCCGGATTATTGATTATTACGCTTTTTTTCCTAAAGGAAATGCCGTTAATATTTTCAAACGGCAGCCTATTAGCTAAATCCAGCATGGTAAATTCCCCTTCCCCGCGTACTATAATATCAAGAGAATTACACATCTTAAGCGTCGCAGAGGGTTCACAGGTAGCATGCGGCCCACCCAGGACAGTAATGATACCGGGGTTAGAGTTTTTAACCAGTTTTGTTAGATGCATGACATCGCTTATATTAGGCGTGGTTGCGCTAATGCCGACTATATCGGTTTTAAAAGAACCGATTTCTTTCAAAGTTACTTCGTCAATCTTTTGAAAATCAAATTTATATCTATATAAAAAGATATCCCGGTCGATAATCTGAACTTGGTGGCCGTTTTTTTCCAGGATTGCGGCAATATATGCTAAACCCAAAGGCGGCCAATACTGCTTATTTTCATCAATCAGGCTTCTTTCCTTTGAAAGAAGCGGGTAAATTAACGAAATTCTCATCTTTTATTAAACGGATAATTTGGAATACATTTTAAAATATTTCTCAGAAATCCGGGTAAATCTATTTTTTTCAAATAAGACTTTGCCAGCATCAGATAAAGACCGTAAAACGACGGCCTTTTTAAGCAGACACACCTGTCATTTTTTGCTAAATTGATAAAAAATTTATTTAATATTTTGGTGCTGTCATTTTCTTGTATAGAGATATTTTTATGCATATTTTTATCATGCATGCGGTATTTAAGTAAAAACTTCGGAAGCAAATTAATTCTGCTTTTGTAAGCTATTCTAATCCATAAGTCCCAGTCTGCCGCAGTGCTTATTTCAGGGTCAAACCATTCGGGATCATTTAAGATTTCTTTCCTTATCAGTACGCCGCTTGGCGGTCCGATTACATTCCCTACAACCAGCAGGTCTTTTAAAATATCACCTGAACTTTGCCTGTTGTTCTTACCTGCTTCTTTACCATGGCTGTCAATTATATAAAACCAGCAATAAAGAAGCCCAACATCGGGATGCTTATCGATTTCTTTTATCTGTTCCTCGATTTTTTCCGGCATCCATAAATCATCATAATCCAATAAAGCAATATATTGCCCATCCGAATTCTTTATGCCGTAGTTGCGGGCAGAAGAAACCCCCCTATTATGCGTATGAAGATATTTTATCCTGTTATCGGCCATAGTTGCGATAACTTTAGCTGTGCCATCCGTAGAGCCGTCGTCAACTACGATAATTTCCAGATTTTTATAAGACTGATTGATGGCGCTTTCCAGTGATTCTTTAATAAACCTTTCCCCGTTAAAAACCGGGATTATTACGCTAACCTTTGGGCTCGACATATCGACTAGATCCTAAACCACGAAGCAGGGGTTAATTCTTTTATAAATATGTTATTGGTATCCCAGTACCGGGGCGCAATCACAACCTTTGCCGGGCTCTGCGCAAGCCAGGCCCCCCACCAGCTAAAACTACTATTGGCGATAATGTGATGTTTACATAAACTCATCAGGCGTAAATCTTCCTGGTCTTTAGTTCCATTATTATGCGTAAGGATTTGAACCGGGTAGTTAATTACAAAATTTTTCCTGGCCCATTCGGTATCATCCGAAAAAACAAAAAAATAAGGATTTTTGGCATTTTCCGCAATTTTTTGCAACGCCAAGCGGTAATAATCCAAAGAACAGGCCCCATGAAATTTTATCGCATCTTCGAATTTCTTTTTACCGTCGACGCTTACGCCTAGCCGGCGCCTTAAGTGGACACATACTGATTCTGATTGGCTTATTTTCTGCGCTATTTCCCTGTTCAGGGGATCCGGCTGATCACGTAAAACGAATTCTTTACGGATAAGTTCGGCAGAATCAATAAAATAGCGTTCGTTTTGCCAGTATCCGTCAAGACAAACATTAGCAGGTGTCAATAATAGATTCGGGTCATATTTAAAACGCTGCTTTACAGGCTCCTCTACTATGCTGCGGCGGTAATAAGGCTTAAAGAAATGGAGGGTATTATAAATACGCTTCTGGATGCCGGAAAAGTTGAATCTTTGCCTTTCTGCTTCCGAAACAAAATTTTCTTTTATATTGAAATGGCCCAGAACATACTTACTCCCATAACGGTCATTCTTATAACTTGAAACTGTATCAAGCTTAAATTCTGTTTTCTTCTTTAAAGCAAGAGTTCTGCCGGCAGCATATTGAAAAAGCTGGTTTCCCATACCGCCTTTTAACCTGACAATTACCATCCGCTCTTCCTTTTTATTTCTGGAAATCAATTCATCACGATAAACTTTTTCCAGACTTTTGCAAACAACTTTAATAATTTCGCCGGATTGGTAATAATATCCAGCGCATCATAAAAATATAATTTAAAATATTCTTCCTTGAGTATCCGCTTAAGCTTATTAATCGGCAATCCGGGTGTCTGGATATTATATTGTTTTATAGTAAGATTGGCCTGGTCAAAACCTTGAACTAGATATCCTTTGTCTTTACAATCCTCAAACATCTGGGTACCGGGATAGGGAGTTGCAATCGAAACAAAAGGTCTATAGACCCCTATTTTCCTAGAAAATCGGAAGCTATCACTTAATGTTTTTTCGGTTTCCCCGGGGATCCCCACAACAAAAAAAACGCTTATCTCAAGCCCCAAGCTCCTGGCGTAATTTATAAGCCGCGGGACGAATTCAAGATTCAGAGGTTTTTTGATAACCTTATTTAAAAACTCCTGATTACCTGATTCGATTGCAAAACTAAGCCGGTAACAACCGCTTTCTTTCATTGTTTTAATTAACTCTTTATCGATTGAATACAAAGCTATGCCGTTGGGAGTATCCCAGGCCAAATCAAGTTTTTCTTTTATCATAAGGTCGCATATCTTCCGCGCACGCTCTTTATCATAAGTAAAGTTATCGTCCTCAATACTCAATTCTTCTATGCCCAAATCATTTTTAATATGCTTTATTTCGGCAATAACGTTTTCTGCCGAACGACTGCGAAACTGCCTGCCCCACATCTTGTAAGCCGAACAAAAAACGCATCTGGCCGGGCAACCCCGGGAAGTAACTATTGGGGTAAATCTACGACGCTTCCTTAACCCTCCATGGCTCAAGCCGGTTGAAAAATATTTTTCTAAGGGCAACAGGTGACGAGCCGGAAAAGGGATAGCATCAAGGTCTTTTATAAAATCATCCCGGTAATTTATAATTTTACGGCCCTCTCTTTTTAAAGCCAAACCCTTAAGCGCCGTCAAATCAGCGCCATTTTCCATTCCTTTGAGTAATTCAAGAAAAGTTACCTCACCTTCTCCTACGACGGCAAAATCTATCGCTTCCTGGCCCAGGGCTTCGGCAGGCACTGCCGTGGGATGGGCACCTCCGACTACAACAGGAATATCCTGATTAAAATCTTTTACCAGCTGGGCAATATTGGCCACATTATGCCATTGGGAAGTAAACATGCTTGAAATACCAATCACATTTGGCATAAAATTTTTAATCTTTTCCTTAATCTGTTCACAGTTAAGCCCGATCTGAAATTTACCGTTGGGAAGTTTACGGATACACTGCCATCCTTCGATAAGGGCATCTAATATTTTAACCTGGTAGCCGTTTTTTTCCAATACGGCGGCTATATAAGCCAGACCTAATGGCATATTGGGAGTAAAATCACCGAGCTGGTAAGAAGTTACGGGAGGCTGGATTAATAATATTCGTTCAAATTTATTCATCTTCTGTTTAAAACTTTTTTTCGCAGCATTTCTTTAGGTATAGAGCCTACAATATATTCAGACAATAAGCGATACCCTTCATCGCTTTGAAAATGGACATCATCGCTAAAAATAGTCTGCGCTAAACCATTAAATACATTACGCCCATCGATAAGTAAAACATTGTCTTCTTTGGCAAGATCGGCAAGATCCCGATAAAGCTTGTTATATAGCCTTTTTATCACCAGCTCGCGGTATTGATAGTGTTTAAAGCCGGCTTCGGCTGCAGATTGAGGTTCCTTAAACGCAATAAACGGCTGAAGCACTATAATCCTGGCGGCAGATACGCCTTTAGCTATAACATTTATATTGTGCTGCGCTGATAAGTAAACCGGTATAGCATCCATATAATTATCGGCTGAGCCTACACTGATTCGTTCACCCAAACGGTAGGTACCTTGGATTAGTTGCGACTTCATCATTAAATTAATCAGCGGGCCCAACATCGGCTTTTTTAGCAAAAGTTCATAGGTCGGATCAAGATAGAATGTTCCCGCTTTCTTCATTCTCAAGCGATGAATCAGGTCATTGGCTCCGTCTAGGGTAATTACCATATCCGGCTTAAGATTAGGCCCCCATAATGCGGCTACAATAAGCTCCTGACGAACGTTATAACCTCCATATGCCCCATTAATGACTTCAAAATTTCCACCGAATTTACGGCTAAATGCTTCCTCCAATATTTTTTTGGGAAAACTTGCCGCTGTTGAACCGCCTAGCAATAAAATGCGGTATGAATGAGCTCCTGCTTCATTATTTTCAACGGCATATTTGGCAAATTCATTATCCCAATCAGATCCAAACATGACGAACGGCTGATAGCTAAGATGCTGAGTCCTTTCTACCAATCCAACAGTAGAAGATCCCCTGGAAAAATATAAAAATAATCGCGCGCATCCTTCAAGAACGGCTAAAATAATAATACAAGACAGTATGGCGATTAACAGATTTTTAAAAAAATTATCCTTTTTCTTATCAGCCATGGTTTTTATTATTTATATCTGCGAATAAATTGATCAAAAATTTCTGCCAGCCTATCCAATTTTTTGCTGGCCTTAAATGGATGCACCCCCAAATAAAAACCGCGGTCATGAATTGCATCCGAGCCGGGTAAGTTATTATCCTTTAATTCGGGGAATAAGCGGTTAACTACCGGCTGGCGGGTAAGGTTGCCGGTTACAACGGGACGGGTCTCTACGCCTTGCTCTTCAAGATAGGCCAAGAATTCTTCCTTTTTAAAGGGGCACTCCGGAGAAAGTATAATCGGAAAGGCAAACCAAGCGCATTCTGCATCCGGAGAAACTTTCATTGACTGCATTAACCTGGTATGATTTTTTAAATAATCTTGGAAATAAGCGGCATTTTTAATCCGTTCTGCGTTAAATGCCGGTAACCGCTTAAGCTGCTCTATTCCAAAACAGGCCTGAAGTTCGGTCGGCCTGACATTAAATCCCCAATTTAAGAACATGTACCTTGGATCAAGCCCCTTTATGGCTTCCGGTTTCAAATGCTTTGCATTACGTCCCCAACCGTGAGCGCGCAGCATCCGGAAAAGGTCCGAAAGGCCTTTATCCTTGCAACCTATCATACCGCCTTCCATTGTAGTTATGTGGTGAGAGAAAAAAAATGAATAGCTTCCGGCTATGCCGAAAGTTCCCACCGGCTGTTTTTTAAATTTAGAGCCCATTGCTTCGCAACAGTCCTCGATCAGAATTAAATTGTGTTTTTTACAAATAGCCGTGATTTTATCCATATCACAGGGATTTCCCATGAGGTGAACCAGCGATATCGCTCTGGTTTTCGAAGAAATTTTTAATTTCAGGTCATCGATATCCATATTGAATGTATTTGGGTTTATATCGACAAGCTTCACTTTAAGCTGAGCCATCATCAGTGACCATATTTGCGTAGGCCAGGTTACAGACGGCACAAGCACCTCGTCCCCGGGGTTTAAAAGTTTGGACACCGGATTAGTCAAGGCAAACGCAATCAAAAGATCTGCGGATGAACCGCTATTAACCATGGCCGCCTCTTTATGATTAAACATACTGGCAAAAGCATTTTCAAAATTTAAAGTCTTCTCCCCCATGCTGGTGCGAAATGTACACATAGTTTCAACTGCGGCAACGATTTCTTCGAGGTCAAATGTCACCACGCTTAAAGGGTACCAGTATTTCTCTGATTTAGAGCTGTTTTCCTTTAAAGTTTTATCAATAAGTGATTTTAAATTCTTCCTTAATTCGTTTGAGTTTTTAGTAACCATAATTTACATATCCTTAATCAGTTTTTTTCTGCGGTAAAAATCATCAAATACCATCCCTAAACCTTCATCTAATCCAATTCTATGTTTCCAGCCTAATTTGTGAAGCCTAGTAACATCTAAAAGTTTACGCGGCATGCCATCAGGTTTTGAATGGTCCCAAAGGATATCACCTTTGTATCCGGAGATTTTAGCGATTTTTACCGCTAACTCCTTTATGGAAAAATCTTCCCCAAAACCTACATTGATTATATCGGCAGAATCGTAATTTTTCATAAGGAACATACAGGCATCAGCGCAATCATCAACATACAAAAATTCGCGCCGGGCATTTCCGGTACCCCAGAGGGTAACTTTTCCGTCTCCAGCTTGCTTAGCTTCGGCAAAACGACGGGCCAAAGCTGAAATTACATGGGAACGCTCAAATTCAAAATGGTCGCCTTGTCCATACACATTGCAAGGTATCGGACAGATTATATTCATGCCATATTGTTTGCACAAAGATTGGGCAAGACAGATGCCGGCTATTTTTGCTATCGCATAAGAAGCATTTGTAGGTTCAACCGGCCCATGCATAAGGTACTCTTCAAGCATAGGTTGAGGAGATTCCCTCGGATAAATACACGAACTCCCCAGAAAAATTGTTTTTTTCGCATCATATCGCTGGCAGGCTTCAAGCAGGTTATTTTGAATCTTAAGGTTTTCAACCAAAAAATCAACCGGCGAAGCAATATTAGCGGCGATACCGCCGACCTTGGCAGCGGCAATAATTACATATTGCGGCTTGGACTTTTTGAAGAATAGGTCAACGTCTTTACTGCTGGTCAAATCCAGCTCTTGATGGCTTTTTAGAACAAGGTTCTTAAAACCTTCCTGCCTAAATTTGCGAACTAAAGCAGCTCCAACTAACCCATTGTGACCGGCAATATAAACTCGAGCATTATAGTCAATTACCATTATAATTCCTTTTTAGCAAATTATATAAAATTTACCTGATAATCTTTGCTGTGTTCGCCAGTCAAAACTATGTTTTCTATAATCGTATTTAACCATTCTTTTGAGCAAAATTTACAGTCTTTGGGATTGATAGATACTAAAAGATTTTTATGCTTTTCTGATCCCCACAAGTCGTATAATTCCCTCCAATCGCCTCGAGTATAATCATCGGTTAAAATATAACCGGTCCTCACATCACAACATAAATAAAATTTATGGTCTGCGCCAAAAGTAGCATAAAGCGGAGTTCCCCGGCAGATTTTAAATTTATATTCTGGATGTTTAGGCATAGCGTCATGCAAAATATACTTACAACCTAATTCTTTAGCTAATCCGGGAAGCCCCAGAGCATCGGAGTAGTTATCTTTCTGCTGACCACCAGAAAACTTATTTAAATCTTTCTCATAAAGCTCGCTGCGATTTAAATGAACTTCTTCGCTCCATCTTATGAATTTAAGTGAAACCTCAACTTCCGGAAAATCTTGACGGATACGCTTGATATTCTCTATAATCTTATAAAAGTTTTCTTTGGAAGAATGTTTAAATCTGCTCCAGGTTTCTGCGGTGGTAGCGTCTAAACTTATACCTATCCAACGTAATAAATTAATACCTTTAACTTTATCCAACAACAAACCATTAGTAATTAATCCCATATCAATCCCGTTTTCGCTTCCGCTTGAGAGTAAACAGGAAAGATTGGGATTGAGTGTCGGTTCGGAATCTCCGGCTAATCTCCAAGACTTAATCCCCCAGGCTTTGCAGAATTTTCCCATTCGTTTCATAGTGTCTGTAGACATAAAAACTGTCTTTTTTGTTCCCTGACTTTTAATCTGGGCGCACCATTCGCATTTCAGGTTACAGAGTCCGCTAACTACATCCACATCTGCCATAATCGGAGGCTGAAAATTCCCGTCCAAAATACCTTTTATCTTTTCGGGGAATCGCAATAATTTTATTTTTGGGTCAAGTATTTCCATTGATCCTCCAACATATACGCACAAGGTTTATGTTTCTGTCCTTTTAGCCTACGGATTAATCCTCTAAGTAAAACATTAAAACTATAGCTTGTCAGCTTATCTATCTTCGCCTTAAGATATTCTGCCTTACATTTGTTTAAATCGGCCTTAGAAAACTCCGAAATAATCTGGGAATCCCCTGAACGAAAAAAGTGTTTTATTTTATGGCTAAATAAATCTTTCTTGTATTTTTTAATATCAGCTAAGTATTCTTGAACGGAAACATCCATGCGCGCTTGGATTATTTTAGATTGGCCGCAAGCATCATGATGTATCCTTCCGAAATTTGCTATTACAGGAACAAAATAAGGCAGGTAGCCACCTGTCATAAAGTTATAGATAAGATGTAAAAATATGTTCTCTTTTAATTTCCCTCCGCTAGGAACGCAGCGCTTGAATACATCGCTACGGGTACATTGATTTCCTTCGTATAAAACATGCCCCGTTGCCAGCCAAAATCCTAGAAAATCTTTTTTCTGCGGAGGCGGATTAAATAAATATTCAGGCGTCGTGATATGTTGCATAAAACCATCTTCAGTCATGTACTGAGGCAATCCCCAAACCATAGAGATATCTTTATTTTTATCGAGTATATCAACGCATATCTGAAACCAGCGCTTGTCTAAAAACCCATCAGATGAGCAGCATTGAATTACATAATCTCCTTTTATCATTGAACGCAACTTTGCAAAGGCTTCGCTGGCTGAGTTATCTTTTTCACAAACCCACTTGATATGGGGATATTCTTTTAATATTTCAATGCTGTTATCAGTAGAGCCCCCGTCCATAACAATATGTTCATAGTTTTGGTAAGTCTGAGCCAATACCGACTCAACCATTTGCCTTAAAAATCTCCCTTGATTTAAGGAAGCTGTTATAATCGATAATTTTGGATGTTGATTGTCCGTTTGGTCCGGTGGCATTTTAATTTCCTTTTTACTAATGATTTGCGGATAATAAGTTCTTTATTCTTAAAATAAGAGGCTCTTTTTCATCCTTTTCCAGAAAGAAAATCCAGCCTACTACAGAATAACCGATTATTAGTACCATAATATTTCCAATAACGATGGGTAAATTCATCTTTCCGGTATATTTAATAAACAAATTCAAAAACAGAATTAAGATAAGACAAAAAACACCTATCCATAGCTTTAAATTAATCTTAAACGGCCTTACTATGTATCCTTTTTTAATAAAATAGACGCTATATGTAACTACGCCTATAATACATAAAATTAAAAAAGCATATCCGCAACCATTAAAACTGAATTTTTTTGTCAAGAACCATAACATGAATAGGTAACAAGGCGTCGTGATAATCGAGAAAAAGGATAGAAAGCGGGGATTATTGATCTGGATAAAGATTGAAAGAATCCATGAAATCCCTCCCAAAAACATTGATACAGCAAGAATCCGGGTTACGAAAATGCTTTTTATAAAATCACTGCCCATCCATAAGACTAGGATTTCCTTTGCGAATACGAATAGCAATAAACACCCCAATCCATATAATAATGTTGTATATTTCAGAGATAGATAGAACAGACGCTTGGTTTTCTCTTGATTTATTTTGTCAAAAAAACTCGCGGCAGGAAAAATAACCGGGTTAAATCCCGCCCCAATCAACCCAATCTTACAAACCAGCGAATAAGGAATAGTATAATAACCTATCACCGAAACAGAAATAAGCGTTCCGATTATAACAGTGTGAATATTGAGCTGGATCCAATTCATAACTCTTTGAATAAGCAACCAAAAACCAAAAAAAGCAAATTTTTTAAAAGCATCGAAGGCAAGAAATCCTTGGAACTTACGCTCGGGAATAATTATTAAACTGGTTACCAGCCAAATTAAAGTAAATATAAACTCTACAATCAACAACCATATGATAATTTCTTTCAAGCTCCCGCCTCTTGAAAGCACCCAGACCGGTGCCAGCTGAGAACAAACGATATTCGATATAGTAATAATATTGATTATATCAAATCTTTGATACGCCTGCACTGCTCCGATTAACACCGATTTAACCAGAAGAAACAATATTAGCGGGGAAGCAATGATATATACGGTCAGTACCTCCGGAAGCAATTTTGGACTAACAATAAAGAAACGAGCTACTAACGCGGGAACAAAATAACAAAAAAGGCAAACACCGATAATCCCTAAACAACTGATGAATAACACGGATGTCCAGTAAACCCTGCCAATATTCAATCTGTCTTCTTTACCCAATGACTCCGAAATGTATTTAGTCGTTGCCGTACCAAGGCCACAATCAAATATAGTAAAATATCCTACAATGACCCAAACAATAGTAAGTACGCCAAAAAACTCCATCCCAAGATGGCTGACCACATACGGAATAGTAAAAAAAGCAACAAATAAGGGAACAATTTGACCGCTGGTGTTCAAAATAGAATTTTTAATAAGTAATTTTTTCGTAATTATAGACATTTATTCAGCGAAAAAAGCCTTGGCGCGTTCGTAACGCTGCGGAGTTCCTATATCAATTAACAACTCTTTAGTAACGAATCCATAAATACCCTTGCTGATAAACTGGGGGAAAAAATCATATTCAAGTGAGATAGCCCGGCCTGAAGGGATCAAGGAAAGCACCTCTTCCTTAAAAATATATATCCCGGCATTCACCAGCTCTTTTGCGTTTTGCATCTTTTCTTGAAATGCGGTTATTCTTGAGGAATTATCAATACTTAACGACCCGAAATCTTCGGAATTCTCTGTATGGGCAGCAACTATGGAAAGTGAAGAATGACGCTCAATATGAAAGTCATAAAATTTTTTCAGGTTCACCCGGCAAAACGAATCGCCGTTTAGAACTATAAAGTTTGAGGATTTAATGAGCTTCTGGGAATTCTTAAGCGCTCCACCGGTTCCAAGAGGGGTATTTTCGCAGGAAAAGACTAATTCAAATGGCAGCTTCCTGTTAAAATAATAAGAATCAATATATTCGGCCTTGTAACCGGAACAAAGAATAAATCGCTTTAGACCAAAAGATAGAAGATGTTTAATAATAAAATCAAGGAATGGCCGGCCGTTTATTTCTGCCATTACTTTAGGCCTGTCATCAATTACTCCTCGCAGACGCTCTCCTTTGCCTCCGCATAAAATAACCGCATCTATATTTTCCATTTTTTAATAGAAATCCTGAGTGGAGTACATAAGTACCTGGCTTCCTAACCTTTCAAAGGTAAAGGGAACATGGAGTATTTTCTTTAACTTTTCTTTAATCTTTGTCTGGAGTGCAGGCTCGGCAAACAAAAGAATAAAACCCCCTCCTCCTGCCCCTAAAAGTTTTCCACCCAACGCACCCGCCTTACAGGCGGTCTCATAAAGATTATCGATTTCACTAGACGAAATCATATCGGTAAGGCCGCGTTTAATCTGCCACGATTCATGTAGTAGCTTACCAAAACCTTTAAGGTCGCTTTTATCATTATTAAGTATATCTATCGCCTGGTCCACCATGCCCTTCATTTCATTAAGTTCTTTTTCTAATTTGGAAGTCTTTTTGATCTGCTCCACCGCTATGTCAGAAGCATTCCTGGAAAACCCGGTGAAAAACAACATCAGGTGGCTCTGGAATAAATCCAATTTTTCCCTGGAGACAGTTACAGGATAAACATAGAATCCGTCATCACCGCCAAAATCAATTTTATTCAAACCTCCGAAAGCTACGGCAACCTGGTCCTGAGCCCCGACGCTCTCTTTAATTAGATCATGTTCTACAAAAATTGCATCACGGGCCAGCTGCCTTTTGGTAACCATCTTTCCTTTTAACGCATTTAAAGCCTGGAGAAAACCTACAGTAAAAGCAGAACTTGAACCGACCCCGCTCCTTGCCGGAATATCACTGGTATGCACCATTTCTATGCCGTGGCCGACATCCATAAACTTAAGGCATTCGCGTACCGACGGATGTTTGATGCCGTCAATAGCCTGTGTCTCTTCCCGCTCTACGTACCTTATGCGATATTTATAATTAAAATACGGCGGAAGGTACCTGCAGCTGATATAACAATATTTATTTATTGTCGTGCTTAGAACCGATCCTCCGTTTTTATCATACCAGGCGGGATAATCAGTGCCTCCCCCAAAAAAAGAGATTCTTAAGGGCGTGCGGGTAATAATCATAATTTAGGCCTCTTTAGTTGTTGGCATATGGGTTTGACGATACCATGACATAGTTTTGGCAATGCCTTCCCGGATATCTGTTTTGGCTGTAAAATTCAATAGTTTCTTAGCTTTATTTACGTCAATTAATCTTACCGGGATCATTGAAGGCTTAGAAGAATCGTATTCTAGGCGGGCATCCTCATAACCGTCAATTTCCAGCGCCATCCGCAGGATCTCTTTTAGGCTGTAAGCTTTTCCCCGAGCAATATTAATCGCATCAAAAGAATCTATTTTTTCCGCAGCCAACAGCAAACCTTCGATAAAATCATCAATATAAATTAAATCCCGGATATCATCTCCGGAACCCCAAATTTTAATTGGATCATGCCGCTCAACTACTTTTCTCAACGTAGCTGCCATCATATGAGAAGTTGCAAAATCAAAATCATCATAAGTTCCGTATATGTTTGAAGGCCGCACGACAACGCAAGGCATAGGGTCCTTAAGTTTCTCCGAATAAAGCCGGCACAAAATTTCGGTAAACCTTTTCATCCAGGCTACACCGAAGTAAATATCATAAGGGTCGGCATTAAACATTTCTTCTTCTTTAACCGGCCGATCTGCCGAAGGCGGGTAAGCTGCATTACTGCTTAAAAAAACAAATTTCTTAACCTTAGCTAAGTACGCGGCTTCGAGTATTTGGGAATTCATTATTATATTTGGGGTTACATGCACAAGAGGAGTAGCTGCAATTACTGCAGCACCCGATGTATTTGCCGCGCACATAAACACATAATCCATACCGAAAACCGCCTTTTTGCAATCATCCATGTTGAGTAAATCACATTGAATGTATTCGATTTTATCATTTATAATAACAGGTTCTTTTCTATGGATAGTCGCCCGGACATTAGCACCCAACAAAATGAGCTTTTTCACTAAATTAGCTCCGATAAAACCCGCTCCTCCTGCAACTAAAATATTTTTTCCGTTAAAAATACTTATTCCGCTCACTTTCTTATCGCCTTCCTTACTTTATCTTTCCATTGTCTATAGTAGGGCATTTTTTGAAGATATGGCTTTATCGCATTAAAATGGCTTAAAAAACGATTTTTGTTAAATCCGGATATTATCATGGCGCGCATTTCTTTAATTTCTTTATCGGTCGCGGATATAAGTTTTAGGTGATGGGCAAATTCTAAAAGCTCGATGGCACAATCAGGCAAACAATGAATTTCAAAAAGTGATACTAATTTAAGAATTCTTTGTTCATCCCATTCTTCTTTTATTAACTTTCCGTAGCTGATTTCATGAAATGCGTCTCTTAAGTAAAGCGCTTGGCACCATACGGCTTGTCCATACGGACTTGCATAGCCTAATGGGGCTCCGGGTAATGATTTCCTGCTCATTCTATATACCGCCATATCATAAAGGCTGAACCCGAGGCCGCGTAAATATATATCGATGTCGCAAAAAAGCTTTTGGTCTTGACGCCACGGAGAAAACAAAGCTTCACAATTTATACCGATGACCGATTTAGCAATTGTTTTAGATGCACCTTCCAGAATTTCAAATTCCGAACTCTCTGTATCCAGCTTCATAAAATCAACATAAGACAGGTTGTGCGATCGGGCAACGAAATCAAAATCTATTGTATCAATTTTCATCTCTTTCTTAACAGCTAGATTTTCGTAATCGGGAAACCTCTGAACAATTTCAGGAATCATGGGAAGTAAACTGGAGCTGGCCGGTAAGTTAGTAAAATAGAAAGTTTTTGATTCTTTTTGCTTATATAACATATAGGGAAAAAATTGCTGATTTAAAGCAGCATGTTTATTCAATCTTTGGCATTCCTCCGCATCGGGCTCAAAACCGATTATCTTAACTTGATCACCATATAGCATCCAAATCGGATCGACCCCTCCTCTTGCCCCTATGTCGACAGTAATAAAAGGCTTACTCTTAAAAAAATGCTTGTCGACTAGATAATTGGTTAATCTAGGCGACAGGTTTAAATTTTGAAGACCCACGATTACTCCTTTTTCTTATCTCTTTCTGAAAGAATGGGGTTCTTTACCGGCCAGGAGATTTTAAGCTTGGGATCATTCCAAGCTATTGTAAACTGGCCGGGGCGGTCATAATAAGTTGATTGCTTGTAATGGAATATTGCCTGTTTGCTTAAAACTAAATGGCCGTTACCGAATTTCGCAGGCACCAGGACCTGTAATCTGTTATTTTCCGACAAAGTAAATGATTCCCATTTCCCGCATTGATAAGAATCTCTGTCCCAGTTGACCACAACCAGGTAAAATTCTCCATAAAGGCAGGATATCAGTTTCCAGGTTTTATTATCGCCATGTATTCCCCGTAAAACATTTTTTTTCGATACCGAAATATCGTCCTGGACGAAACTTACATTTATTCCCGCTTCTTTATAAAGCTTCTCATTATAAGTTTCCACGTAAACCCCGCGATGGTCTTTAAAAATTGTCGGCGGTTTGATTAAAAGAACGCCTTCAAGCTTGGTTTTAGTTATTTCCATATTAATCCCTAAAATAATTTTTCTTATTTAAATATTCTTCCTGGTGGCCGGTAAACCAATCCCAGGTTTCTTTCAAACCATCAATCAATGAAGTAGACGGATTATAATCGATGGTTTTTCTGGCCAGAGAAATATCCATGACCCTCTTCGGGAAACCCGATGATTTGGTATTATCAAATTTGTAATTAAAATTTAAAAATGACTTCAGTGTTTCTACTAATTCTTTTATCGATACCCCCCGGCCGCTTCCCAGGTTGACAAAACCGGAATTTGTCCCGTGATAAAGCGCAAGGATCACCCCTTCAGCTACATCATGGCTATAAGCAAAATCCCTAACCGCTGTTCCATCCCCCCAGATCAGAACAGGGTCTTCTTTTTGATAGATCCTCTGCATCAAAGAAGGAATCACCATGGCATTATGGGGGTCAAAATTATCTCCCGGGCCATAGACATTACAAGGCCTGACTATGGCAAAATTATCTAAGTCATACTGTATTTTATAAGCCTGGACCTGAAGTTCGGCCATCCGCTTTGCCCACCCCGGGAACATGTCCATCGGAGCCCCATCGCTTCCTTCTGATTCACGGAAAACTTCGGCGCTTTTATACGCCCCTATAGAACTGGTATATACAGCCTTTTTTACTTTGTTTACCCGGCAGGCCTCAAGCACGTTGGTATTAAACATTAATAGCGGCACAAAAAAGCTTGCGGGCTTAGACTTGGTAACCTCAATTGAACCCTTAATTCCGGCTAAATGAAAAACAAAATCCATATCTTTAGTTAATTCTTTACAGGAATTAAAATCAGTGAGATCGCAAAAAATATGCTCGGCCCGGACATCAACATTTACCCTATCAAGAGATACGCTGCGAACCTTAGCCCCTGCTTCGCAAAGAATAGAAACAACCTGGCGCCCAATCAAGCCTGTGCCCCCGGTCACCAAAACATTTTTATTTTTAAAGGCTCGTAAAACGCTATCCTTGATCACAATACCCTCACTTCGTCGCTTCCACATTAAGAGCAACAAACTTACCCTTAAACCATTCTTTATCCGGCAAAATATTGTTTTTACTATCTTTATAAGGCATATAGTTTAAGCTCCAATCACGGACATCGGCATGTTCTGTTTTATTGCGGTCATAGCGCTTTATCTTAGTAAAACCAGCTGATTTTAGATCTTTTTTTAAGGTATCAAAATCCCAGCACCAATAATGGAAATTACCCGCAATATCCTGGCCTCCATATAATGCGCAATACATGGTATTTAAGTCTTTGGTTTTCAGGTAATATTCGCATAAAGCTTCAAAATCTGGAACGCTAAGCCTTAATTTACCGCCTTTTTTCAATAGTTCATACCATCTTTTAAGGGCCGGCATATATTCCCATCTGCCCAAATGCTCAAGCACATTACTGGCATAAATCAAGTCGACGGAGTTTTCTTTAAATTTCCTTAAATGCCTGACATTATCAACCATATCGACAACCGAAGAATAATTTGCATCAATGTTTATAAATCCTTTAATGCGGACGCTACCGCAGCCTAAATGTAATTTTACTTTTTCCATACAACCCCCTTAACTTACAATTCTATCCTAACGTGCCCCGGAAACAGAAATAATCGAGCCTGAAACATATGCAGCTTCATCGGATAAAAGCCAGGCTATCATTTGGGCAACCTCTTTTGGATCGCCCATTCGTCCCATCGGTAATGAGCTCTTTATTTTTTTCAGCCTGCTGCTGGAAATACCCCTGTTAGCATCCGTATCAATTACGCCGGGACTAACGGCATTTACCCTTATATTAAAAGGTGCCAATTCTCTGGCGAATCCTTTAGTCGCGGCATTTATGGCTGCTTTTGCAGCGGCATAATGGGTAAGCTTATTTCCTCCGAAAATAGCTGCTTCCGAAGATATATTCACAATACTGCCCTTTTTATTTTTTTTCATCCGCTTGACCGCTTCTCTGACACAGATAAAAACCCCAAAGACATTTAAGGAAAAAACTGATTCCAGCTTATCGGTTGATATCTCGTCGCAATCCGATAAACCGCCGTCATTTCCTGCGTTGTTTACCAGGGCTGTGATAACTCCGTATTTATCTATCCTTTGAAATAAATTAACAATATCTTTCTCTTTCCTGACATCGGCCTGTAAAGCAACTGCCCTGCCGCCGCCTTTTTCGATTTTTTCAACTATTTTTTCGGCAAATTCGGCATTCTTTAAATAATTAACGCAAACAAAGTATCCCCTGCCCCCTAAAAGCAGTGCGGTTGCGGCACCTATACCCCGGCTGGCACCGGTCACAAGAGCTACTTTATTTTCCATGTCGTTCTCCCTCAATTAATAATTTTATCAACAATTTTGTACCACTTCCGGTATTCAACAAAGAACTGGGTAATCATTTCTTTTTCCGGGCCGCTTTTAATTTTAGATTTCTTCAGGTCTTTTTGGCAATTAGTAATTAATTCACCCAGCGCTTCAAAATAGGTTTTCTTGGTCAACGCCGCATTTCTAAGCAAAGAAATAAGATCATCGGTAGCGCGGTTATTGATCAATTCAATATCCAGATCATTCCATAGATTATGCGGGTTCCTTAACTGCTTTACCAGAGGCTGGCCGAAAGTAATAACCTGGCCAAAATGCCCGGCGAGCTTGTTAATTAAGTAGGCTGTCCAGATATCGCCATTTCTCAAAGCTGATAACGGCCTATAGTAGAGTGGGATTAACTCCCGGCATAAGGAAGTGTTTTGATAGTTAAAAGGTGACCATGTACCAGGATAAAGTCCAAATTGCGGTTTAAAGTCAGCCTTCATTGCTGTAGCCCGGATAGGATGAAATAAACGCGAGATAGCATCAATGTCGGGATCCTCAAGCACTAATCCTTGATTAGCCACAACTTTTACTTTTTTTGACTGGTAATTTATTTTGTTCGCCTCCGGTTTTCTTTGTTCCCAGGGGTAACCTCTGGGATAAAAAGGAATGTTGTTTTCTTCCTGTAAAGCGCTGTGCACATTAAACCAACCCGAATCATTTTTAATCAAATCGAGATTTACTTCTGTCCCGGTAATGGAATGAAACCCTACAAAGTCATGTTCAGTGGTATAGTTATCATCATCAACTGCAATCAGCCTGTCATAGTCTCTTAAATAACTAAGCATTCCGCCCAACATTACCCGGTCCGGGGTATTGTATGGAAAAAGCTCAAGCAACTCCTTATATTTTGATAAAGCTTTTTTTTGGTCTTTAATATCCAGGTATTCGATTTCGGCCTTAAATTTGTCGGACATTTTTTTGCAATATCCCCTGGTTTCTGCGGGAGTTTTAACGTCGCCGATAACGATCATCGCGGCGGAATTTAACCTGTTATATTTGATCAGATTCTGACAGATTCCTTCGATAAAATTGGGTACATTAATCGTAGTGATAGTAATCGCTGTCTTACTCATGGCGCCAACCTTCTCCTTTCCCGATAGTTAATATTTTAAATTAAAATGGACCTTTGAATTTATTCTCGTAACTATAGAACTCTTCACCGGATAGGTCGCTTTTATCTAAACCCAGCTTTTCTTCAGCTGCCCGGATAATATCAACCGCATTAGGATAATAACAGTCTTCCAGCGGCCGGGTGCATGGACAGGGCACAGCCGCAAAACCCAACCTCTTAACCGGCGATTGCAGCATTCCAAAACATTTTTCATTAATCAGGGCTGCGATCTCGGCGCTAAATCCGCAATAAATCCAATCGTTGTCGACAATAATACAGCGACGGGTTTTCTTAACCGATGAACATATCAAATCTTCGTCAAGCGGATATACCGAAACCGGATCAATAACTTCTACATCAATGCCATGTTTACGGCTAAGTATTTCCGCAGCTTTTACTGCCTCAACAGCCATTATAGAAACAGCAATGACAGTTAACGCATCTCCTTTTTTTAAAACCGAACCTTTCCCTAAAGGAAAAGGTTCGGGATTAACCGGAACTTCCCCGTTTACATCATAAAGAAGACGATGCTCTATAACAATTACCGGATTGTCCTCTCTTATCGCGCTAATAAGGCAGCCTTTTGCTTCTCGTGGAGTAGAAGGCAAAACTACCTTAATCCCGGGAATATGGGCAAAAACAGAATGCATGGTTTTACCGTGCTGAAAAGACTGCCCCCAGCCTTTACCGATAACCGCCCTGATCACCATTGGCGCTTTCAAATTACCACAGGTAGAATAACGCAAGCTAGAGATCATGTTGGCCAGCTGGTTCATTGCTAAAAGCATAAAATCAACCCGCATATGGACATGAACCGGGCGTAATCCGTTAATCGCTGCGCCCAGACCAAAACCGGTCATGGCGTCCTCTGATAACGGAGTACTAAAACATCTATCTGCCCCAAATTTTTCAAGAAGTTTATTGGTGCTGCCGAAAATCCTTTTATGGTCGGCTACATCAATACCATACACAAAAATATCGCGGTCCCGCTCCATTTCCTGGACC
>Ga0265297_10004395_pt1 | contig 23146 bp, 20 predicted proteins | sample Munlanlwell13791_FD_192502 | JGI IMG/M metagenome (GOLD analysis project Ga0265297, IMG submission 192502) | Leachate microbial communities from a municipal landfill in Southern Ontario, Canada - Leachate well 137-91 | ecosystem: Engineered > Solid waste > Landfill > Unclassified | place... | reverse complement strand
TCAACTGATGGTCTTTGTGTCGCTAAAATTAAATGTATTCCGGTTGCTCTAGACATTTGAGCTAATCTTACAATATATGACTCAATTTCTTTTCCCTTCACACTCATCAAATCAGCCAACTCATCAATAATTAAAATTATATATGGAAGTTTATCTTCTCCTTTCTTCTCCATTTTTTGATTGTAAGAAGTAATATCTCTACTATGCTCTGCCGCTAAAATGGTGAATCTTCTTTCCATTTCTCCAACTAACCATTTTAGAGCAACAAGGGTTTGATTAGCATCATAGATTACAGGACACAATAAGTGCTCTAAGTTAGAGTAAATTGGAAACTCTACTCTTTTAGGGTCAACTAAAATTAACTTCATTTCATTGGGACTATTTCTGTATAATAAACTTAAAATAATAGAATTAAGACAAACTGTTTTTCCTGATCCAGTAGTTCCTCCAACTAACAAATGAGGCATTTCTGCTAAATCAGCAAAAGTTGGTGTTCCTTTAACATCTTTACCTATGGCCATCAAAAGTGGTGCGGGAGAATTCTTAAACTCGTCTGTATCTAATATTTCTCTTAGTCCGACAACAGCTCTTTTTTTATTACCTACTTCAATTCCTACAAGAGACCTTCCAGGAATTGGTGCTTCAATTCTAATTGTTGGACTAGCCAGTGCAAGAGCTAAATCATTTTGTAAGGCGGTAATTTTAGACAATTTAATTCCTTCTGCTGGCTTTAATGTATATTGAGTTACTGTTGGACCAATATTAACTTCGGACATCTCAACTGGTATACCAAATGTATGTAATGTTCTTTTAATAACCGATGAATTATATGATATATCTCCCCCTTCAGGAAATCCTCCCTTTTTAGACAACAAATCAAGTGGAGGATACTTATACTCTTTACTTTCTTGTTTTTTTTGTTCAAATGTTTTTAAGCTTTTGTCTTCTTTTTTAACTTCTACTTCTATTGGTTTTTCCTCTTTTTTAGGTATGAATTTGCCCCAATCAAAAGGAAGTAATTTCTTTTTACTAATTTCAACTTTAATTTCTTCTTCTTCATCATATCCCTCATCTTCTTTAATTTCTTTAATAGTCTTCTTAAATGGTTGAATAATAATCCATAGAGAGATAAGAATTGCGATTGTAAACAAAGCATAAGAGACAATATAATCAAGACCTTTTAATATCGGCCATGATATTAAATATCCAATCCACCCACCATCGAGTGAATTATTCCAAACAAAATCTTGTGCTAATTCTGGGTTTAATAAACTTAAAAATCCAGACAAACCAATAATTAAAATAATTGTTGAAATAATTAAAGAGTTTCTATTATCTTCAAAATGCTCTCCTCCTTTAAGAAGTATTATTCCAAAAAGAGCAAAAATTATTGGAAGAATGTATATTACATTACCAATTAAAAAATCAAAAAACTTTTTGAGTGTCTCTCCTACGGAGCCAGCATTACCTGAAAAGGAGAAAACAAAAATAATTGTTAAAAGAAAAGACAAAGAAGCAAACAAATATCTCTTTGTCTTTTCAGGTAATTTAAAATTAAACTTTCTTGCTGAAATATTTTTTTGTACTTTCTTCTTTTTTGCCATAGCTACTTATCTTCTTTATTGTAGCTTAATCCTGTCCCAATTGGAAGTAGTTTACCTAAAATTACGTTTTCTTTTAGTCCTCTTAATTTATCTTCTTGCCCCTTTAGAGATGCCTCTATCAAAACTTTTGATGTTTCTTGGAATGATGCCGCTGATAAGAAACTATCAGTATTTAGAGCAACTTTTGAAACTCCTAAAAGTAAATCTTCTGCTTCAATTAATCTCTTGCCTGCTTTTTCTAGCTCTGCATTTTCTTCAAGCATTAATGCTTTAGAAATAATTTCTCCTTGACTAAAGCGACTGTCTCCCGAATCTTTAATTTTAACTCTTGAAAACATTTGTCTTACAATAACTTCAATGTGTTTATCATGGATTCCTACGCCTTGAGAAATATATACTTTTTGAATCTCAGAAATAATATAATCCTGAACTGCTTTTACTCCAAGAAGTTTAAACATCTTTCTAAGGTCAATTGATCCAGCAATCAAAGGTTGTCCTTTTGTTACTATATCTCCTTCTTTAACTAAAATTTCAATTGATGATGTTATTGGATATTCAATTACATCATCTTCCTCTCCCTTACCATCCGTTTTGATAGTTTGGACCTTAATCACTCCTTTCTTTTCATCAATCTCAATAACTTTTCCGTCTTTTAAAGCAATCTCAGCTTCTCCTTTTGGGGGCCTTCTCTCAAAAATTTCTTCTACCCTAGGAAGACCACGAGTAATATCAGCTTCTCCTGCTACACCTCCAGTATGGAAAGTTCTCATTGTTAATTGAGTTCCTGGTTCACCAATTGATTGAGCGGCAATTACTCCTACTGCTTCTCCAATATTAATTAATCCTCTCCAACCCATATCAAGACCATAACATTTTTGACAAACCCCTCTAACACATTTGCATGTTAGTGGGGACCTAATTTTAACGGTCTTAATTGCATCTATACTTTTTATCTTCTGAGTCATTTTTAAGTCAATCATCTCCCCATTTTTTACAATTACTTCGTTTGTTTCTGGGTCAATAATCTTCTCTAATGAAACTCTGCCAAATATCTTATTAGCAAAGTCCTGATTAATTTTATCAGCATCTTTTTTACTTATGACTAGACCATCTTTGTCTCCACAATCTTTCTCATTAACAATTACCTCGTGAGCAACATCAATTAATCTTCTAGTTAAATATCCCGATGTTGAGGTTCTCAATGCAGTATCAGCAGTACCTTTTCTAGCACCATGAGTTGAAATAAAGTATTCCAAAACATTAAGCCCTTCCTTATATGAATTCTTAACTGCTAATTCAATAATTTTACCAGTTGGACTAGCAACAAGACCTTTCATACCTGCCATTTGCACTGGTTGAGACCATGAACCTCTTGAACCAGAATCAATAATACTAAATACTGGACTTTCAGAAGAAATTGACTGAGGAACAAGCTTTTCTATTTCTGATTTTACTTTTTTCCAAACTTCAATTATTTGAGTTGTTTTCTCATCACGAGACAAAAGACCTTTTTCATAATAATCATCAATCGTTTTAATTTTTTCTTCTGCCTCTTTTATTAATCCCGGTTTTTCTTTAGGAACAGTAAGATCTCCCATTCCCCATGTAATTCCTGAGCGAGTTGCAAATTCAAATCCTAATTTCTTAATCTTGTCTAATGTATCAACAGCACTATCACCATATACATCAATCACTTTATTAATCATTTTCTTCACTGTTTTTGAATCCATTGTTTCATTTTGATATTCAAAATCCTCAGGCAAAACATTATTAAAAATAATTCTTCCAACACTCGTTTCAATAATTTGGTCACCAATTCTAACTTTAATTAGTGCTTTGATATTAATCTTTTTTAAATTGTAAGCAATTAGTGCCTCTTCTTTTGATCCAAAAACTCTTCCCTCTCCCTCTAAACCATTAACTATTTTAGTTAGATAATAACAACCTAAAATCATATCTTTAGTAGGAACCATAATCGAATCTCCAGTTGATGGTTTTAATAAGTTTTGAGTAGAAAGAATTCTCTCTTTTGCTTCTTGCTGAGCTTCATCTGATAAAGGAAGATGAATGGCCATCTGATCTCCATCAAAATCGGCATTAAAAGCGGCACAAACTAAAGGATGCAATTGTATTGCCTCTCCTTCAATTAGCACTGGTTTAAATCCTTGAACTCCTAAACGATGTAGCGTTGGAGCTCTATTTAATAGAACGTATTTTTCTTTAACTATTTCTTCTAGTATTTCCCAAACTTCGTTTGTTTCATCTTCAATTAATCTTGTTGCCCCGCGCACATTAAAAGCAAGCTCTCTATCAAGTATTTTTTTAATTACAAAGGGTTTAAATAATTCTAAGGCCATTTTTTTAGGAACACCGCATTCATCTAATTTAAGATTAGGACCAACAACAATTACGCTTCTTCCTGAATAATCAACTCTTTTTCCTAATAAGTTTTGTCTAAATCTTCCGCTTTTTCCTTGAAGCATATCGGCTAAACTTTTCAATAATCTTCTTCCTCCTGTTGATGCCTGAGTTGTTGTACTCTTACGCATATTGTTATCAATCAAAGCATCAACTGCTTCTTGAAGCATTCTTTTCTCGTTTCTAACAATAACATCAGGAGCATTAATCTCTAAAAGATATTTTAATCTGTTATTTCTATTGATAACTCTTCTGTATAAATCATTTAAATCAGATGATGCATATCTACCTCCATCTAATTGAACCATTGGTCTCAAATCAGGTGGCAAAACTGGCAAAACATCAATAAACATCCACTCCGGTCTTACTTTTGCGGCAAGCATATCCTTGAATATTTTTAATCTTCTGTAAATTATTTTTTTGTCTTCAGTTGATTTCTTAGATTCCATTTCTTTTTCAATCTTAGCAATCTCTTTATTAATATCTAACTTAGAAAACAAATCTCTAATTACTTCTGCGCCTGTGCCTGCTTCAAAAACCTCACCATATTTTAATGAAAGTGCATGATATTCATTTTCATTCAAAACAGCTAATGGAGTTATTGAATCAAGCTCTTGTTTTGCCTTATCTTTTGCTTTTTTAAGCTCACTTAACGCAATTTCTTGTTGCTTTTCGTTTTCAATATTCTTTTTTATATCTTTTGCCTTTGATTTAAACTCTTCTTCAATTTCATTTAATATTCCTGCTTTCAACTTATCATCAACTTTAGTAACAATATATGAAACAAAATAAATTACTTCTTCAATTTTGTGTAAGGGAACACCCAAAACCATTCCAATTCTTGATGGAATTCCTTTTAAAAACCAAATATGAGAAACAGGAGTAGCCAGCTTTATATGTCCCATTCTTTCTCTTCTGACAGATGATTTTGTTACTTCAACTCCACACCTATCACAAACTATTCCCTTATATCTTATTCTCTTGTATTTTCCACAATAACATTCATAGTCCTTTGTTGGTCCAAATATCTTCTCGCAAAATAAACCATCCTTTTCTGGTCTTTGAGTTCTGTAATTAATAGTTTCTGGTTTAGTTACCTCTCCATATGACCAGTCAAGAATGTCTTGAGGAGAAGCTATTTTAATTTTAATTGATTCTAAATTAGAGACAAACATATTTTTATTTATTTAATTAATCTTCTTCCTCAACTTTTCCTTTAATTATTACATTTAGAGAAAGAGCTTTTAATTCTGATAATAATAAATTAAATGATGCCGGTATATTAGGACTCTTTATTTTTTCTCCCTTCAAAATTGCTTCATAAGTTGCCGCACGACCAGCAACATCATCTGACTTAATAGTCAACATCTCTTGAAGAGTATAAGCCGCTCCATATCCTTCTAATGCCCAGACCTCCATCTCTCCAAATCTTTGTCCTCCAAATTGAGCTTTTCCTCCTAATGGTTGTTGAGTAATTAAAGAATAAGGTCCAATTGAACGCATATGGATTTTATCTTCTACCATATGAGCTAATTTCATCATATATACATATCCAACAGTAATTTTTTCCGGGAAAAATTCTCCTGTTTCTGGGTCTATCAATTTAAGTTTTCCATCTTCAGGGTATCCAGCTATCTTTAATTCTTCTCTAATATCTTCCTCTACTGCTCCGGACAAGGATGGTGTTTCTGCTAAATATCCTAACTTGCTTGCGGCAAGACCTAAATGAGTTTCCAAAATTTGTCCCAAGTTCATTCTTGATGCAACTGATAATGGATTAAGAATAATATCTACAGGAGTTCCATCTTCTAAAAATGGCATTTCTTCTCTTGGTAAAATCTTAGCAATAATACCTTTGTTTCCATGTCTTCCAGCCAACTTATCTCCCACTTGAATCTTTCTAACTTCTGAAATTCTAATCCTTATCTTTTTAATAACTCCTGATTCTAATGAATCACCTGCATCTCTTGAGAAAACTCTAACATCGGTCACTCTTCCTCTTTTGCCATGCTCAACTCTCAATGATGTATCTTTTACTTCTTTTGCTTTTTCTCCGAAAATAGCACGAAGTAATCTTTCTTCAGCTGACAAATCCGCTTCTCCCTTTGGAGAAATTTTACCAACTAAAATATCATTAGGTCCCACTTCAGCTCCGATTCTAATTATTCCCTCTTCATCTAAATCTTTTAATTTGTCTTCTCCAACATTAGGAATATCAGATGTAGTTAACTCTGGCCCAAGTTTTGTTTCTCTAACATCACAGAAGAAATCCTCTATATGAACAGAAGTAAAAACATCTTCTTTAATTAGTCGGTCTGATAAAACAATAGCATCTTCATATGTAGAACCCCTCCATGAAATAAAGGCAACTAAAAGGTTTCTTCCCAAACTCAATCTTTCTTGATCAATAGACCCACCTTCAATTAAAGCATCACCTTTTTTAACAATATCTCCTTTATTTACTACTGGCATTTGGTGCATACAAGAATATTGGTTAGTTCTATCAAATATTCGAGGATAATATGTTTTAATTTTTTCTGATGTTGTTCCTTTGACTTGAACTTCATTAGCATCGACATAAACTACCTTTCCTGCTTCTAAAGCAGTAACTAATTGACCGGAATCCTTAGCCGCCCAATATTCCATTCCCGTTCCAACAAAAGGTGCTTCTGGATTTACTAATGGCACTGCCTGTCTTTGCATATTTGAACCCATTTGGGCACGATTAGCATCATCATTTTGTAAAAATGGAATTAAACTAGTAGAAACGGATGTAAATTGTTGAGGCGAAACATCAATATAATTAATCTCTTCCTTTTCTATCTCCCCTGCTTCACCTCTAATTCGTGCTTCTACTCTTTCGTTTAGTATATTTTTATTATCATCAAGTAAAATACTTGCTGGAGCAATATTATATTTTTCTTCTTCGTTGGCATCCATATAAAAGACCTCGTTAGTCAATTTATTGTTTTTTACCTTAAAGTATGGCGTATCTAAGAATCCATAAGGATTTAATCGCGCATAAAGCGATAAGTGCGTTACAAGACCTACATTGGGACCTTCTGGCGTTTGAATAGGACAAATTCTTCCATAGTGAGATGGTTGCACATCTCTTACGTCAAATCCAGCCCTTTCTCTTGTTAATCCACCCGGACCAGTTGCCGTTAACCTTCTTTTGTGTTCAATTTCTGACAAAGGATTAACATTATCCATAAATTGAGAGAATTGACTAGCAGTAAAAAACTGCGTTACTTGTGCAGAAAAAGGCCTTGGATTAATTAATTGTGATGGAGTTAAATTTTCAAAATCAAGAGTTGACATTCTATCTTTAATAATTCTTGACATCCTAGAAATACCAACTCTTAACTTGCTTGAAAGTAATTCTGATATCGTTTTAACTCTTCTGTTCCCCAAGTGATCAATTACATCGGACACTGCTCTTGGATCATTATTTAATCTAATAATCTCTTTCATTACTGCCACAATATCATCAACTGACAACACTCTATCTTCTTTTGTTATATCTTCTTTTGCTTTCAATCCAGGAACTCTTGACCATATTTTCCATCTTCCTACTTTAGATAAATCATATCTATCAAAGTTAAAAAACATATTAAAAATCAACTCTTTTGCGGCGTCTGGATTAGCCATCTCTCCTGCTCTCAATCTCTGATATATTTCTAAAAGTGCTTCTTCTTGATTATTAGTAATATCTTTTTTAAGTGTTTCTTCAATATATGATATTTCACCACTATCAAAACCAGTAAACATTTGTCTAATATCATCGTCATTAAATCCTCCTAATGCCTTAAGCAGAGTTGTTGCTGGTAATTTTCTTTTTCTATCTATCTTTACATTTAAGACCCCTGATGCTTCTGTTTCAAACTCTAACCATGAGCCACGATTAGGAATTACTTTAGCGGCAAAACATCTCTTCCCTTTTGTCATATTCAATGGAAAAAATACTCCCGGTGAACGAGTTAATTGAGAAATTACAACCCTTTCTACTCCATTTAAAATAAAGGTTCCTTTATCAGTCAATAAAGGAAAGTCCCCAAAAAATATTTCTTGTTCTTGAGATCTTTTTGTTTTTAGATTTTTTAATCTAACCTTAACTCTTAGCGGTGCTTTATATGAATCATTATTTTCTCTTGCAATAAAACCATTTGGATAATTAGGATCACCCAATTCATATCCTAAAAAGTCCAATTCGAATTCTTTGCCCGTATAGTCCCTGATTGGAGAGACCTCTCTAAAAAGCTCTTTTAGTTCTTCTTCCCAAAATTGCCTCCAACTTTCTTGTTGCATAAAAATTAAACTAGGCATGGGATAAGATATTTTACTTTTAGCAAAACTTTTTATTTTAGTTTTCATATGATTTTATTTATTTAGAAACAAAAAACACCCACATTTTTTATTTGGGTTAAATCGCTATTTAATTTGAAGGATTGTGTTTTGAAATCAAAATACTAAGCAATTATATTACAAATTATATTCAATTTATCACAAACAAATATATTGTCAAGAGTTAATTGACATATTCTGTAATATTCCCAAAGCAATAAAAGTAAAGACCAAATTACTGCCACCATAGCTAACTAATGGCAATGGTATGCCTATCACTGGCAAAAGTCCCAAATTCATTCCAATATTGATAGCCATTTGAAAAAATATTCCAATTGAAAGACCTGTTGCAAACAATCTAGAAAAATTAGACCTTGCATCAAGAGCTATTTTTAATATTCTCCAAAAAAGAATAATAAAAAGAGAAAGTAAGAATGTTACACCAATTAGGCCCATCTCCTCAGCTATAGCTGAGAAAATAAAGTCGGTCTTTGGTTCAGGCAAAAAGCCATTTTGAACTTGAGAACCATTACCAATCCCCTTTCCCATAATTCCCCCAGAGCCAATTGCAATTAATGCTTGATTTCTATTCCACCCAGCACCTAATGGATCTTCTTGAGGATTAATGTAGTTAATTATCCTGTTTTTTTGATAATCCTCAAAAAGAAAGGACCATATTAAGAAAAAAGAAATAATGCCAAGAAAACAAATAAATAAAAAATTTCTTACTTTGATTCCAGAAACTATTAAAATACCAATCCAAATTGCAATTATTACCATTATTGAACCAAATTCTGGCTGCAAAAATATTAAAATGGCTGGAATTAGAGCATATATTCCAGAAAGAATAATATGCTTAATTTTGTACATTTCAACATGTCTTTTACTAAAATATTTTGCTAAAAGAATAATTAAAACTATTTTTGTTAATTCAATGGGATTAAAACTTATTGGCCCAATCATATACCATGACTTAATTCCCCTAATTTCAGGAGCAAAAAAGAATACACCAATTAAAAGAATTATTGATAAAAAATAAAGAGATAAAATAATGGCAGGATTTTCTCTGATATTTCTATTATCAAAGAAACTAAATAAAATCATCGCTAATACACCAATAAAAATAAATATTGCTTGGCGATAAACATCAGAAAAATCACCTGATGAAATACAGGCGCTATATATACTAATAAGTCCCATTATTGATAATCCTAAGGCAGAAAAAAATAAGATTAAGTCCAGTTTTTTAATGTGGCCAATTATATTCATTTAATCATTCTTAAAAAATCATCTTCATTTATTGTCTTTACTCCTAATTCTATTGCCTTATTGTATTTACTACCTGGATTTTCTCCTACCACTAAATAATCTATATTCTTTGAAACAGCGCTATATACCTCCCCTCCTAAAGATACTATTTTTTCTTTAGCTAATTCCCTACTTAGTGCTTTCATTGTTCCTGTAATTACAAATTTTTTACCTGATAATTTATTACTTTTTTGTTCTTCTAAAAAATATCTCACACCCTTATTTTTTAATTCATTCAAAAAGAGTTCATTTTCTTTATTAGAAAACCATTCAACAATGGATTCAGAAACAACTGGTCCAATATCACCGATACTCTCTAATTCTTCCTTGGAAGCGTTTTTAATATCTTCAATTGTTTTGAATCTTTTTGCTAAGCTATGAGATGTTTTTTGTCCCACATTTCTAATGCCTAATGAATAAATAAATTTGGAAAAAGGAATGTTTTTTCTTTTTTGTATATTTTCGATAATCTTTTGTGCTGATTTTTGAGCAAATCTTTCTAAGGGCAAAATATCACCCTCTTTCAATTCAAATAAGTCAGAAGGAATTGAAACAAGACCTTCTTCAATAAATTTTTCTAAGGCCTTGGGACCAATACCTTCTATATTAAAAGCTCCTTTTGAAACAAAGTGCTTGAACCAGCCAATTTTTCTCTTAAAACATTTTGTATTAGGACACCTCCAAACAACTTCGTCTTTTTTTTTAACTAAATCACTTCCACATGATGGACAACTGCTAATCATCTTAAATGCTTTTTCTTTTCCTGTTCTTAACTCAGGAAATACTTTACTTATTTCTGGGATAACATCTCCTGCTCTACCAACAACAACAGTATCTCCTATTTTAAGACCCAATCTTTCAATTTCTTCTTGATTATGAAGTGTCGCTCTGGTAATAGTTACACCATTTATATTCACTGGTTTTAATATGGCAACCGGTGTCATTGCTCCAGTTCTTCCTACTTGTATTTTAATATCTTCAACTATTGTTGTTGCTTCTTTTAGTGGAAATTTTAACGCAATAGCTCCTCGTGGTGCTTTACCAACAATTCCCAATTGATGGAAAATATTATTATCATTAATTAAAACAACAAGTCCGTCTATTTCATAGGGAAATTTCTCTCTGTGGTCTTGCCAGTAGCTATAAAGATCAAAGACCTCGTCCATATTTCTACATAACTTATTGTATTTATTAGTTGTTTTGAAACCGAAACTTTCTAGCAAGCAATGCTCTTCTTGATGTGTTTTTTGTCCCAAATCGGTAACAATACTATAAATATTAGCATCTAATTTTCTTTGAGCAGTAACATTAGGATCAAGTTGTCTAATTGAACCAGCAGCAAGATTTCTCGCATTGGCATAAGGAATATCTTTATCTTTATTTATTCTTTCAAATTCTTTTTTACTAATAATCGCTTCACCCCTAACAATTAAATGCTGAGGATAATCGCCTTTTAATTTTAATGGAATTGATTCTATTGTTTTAATATTTTGAGTAACATTTTCTCCAACAAGACCATCGCCTCTTGTGGAACCAAGAACTAAAATACCATTCTCATAAACAAGTTCTATTGCTAGTCCGTCTAATTTTGGCTCACAATAATAACTATAATCCGCTAAGAGTAATTTTTGATTCCTTTTTTCCCAATTATCCATATCTTCTCTTGAAAAAGCATCATTAAAAGAGTACATAACATTTTCTCTTTTTACCTTTTCAAAATATTCTAATGGCTTGCCACCTATCCTTTGAGTTGGAGAGTCCTTAGTAACAAATTGAGGATATTTTTCTTCTAAATCAAAAAGTTCTTTTTTGAGAGAATCAAGAGCTTCTGGAGATATTTCTTCTTTATCTTCGGTATGATAAAGATGACGATGATAATTAATCAACTCCCTTAATTTTTCAATCCTTTTTTGAATATTTTTTTCATTCATTAATAGCTAACTTCTATTCTTCTTTTTATCCCACTATATTCCCCTAAGGAATAAATTGTTGTGCCACTATCAAGACAAATTCCATTAAGAGGAGGATTAATCGTGACAGTATAGCCATAGTCATCTTCTCCAAGAGAGCCAGAGAAATTATCACAATTTGTTCCATCTTCTATGGTTTGAATATTATATAAGGCCTTCTCTATACCTGTATCAGCGGCATAAAAAGCAATGACACCATAACTTACATCAGCAACTATTTTTGCTCCACCTATAATCACAGTAGACAATCCAAAAATAACCGCTAAAAGAACAGACATAATTATAATTACTAAATACAATGAAACACCTCTTTTTTTATTATTTATATTCATATATCTAATTGTCTTTTTGAAACCGTTGTCTGCACTGTCAATTCTGCAGAAGTTGACTTATTCATTTTTATTAATATTGTCACTCTTGGCTGATTAACTCCATCGTCCCCTATTGTGGCAAACTTTAAATTGCTCACATTAAAAGCATTTGATGTTATTGGTATTGCATTGCCAAGCAAAACACGGGACCCATCCAGAGAAACTCTCTCTTTAATTATATTGTTTTCTAAAAGAAATTCTCTACAAATATATTCGTTGTTTATAGGGTCATAGGAAATAAATCTTAAACTATTTTCTCCTATGCTATAATTTGATGGCAAACCATTACAATCACCTAATTCATCTTTTATCGCCATTCTAATTTTAGTGGCCATATAATCAAGTGCGTAAGTTGATTGCTCAACTAATTCTTGGTTTGCAAGAACCCTTTCTTGAGTCTTTATTGAAACGACAAAAATATTAACTAAAAGTGTTGATATAATACCAAAAAGAGCTATTGACACAAGCATTTCTATTAATGTAAGACCTTTGTTATTTTTCATATTTCCCAATTATATATTTTTGTTTTAACTGTTATCGTCTTATCTTCCCAATAAATATCAGCTCTAATTTCCATTTCATCAGGCGCCGTTGGTGTAATAGTTATTCTCCTTTTATAATAAGTCCTTATATCATTAGTTGCTGGAGTATCAACATACTTAAAATATCCAGAAGTGTTTTCGATATAAAGAACTCTACCGTTTCCCTCCCATTGAGTCAGTGTCAAATCATCATAGTCTGCCTCACAACCAGAATAACAACTATCTAATCCATTGTCCCAATTATTGCCCTGTATCCTATTATTGTCCCTAATATTTTTAGCTATCTCTATTCCCTCTTGGGCAAGGTAAGCGGCAACAAAATTATCTCTCAATGTTTGTGATTGTTCTGAAAACTGTGAAATCATAGAAAAAGTTCCGATAACACCAATTGTTACAACAACCACAGCTATAAGCATTTCTATTAAAGAAAATCCTTTTTGATTAATCATAATCTTGTAATTTCAATTCTACCAGAATTATTTATTTTTACTACTCTCTTTTCACTTGCATCGTCAACTAAATATAATATAATTGAACCCTCTGTATTAGTAAAATAATTTTCAATATATGTTATGGGGCCAGGAGGAAAAAAAGATATACTAAGATTACTCAAAAAAATGTTATCTCTCTTTAGATTTTCTATCCCGACATCAGGAGAAAGATTGATTGTTTCTATAATCGAATCTCCAGTGTCATAGCGAGGATCATTATTATTGTTCTCGTAAATTAAATAATTATTATCGCTAACACTAAAATATAGTCCGTAACCATTAGTATCAACTCCGCCCCCAATACCAGACAGTGCCTTTTGTTGCATCATTCTCATATCTTGAGCCATTTTTTGAGAAGTCCTATCTAATTCAAAGACCTTGCTACTAGAACCATAGTCAAAAAAAACAAGGGTAGATAAGATTGTTATCATAAAAATAACTACCAATAATTCTACAAGTGTAAATCCTTTGTTATCCATTCTATTTTATTAATGATAAATACCACTGCACAATCTTGTCTCCCCAAAAAAGAGCAACAAATGCACCTGACAAAAGAAATGGTGCAAAAGGTATTTCTGATTTTAGATTTTTCTGATTAATTAACAATGATATAGTGCCTATTATAGCACCAAAAAAGAATCCTAAAAAGAGTCCCACTATTACATTAGGCCAACCAAGCAGTAATCCAATTAAAAATGCTAACTTAACATCTCCAAAGCCCATTGCAAGCCCTTTAGAAAAAAACCAGATTAAAAAGAAAAAAAAGGAAGCTCCTATCGCTGAAGCAAATGTTATTAAAATATCTCCTGTTAAAAAAACCCATATAGCTGATATTATAATTCCTGAAAAAACAAATTTATCTGGAACAATATAATACTTTAAATCATAAACAAAAATAACTATAAAGATAGCCATTATGACTAACAAATAAATCATTTTTGATGTTAGTCCAACTTGTAAATAAACAAAAGAAAAAATGATAGCGGTAGATAATTCTACTAAAGGATATTGAGAAGATATTTTATTGCCACAATGACGACACTTGCCTCTGAGAATTAAATAACTTAATACAGGAATTAGATCCCATGGCTTAAGATCATGTTTACATTTAGGACAATATGATCTACCAACAATAAAACTTTCTCCTTTGTATGTTCTTAAAATAACACAATTAAGGAAGCTTCCAACAATCAAACCTAAAACAAAAATAAAAATAATCATTAGTATTATTTTATCAAAAAAAACTACCTTAGAAAAGGTAGCATTTAATTACTGACATCTGTAATCATCACTACACCCCGAGGCAATGTCAAAATATCCACTATAATCAATACACCAGAACTTTCCCATCGATAGCTCTTTTGCGATACAATACTTTGAAACACTCTCTGCATTGTCATTCATCTTGATACTAATCCTTCCAGGAATTCTATTCATCAAATTGGCACATAGGATATGTCCGTTGCCTACTCCTGCAAAATCACTATCCTTCAATTCACAAAAATCAACATCAACTTTTTCTTCACTATAGTAACCATGCTTTTCCTTAAACTTCTCTGCTACAAAAGTTAACTGCAACATACTATCTTTAACTTTAACATCTTCAGAACTAAGAATTACTTCTTTTTCTTCTTTTGTAAATAAGAAAAAAACAACAATTAAAGCACTAATAATTAAAACTGCAATTAATATCTTAACTATTAATAATTTGTTGTTTTTCTCCATATTTATTTATTAATTATCAAGGACAAACTGCTGCTGCTGGGTCGGCTGGACATTCACTGTTTTTAACTGCACCAGTACTATCCATACATAAGTGATTACCGTCATTTAATAGAACGCTCATACAATAAGCTGACTTTTTAGCATTCTTCTCAAAGATTTCTCCTTCTGGCAATTGAGATTCAATATCATCAATAAGTGATACTGCTTCCGGTGAACTATCAAAACCTACATATGTCATAGAAGGTTGACTAATCATGTAAAGCTCTACAACTGATCTTAGCTGATCCATTGATGATCTAATTCTAGCGTCTTTAGCACTACTTTGAGCACCAGACATTGAAATAACAATCGCTCCGGCTAATATACCAATAATGGCAATTACCACTAACAGCTCAATTAAAGTAAAACCTTTTTTATTCATAGTTTTTTTATTATTATTTACTATTTATTATGGCACTGATGGTGGTTGACACTCAGCTGTACTCTCGCTACAAGTTCCAGCCGCATTAAATCCTGTATTAGAAACACACCAGTGTGTTGTAGGATCACTAATTAAATTTTTACTTACACACCATGCTGTTCCAGTTGCATATTTGACAGGATCATCTCCTGCCTGTGTACCAATATTAGTAAGATCAGTAAGTAAAGATGCAATTGCATCATCGCTCCACATTGTAGTATTATCATAAGAACCATCTCCTGTAGTATATCTATAAATTTCTGCTGCTGTTCTTATTTGACCTAAGCTTGATTTGATTCTAGCATCTTTAGCGCTTTCTTGAGCGCCAGACATTGAAACAACAACTGCTCCTGATAATATACCAATAATGGCAATTACCACTAACAGCTCAATTAAAGTAAAACCTTTTTTATTCATAGTTTTTTTTTATTTTTATTATTATTGTTTATTACTGAATACTTGTACTTACTTGATAAATTGGAAGAAGAACAGCCGCTACTAGTAGTCCTACCATCAAAGCGAGACCTACTATCAACAACGGTTCAATTATACTTGAAAGAGAATTAATAAAAGTATCTGTCTCTCCCTTATAGAATCTTACTACATTTTCTAATGATGAGTCAAGTCTACCTGTCTTTTCTCCAACAGAAACCATTTGAACAAGTAACGGTGACATAATATCTGGCCTTCTTGATAAAACAACACTTATACTCTCTCCCTTAACAACATCTTTTTGTGCCTCTAATATTGCATATTTGTAAACATTGTTCCCTATTAGATCAGCAACAACCTCTAATGCTTCATTAACTGTAATTCCCGCAGAGAGGAGGGTGGAAAAGTTTTCAGCAAAACGAGATTGATACAAGCTTTTGAAAAAGTTACCTAATATTGGTATTTTGAGTAAAAGTTTATCAAAAAAATCTTTACCTGTTTTTGATTTAGGAAACTGGACAAAAAATGTAATTATACCAGCCAAAAATATTAATGCTAAATACCAATAAGAAACAAAGAAATCAGATATTGCCATAATGATTCTTGTAGCAATTGGCAATTCTTGACCTGCTTCTTCAAGAACCTCAACTAATCCTGGAATAACAAAAATCATAATAACTACAAAAATCAAAATAAAAACCAACAAAATAATTCCTGGATACATCATCGCCCCTGTAACTTTGGACCTTATTTCATATTCATTTTCTAAATGACTCGCTACTTTTTGTAAAATACTTGGTAAGTTTCCTGATACTTCACCAGATCTAATCATATTGACATAGAAAACAGAAAATATTTTAGGGTATTTGCCAAAGGCCTTTGACAATTGTGTTCCCTCTCTTACATCTCTTGCAATACCATATATTTTTTCTTTAAAGAAAGCATTTCTTGTTTGATCTCCTAGTGCCTCCATCGCTTCTGCTGGTGGAACATTTGAATCAATCATAATTGACAATTGTCTAGAAAATACCGCTACTTCCTTCATAGAAACACCTTCAAAAAGAGTAATTTTTTTCTCCAAAGGACTCTTGTCTTTTTCGTCAACTAATTGAACTATCTCTATGGGATAAAGATTTTCACTGCTTAGAAAACTTAAAACATCTTCTCTTGACCTAGAATCTATTATTCCTGATTTTTTAACCCCATTTATATCTTTTGCTTGATATTGAAATTTCATTAAATTATTCTCTTAAGTTCTTTTGGATTATTTGAAAATCTAATTGCATTTTCAATACTTATCCTGCCTTTTTTTACCGATTCTGCCAATGCCCTATTAAGAGAAACCATGCCCAATTCTGAAGAAGTGTCTATCGCTAAAGGTATTTCATATATTTTATTCTCTCTAATCAAGTTTGAAATTGCTGCATTGTTAAAAAGTATTTCACAAACCGGAACAACTCCATTATTGTTACTAGGAATTAATCTTTGGGAAATTACACCCACAAGAGAACCTGCTAATTGAGCTCTAATCTGGGCCTGTTGGGCCCCTTCAAAGCTATCTACTATTCTGTGAATTGTCTGAGCTGCTGAATTTGTGTGCAATGTTGCAAAAACAAGATGACCTGTTTCGGCAGAAGTAACTGCCGCTGCTATTGTTTCAGGGTCTCTCATTTCACCAACCATAATAATATCTGGATCTTCTCTAAGAGACGATTTTAGAGCTCTTGAAAAAGACTTTGTATCAGAATGTAATTCTCTTTGGCTAACAATCGCTTTTTCTTTTTTGAAAACATATTCTACTGGATCCTCAATTGTAATTATATGACATGATTTACTTTTGTTAATTTCATCAATCATTGCCGCCAAGGTTGAACTCTTACCATGATTTGATGGTCCAACAACTAAAACAAGTCCATGAGAATATTCAGCAAACTTTCTAATACCAATTGGTAAGTTTAATTCTTCAATTGTTTTTATCCTGTCGGGAATTAATCTCAGAGAAGCGCTAACTGTTCCCATCTGAAAAAATATATTTACTCTAAATCTTGCTCTTCCATCAAAACTATATGAAAAATCAATCTCTTTTTGTTCAAGAAATTCTTCAATTTGACTCTCACTCATTAGGGCGAAACAAAGATTTTTTGAGTCCTCTGCACTTAATGGTTTTTCTTTATCAAAAAAAACAATGTCTCTGCTTACTCTCATAGCAGGACGATGTCCCTCTGAAAAGTGGAGGTCTGATGCATTGTTTTTTATCGTTGCATCTAATAATTGATTTAAATATGCTTTATAGTCCATCTTAAATTTTTTGTTCTTCAGTGACTCTAAGGGCCTCTTCTACTGAAATTACACCTTCTAGTGCCTTAATTAATCCATCTTGTCTCATGGTTATCATCCCTTGTTTTTTTGTTTCTGCCGCAATATTAGCTGTTGAATAATCTTCGATAATTATTCTTTCTAGTTCTGGTGTCATTTTAAGAACTTCGAAAACACCAACTCTTCCTTTTTCTCCTTTCATACTACATTTAGGACAACCCTTTGGCTTATAAACAAATATTTCTTTTGGTATTTCGAAATATGACTTAATTTTCTCTGGTAAGTCATTTAATTGTCTAATAATTTCATTTTCAACTTCTTTCACTGGTCTTACCTTTTGTTTACAGTAAGGACAAAGTGTGTGAGCTAAACGTTGACCAATAGCAATATTAAGGGTCGCGGGCACAAGAAATGGCTTAACTTTCATATCTATCAACCTTGAAATAGAACCAATTGCATTGTTTGTATGTAATGTTGATAAAACTATGTGACCAGTCAAGGCAGCATGAGTCGCTAAAGAAGCGGATTCCTCATCTCTGATTTCACCAACCATAATAATGTCTGGATCTTGTCTTACCACAGATCGAAGACCTTGACTAAAGTCATAGCCAATCTCTGGTCTAACTTGTGATTGATTAACTCCAGGTATAAAGTACTCTATTGGATCTTCAAGAGTTACCACATTTACATCTGGCTTATTCAGTTCTCTAAGAATTGTATATAATGTTGTTGTTTTACCAGATCCGGTAGGACCAGTCGCTAGAATTAATCCAAATGGTTTCGATACTGACTCTTTTAATACAACTAGGTTGTATTTTGAAAGTCCAATCTCTTCATATGATTTTAAGTTTTCAGTGGGGTCAAGAACCCTAATCACCACTTTTTCACCTAGTTTGGTAGGAAAAGTTGATACCCTAAAATCAATCGATTTATTATCTATTTTAGCTCCAAACCTACCATCTTGAGGAATTCTTGTTTCATCAATTCTCAAATTAGAAAGAATTTTAATTCTAGCAACAATTGGTGCGTGTGTATGTATGGGTAAGAATAATGAAGAAAAAAGGTTTCCGTCCATTCTAAAACGAACCCTCATTTGTTTTTCTTCTGGTTCAATATGAATATCAGAAGCTCCCCCATCAACAGCATGTCTTAAAATAACTGCCACCATTTTAATAACTGGTGCGTCTTCTGAAAATTTATCTGTCTTAAGTTTATTTTCTTGAGCATCAAAATCAAATCTTTCACCACCAGCTCCTAATTCTTTTTCTAGATCGACTAAGGCCTTACCTACCTCTTCTTTAATATCTCTATATTTTTTCAGAAAGCTCTTAAAAGAATTTTCATTAATGACATAGGTATTATATTTAATTTTGTTTTGTCTAGATAAAAAGTTTAAAACCTCCCTTGCCTTAATATTATCTGGTTCAACAATTCCAACATCTAAAACATCTCCATTTAAAGCAAGAGGAATTATTTTGTAAAATCTTGCCGAGTCCTCAGGAATCATAGACAAAACGTCACTAGAAACTTCCAAAAGTTCAATCTTGTCAAAATAAGGAATATTATAAATCTCTGCTTTGATAGCATTAATATCCTCTTCACTGACTATTTTCTTTGCAAATAAAAAGGATTCTTCACTTCCCTGAAAATTAGCAAACTCCTTTTGAAGCTCCTGGGCTTGCTCTTTGGTTATTTTATTTTTTTCAACAAGTTTTTGTGTTAATACCATTTTTTTTAATAATTAGTTACTGGATCAAAAATAGGAGGATCTGGAATAAACCTAAGTCCTGTAAATTTTTCTGAATTTATAAAGTTAATTAATTCTTCTATTTTTTTTTGTTCTATCTCATAATTATTAATTTGATCTTCTACATTTAAATCATTGTCAGTAAAAAAAGTTTTGAAAATGAAAAACCCAGCAAAAATTATAAATGCTATAAGTATCAAAGGTGCTATTTTTTCTAACGAACTTTTTTGTTTTGTTTGTTTTTCTTGTTCTATATTTATCATATTTTAATAAGAATAAAGATCTACTGATAAGTTAAAATCAAAGAAATCACTGGGCATATTTTCAGACCGTTTTGACATGGGAAGAATACTAATACTTTTTATAGTTACTATCCTCGCCTGATTTTCAAGAGAAGATAGCAAACTTTTAAAAGAATTATAACTACCCGTCAAGGACATATTGAAAGTAGTTTTTTTAACTGGCCCCTCTATGTTGTCCTTGTATTTGTCTTGTGTTCTTGAAATTTCAATTGGATTAGAATTAGTTATATTAGAAACAATCATTCCATTTTCAGAGGCAATTACTCTCAAAAAATGGTGAACTTTAGGAAAAAAGAATGGAGATGAAGTAAAATTTGATTCAATAATTTTCTTTTTATTGTCCCAACCAGCATCTTTTAATTTTTTGAAATTATTTTCAGTAAACAAATAATAATTATTGATTGATTCAATTTGCTTCTCAAGCGTTTTTATCTCGCCATCTTTCAAAGTAATTTTTTGATATTCAGGAAAAATTAAAAAATAAAAGACACCAAAAACAAGAATTATTATTATACCTGAAACTAATAAATTGATTTGATTTTGTTCCATACTATCTCAATAAATTTGGCTTAACTATTAAAACTAAATTAAAAGTTGTCTTTCCTGTTTCATCTATAATAATGTTCGACAACTCATAACTTTCTATTGCTTCTTGATTGTCTAAAATAGCTATTTGCTCCATCAAATTTCTATTAGTTGATGTTACCCCTGACATTGTTGCTTTTCTAGAAGCTGATTCAAATCTTATATTAGAATATTCAATTTGAGGGTGAGACCATACTTGAAATGAATCAAAGAATTTAGATACTTTAGGACTATTTTCTAAAAGAACTCTGAAATCATTAATAAACATTTTAGCCATATTAAGCTCATTAATGTTTGTTTTTACTGCTACTGTATTTAATGAGGCGACTTCTGCAGTCAATCTTTTAACTTCTGCTTCTTTTTGAGGCATAAAAACAAATGCAAGGATAAAATATATTATAAAAGAAACGATTAAAATCAAAACTAAAATTATCAAAAGGTTATTTTTACTTTTTGGTCTTTCTTTCTTTGTTTCTTCTATATCAATTGCCATATATAGTAATAATTATATACTATTGTTCAAAACTTCTCAATGCCCCACCCAGGGCAATTGCATAATTAGCATTAATTTCTTCCATTTTTTCTTCAAGTGATCTGCTATATATTATTTTTTTAAAAGGTTTTCCTATTTCCACACTAATATCATCAAAAGAATTTCTAAAATAATCTAATAATCCTGGCATTAAAGATGTTCCCCCAGATAAAATGATCCTCTCTGTAGCAATTCCATCTCTACCATCAACTTCTTTTATTATCTTTCTAATCTTTGTTGTTATTTCTAAAAGTTTTGGCTCCAAGACATCTCTTAGAAGTAATCCGTCACTTTCCATTATTCCATATTTTCTTTTAGCTTTTTCTGCTTCATGGGAATTAACATTAAATCTTTCTACAATAATATTTGTCAAATCCTTTCCAGCAACATCAAAACTAAAACTCATCTTCATAAACCCATTATTTATAACACTAACATTTGTACTTTGATAACCCATCTCAACTAAACATACATTATTATCTTTTTCTTTAAACAATAATGATCTCTTTAGTGCCATTGCTTCTGCTTCTAATGAGTCCAATACAATCCCTGCTTTTTCAGCAATTTGTTTGTATTGACCTACAACAATTTTAGGAACTGCCATTACCAAAACCTCTATTTTTGCATCTTTATCAACTTTTTCTTTTTCTACTAATTGCCAATCCAAAACAACTTCAGATAAAGGTAGTGGGATATATTTTCTTGCTTCAAAACCAATAGCCCCATCAATTTCTTTTTTTGACATCGGAGGCATCTCAAAAGAAGAATAGAATGTTGCAAAATCAGGCAAAGAAAATGTTGCTGTCTTTTTTTTAATCTCTGCTTCTGCAATCAAGATTCTTAACGCAGTTGATATATTATCTATATCTGGATTTAAACTATTTTTATCAAAGGACCTAAAAAAATCTCGGCAAGCAAAATCCAAATCAAGCTTTGCATAGTTCTCTAAAACAATCCCATCTTTCTTCTGGGAAACTTCTACAATTTTTATACTCTTAGTTCCAATATCTATACCGAAATTATTTGACCTTTTTTTGTTTCCAAAAATCATGTTAGAATAATTATATCATCTAATATCTTTTTGACAAGTATATGATACCATATTTTTTAAAAACAAAACAACTTCTTGATTTGCTTTTTCCAAAGCAATGCATAAGCTGTAAAAAAGAGGGATCTTTTTTGTGCGATGACTGCCTTTCTTTGATAGAAGTAAATCATTTTCAGTATTGTCTTTGTGAAAAATTAGAAAAAAAGAATAAATGTAATTGTTGTAAAAAAAGAAACTTGGATAAAGTTTTCTCTGCAACGTCTTTTAAAAATAAAATCGTTCAAAAAGCAATTCACAAACTAAAATATTCTCACATTAAAGAACTCTCTATTCCTCTTGCTTATTTAATTATAAGACACCTTCAAGTTATTGATTGCCAAATTAGTAATGACTTTCTTCTAGTCCCTATTCCCTTATCAAATAAGGAAAAAAGATTAAGAGGATTTAATCAATCAGAAGAAATAGCAAAAATAATCTCTGAAGCAACAAAAATACCACTATTTGATTGTGTTAAAAAAATAAAGGAAACAAAACCACAAAAAAAAGAAAACATTAAAGATGCTTTTTTAATAACTAAAGATGTTTCAAACAAAAAAATAATTCTAATAGATGATGTTTATGCAACCGGCTCAACGATGGAAGAAGTAGCGAGAAAATTAAAAGAATCAAAAGCAAGTGTTGTCTGGGGAGTAACAGTTGCAAGAGAAATAAGTTGACCTTTAAGGTTATTTTGTATAGAATAACTTCATTAATGGAGAGGTGCCAGAGTGGTCGAATGGGGCACCCTGCTAAGGTGTTAGCTGTGAAAACGGCTCGAGGGTTCAAATCCCTCCCTCTCCGCCAATAAAAAAGAACAGATTATAATTATTAATCTGCTTTGTGTGCTTTTGTTCTTCTTCTGTTTAAATCGAGGAAATAATCCTTTCTTTCTTCTTCATTCATTACTGAGAC
>Ga0265297_10004394_pt1 | contig 23154 bp, 15 predicted proteins | sample Munlanlwell13791_FD_192502 | JGI IMG/M metagenome (GOLD analysis project Ga0265297, IMG submission 192502) | Leachate microbial communities from a municipal landfill in Southern Ontario, Canada - Leachate well 137-91 | ecosystem: Engineered > Solid waste > Landfill > Unclassified | place... | reverse complement strand
CAGCTTGGCGCGGACGCTTCGCCGGGTGTCGTTGCGCACTGTGACGTCAACCCGGATCCGGCCGGTCGCCAGCTCCGGCATGACGTGCAGGCCGGCGATGCGGACCACCGGCAGGACGTGCAGTTCAACCGCGCCGATGATGCCGCCAATGTTGTACATGCGGCCGGGGGCGAAGTCGCGCCCCGCCTTGTTCCGGTGGGGCGTCTCCACCAGCCGGATGCCGTCGGCCGGGTTTTCATCCAGGTCGCTGGGATTGAGGACGCGCACTGCCAGCAAATGGTCCCCGCCCGCCGTCACCGCGTCGGTGATGTCGAGCGTAAACGGCGTCTCGCCGCCCTCGTGCCCGCCCACCGGCCGGCCGTTGACCCAGACCTCCGCCAGGTAGTCCACCGCCCCAAAGGTGAGCAGCACGCGCTCCCGTTCCGCCGCCACCGGCCGCACGGTGAACGTCGTCCAGTACCAGGCCACCCCGAAACAGCCGGGAAAAACCTGTTGGATGATCCCGGGCACTGGTGCCGCCTGGGCGTCCGCACCGACCGCCGCGAACCAGCCGTCACGCCGGCCGAGATTGGCCGGATCCAACGCCAGTTTCCAAGTTCCCAAGAGAACCGCCATCGGCCCAATCTCCAACACCCCGAGTGAGAAAATCACAACTGAGTGGCACGTGCCACTCCTTCCGGGCCACCGTGCCTTCGCGATCTTCTGTATACGGATGGTATATCAAAATTATACCACGACACAGGCAAAAGCACCAGCGCCCGCCGCAACGGCGCGGGAAAGAAGAATCCCTACGTTCTCCGGCCTTCCAAGAAGCGAGTGGCCGCCGTGGTTCTGCCCCGTTCTTTCCGGATGATGGAGACCAATTCGTCCGTGCTGACTTGCGCACGAATCGAGGGCACGTCCAACGGCGACGTTTTTGAACACTCCGGCACCAAGGCAAACGTGCGGCCATCTTTCCGACGGATCAGCACTCTGCCTGACAATTCGGCTTTGTCCAAAACGCTTGATAGCCGTTGTCGGGCTTCTGAATAGGTGTAGACTTGCATGGTATCAGACCTCTAAGATCCGGATGCCGATCGTCTCAGCTGCCCGGCGGAGCGGACGATCCAAGGTGAGCAGGGGAGCGGCATGGCGCGTTGCGCAGTCAAGGAAGTAAGCATCGTAGGCGTATAAATTGGTTGCATGGGCAATGGAGACGGCATTTTCCAAATTTACCGTGAGCAAACGAATCGGGATGGACTTGAAAATGGCCAGACCATTCTTGGCCGCTTCAAGACTTACCCGGTGCTGCTTCAACATTGACGAGAATGCGTTTCCAATTTCCCAGGGTATCGATCCCGGGCCCACCAACGTGTGCCCTGCCGTGAATTCGACAACACGATCCCGCTCCGGCTCGCCAATGATGACGGCAAGGATCGCTGACACATCAATCACAATGTCCATCACGGTGCCCTTTTCGCTACCCTAGACAATTGTACAACTATTATGCCACGATGTCAACTACTGCCAGTAAAATTGTAAGAGTAGCGTTATGGGGCGTTCACGCAGCGGTAGAACAGCACGGCGGCGGCGGGGCGCTCCGGGATGCGGACGGGCAGGCCGGCGGTCATCAGGTCACGGCCGGAGAAGCGCCGGACGGTGCCGGAATCGAGGTCCGTGACCTCGTAGGTGGCCGCCGCGTCCAGGCCGGCCAGGGGATAGGCCGCCTCCGCGTGGGGGCTGCGGTCGCGGCGGAACGCCTGGACCATGCCCTCGCCGGCGGCCGGCAGATGGAACTGCCAGGCCATCCACGCGTCATCCGCCTGGGAATAGGCGCTCAACGGATAATAATCGCCCAAGAAGAAGCGTTTGGCCTGGCGGTACTGGTTCAGCGCGGCCGTGGCCTGGGCATAGGGGAAGTCGGGGGGCGGCGGGCCGCCCTGGGCGGTGTCGCCCACCGCGAACAGGCCGGTGACCAGCCCCGACGACCAGGCGCTGCGCATGGCGTACGCCGTGTCGCGCCCCGCATTGACGGCGCCGGTGGCGTTCAGCGGAACCCAGGCGGCCAGGCCGTGGGTGTGGCACTGGCGGCCAATGGCGTTGCCGGGACAATCGGTCCGCCACAGGGGGGTGCCACGGGAAATGGTCTCCAGGTCGAGCCGGCGGCCGCCGCTGGCGCAGTTGTCGATCATCAGGTGCGGGAAGCGTGCCAGCAACCCGTCCCAATAGGCGTACAACCCTTCGACCCAGCGGATTTCGGTGATCCCCTCGCGGTCCGGCGGATCGGCCTGGCGCCAGAACTCCAGCGGCGCGATGTTGGCGTCGTGGCGGTAGCAGTCCACCCCGTAGGCTTCAATGAAACCGGCAATGGTGTCCGTGAGGAACCGGCAGGCTTCAGGCAGGCCGAGGTTGAGCAGCCGGTCGCCGTCGGTGATCTGGTTGCGCCGGCTTTCCCAGCGGGTCCAATCGGGTTCCTGCTGGGAGGTGCCCCAGTTGTAGCAGCGGCGTTCCTGGGACAGCCCCAGCAGCCACTCCGCGTGTTCGGCGGCCCACGGGGTGCCGGGGCAGACGCGCTCCGGCTCGAACCACAGCAAAAACTGGTGGCCGGCGGCGTGCAATTGGTCGGCCAGCGGGCGGAACCCGGCGGGGTAAAGGTTCGCCTTGGGCCGCCAGTCGCCGACGGTCCGGTACCAAGGGCCTTTGCCAAACCATTCCGCGTCAATCCAGTACGTGTCCACGGGCACGTCATGGGCGACCAGCGCGGTAACATTGGCCTGGTGGTCGGTGATCGCCGTTCCGCCCCAGTTGCCCGAATAGACCCCCAACTCAAGCGGGGCGCCGTTGGCCCGCGGCCGGTGATGTTCCATGATAAAGCGGCGCAGGGCGTTCTGCCCGTCCGCCAGGGCGCCCCGGTACGGCAGCACCAGCACCAGCGGCGTGCGGATCTCCTCCCCCGGCAGCAGGCGCAGCCGGCAATAGGCCTGGCCGATGCGGACGCGCACCCGGCCGTCGGTGCCGCGGTCGAAGCGGGCGCGCCATTCGCCCGCCCAGCCGATGCCGAAGATCACGCCCTGTCCGGCCCCGAGCTGCAGGTTGAAGTACGGCAGGAAATCGCTTGAAGAGCGGCCGCCGCCCGGCTGGAGGTCCACCGCGGCGCCGCGGTTGAGCACCCGGCGCACCGGCTGGAAATCGTCCAGGCAGCAGACGGCGCCGCGGGCGTAATGCAGCACGGGCTCATCCAGCTCGGGCTCAAGGGACAGGTCCAGCGCCTGCACCTCGGCCAGCACGGGCGACGGCTGGGCCGCGGGGTTGCGGAGATGCAGCGTCCATTCCACCGCCGCGTGCCGTTCAAAGGTGCGGAGTTCGCAGCGGCAGTCGAGGCCGGCGGCCGGGGCCGGCCAATGAACAGAACGGCAAACCGCACCGGCCGCCGCCTGTTCCGGCCCACAGGTCACGCCGGCCCGATCCAGACGTTCGCCGACCGGCGCCCCGTCCAAGGTGCAGAAGAACGGGGGCGGTTCCGCGGTCGTTCCCAGCCAGCGGGATGCCATTGCCTGATGATCGATGGACGACGTTTTCATGGTCATATTGAAACCTGTTCGATGAGGAACGTGGTTGCACCACGTTGGGCGACTCTGCCGTGAGGGCGCGTCACACATGGGCGGCACGCCCGTGCCTACAGGAATGCCATTAGTTTAAACTTTCACCCTAACGCGGTATAACTGCTGTTTTCACGCATCACGTTTCACGTTTTCACGCGCCGAAAGAACAGCAGCCGGCTGGTGCGCGGGGCGTCGGCGGTGACGGGCAATCCCTTCTCCATCAACTCCTTGCCGGTGGCCTGCCAGGTTTTGCCGCTGTCGGCGTCCGTAAATTCATAGCTGCTTCCGGCCCGCAAGCCCCGCAGTTGGAAACTGGCGGCGGTCAGCGGGCTCTCGGCCCGGCGGAAGGCGAGGACCGCGCCCTCCTGGGCGTCGGGCAGCAGCAGCTGACAGGCCATCCACCCCGCCGGGTCGAGAACGCAGGGGGTGAGCGGGTAGAAGTCGCCGAGGAACAGGGAGCGCAGCCGCTTCGCCTCAAGAATGGTTTTCTTGAACCAGTCCCACGGGAAATCGGGCGCCAGGCAACTGCCCATGCCGAACTCCTCGACGTTGAGCACAAGGCCGGCGGAATAGGCGGAACGGGCCTGGTAGGTGTCGCCGGGCCGGGCGATCGGGCTGACGGCGTTCAGGGGGAGCCAGAGGTTCAAGCCCGCGCCGTGGAGCTGGGAGGCGTCGGGGTTCAGGTTGGGGAAGCAGTTGTAGTCGGTGCGCCACAGGGCGACGCTGCGGTCGGCGGTTTCCAGATCGAGGCGCCGGCCGCCGCTGGCGCAATTGTCGATGAGCAGGCCGGGATGGCGGCGGCGCAGCTCGTCCCAAAAGGCATACAGCCCCTCGACAAAGCGCATCTCCGTCAGCCCCTGGCGCCCGCCCTCGTCCGCCAAATCCCAGAAGGGGCCGGGGTCGATGTTGAAATCCTCGCGGTAGCAGTCGATGCCGTTTTCGGTGATCAGCGCCGAAATCAGCTCCACCACCCATTGCCGGGCGCCGGGATGGCCGAGGTTCAGCAACATGTCGTCATGGGGCTTGGGCGCCTCATGGGTGCGCCGGAGAAACCATTCCGGGTGCTCAAGCGTGACCGGGGTGCCGTACTTGGCGCGCTCCGGCTCAAGCCACAGCAGGAACTTCATGCCGGCGCGGCGCGCGGCGTCGCTGATCGGTTTCAGCCCATCGGGATGGTAGTTTCGGTTGACACACCAGTTGCCGGTGAACCCCCAGTCGCCGTGGAAGACATCGGGGCACGGCTTGTCCGAGACGCCGTACCAGCCGGCGTCGATCCAGTAATAGTCGTAGGGCAGCCCGTGCTCGGCGATGCGGGCGATGGCGTCCAGGTGCCCCGGGGTCGGCGTGCCGCCCCAGGAGCCGTTGCAGACGGGCATTTCGGCGGGCTGGCCGTTGACGGCCGGGCGGTGGTGTTTTAACATAAACTGCCGCAGTAGGTTGTGCGCATGCATGGGGGTTCCTGACCAATACATGAGCAGCACGCGGGGGGAGCGGATCTCCTCGCCCGGCCGCAGCTGCAGGCTCAGGTGTTCCATGCCGGCGGCGATGTCGGTTTTGCCGTTGCCGTCATGTGCGAACTCCGCAAACCAGCGGCCGGTCCAGCCCAGGGCGGTGATGATGCCGTCGCCGCCGGTGCGCAGGTTGAAGAACGGCAGCCAGGTGGCGGAGGTGCGGCTGTCGGTGTCGAGCCCCGGCGGCGAGCTGTTCCTGGCCTGGCGGAGGACGTTGTTGGCGGCGGTGTTCATGCGCACGGTGTGCGGGGCATCCCACATCGAATGCCGCAGTTCCTCGCACCGGTATTGGAAATCGTCGGCGCAGCCGTCACTGCCGAAGGCGCGCCGCAGCTCGGGCATCCCACCCGGTTGGGCGCCCTTCCAGAAGATGTCCAGCGCTTTGAACGCATGTACGGGCGCCGTTTCCGCGCGGCCGTTGTTGCGCAGGCGGACGACCCATTCCAGGGCCGGAAAGTCGGCGAACTCGGTCAGTTCCAAGGTGCAGCGCAGGCCGCTGTCCGCATCATCCCACGCGAGCGTATGAAGGCGCCGCCCATCCTGCCAGTCGGCGGTGGCGGTTTCGGCCCGCGCCGGACTGAGCCATTCGGCGCTGGACCGCCGGCCCACCTGGAATGAGAAGGGCAGGTCATTGACGATTCGCTCCGGCGTTTGCAGGCTTTCCGCCAGGCGCAGCACCCGCCCATCGGCCAGCTCGACTTCCGCCTCCGCCCAGTCGGTGTGGGCGAAGGCGGTGTTGCCGTCCACGGCAACCGCCTTGAGCGTCAGGGCAACCGCGGCATCCAAAGACAGGTCGACGGCCACCGGGGGCATGCCGGCGGTGAGCGCGTCGCTGCGCCAGAGCTCCCGGCCGCCGGCCTCCACCGAGAAGACAATCCTGGCCACGGGCCCGGCGGCCGTCGTGGATGGGTTTTGGTCGAGGCCGGCCCAGGCGCGGAACCGGCGCGCCGGTGTCGCCAGCTGCACCTGGATTTCACTGTCGGCGTGGCAGGCCAGGCCGTGGGCGAACTCCCGGCCGCCGATGCACAAGGGCAGGGAGGCGTACGAACGATCCGGCTGGACGGTACCCCAGCCGTTTCTTCTGACCCGGAGCCGGGCCGTGGCGCCGGGTCGGGCCCCCAGCAGCCCGTCCCGCCAGTTGTGGATCCACGTCATTTCTCCCGGCATGACCTGGGATGAGTCGGGGCAGTGATTCATACGGAACCATCTCCTGAAAAATAAGTTACGTCGGTGGTACCTTGCGGGTGAGATCCATCTGCAACATGCACACGATTTCGGAGCGCCAACGGCGCGCTTTCATACCAGCCTGGGGCAACGCCCCAGGAAAAGAGTGATCTGACGTTTGAGCCCTGAAAGGGCGATTCATAAAACGGGCCTTCAGCCCTCAGTTTCTTTTGGTCGCAAACCTGGGGCGTTGCCCCAGGCTGATATAAAACCGGGCCTTTGGCCCTGCCCCAACACCCCGGCCGCCACCGGATTCCACAACCAGATCTTCGCCAGATCCGCCTCCACTGCGGCTCGGATTTGGATGTCATGCGACTTCCGGCTTGCCTTTCATAGCTTATCCCAGCTTCAGTTCGGCCCCGAGCAGGAGACGGGCGGCTTCGGCAACCGCGGCGGCCGGGCCGCGGAAGGCCCACACCTGCGATTCGTCAGCGACCCGGTTCCGCCCGGGTTCCGTGCCGGCCGCCGGGGCGTGGTATTCCAATTCGTTGAAACGTTCCGCGCCGGAGCGGACGCAGCAGGCCTGGAAGACCCAGCCGGTGGCGGCCGGATCGGTCCACAACGCGTCCACATAATCGCCGGCAGGTTCGACGGCGAACTGGCGCACCACCAGGTTCCACTGACCGTCGCCGGCGCCGCGGGACAGGTGGCCAGCCCGGCCGGCCAGCGGCAATGCCTTGAGCGCGATTTTGGCATCGCCGCCGGGACCGCCCATGTGCCAGCGCACCAGGCGCGCCGTGGTTTCCAGTTCCCCGGCGGCCGGAGTGCCAAACACCACCTGCGGGGGCGTGGCGCTCCAAGCGGGGATCAGCATCTCGCCGGGCGGCGGCAGTTGCAGCAGGTTCCAAATACCCAAGCGCACCGGCGTGGCGGTGTCCGCCGCCGGCTCCAGCTCCAGGGTCGTGCGCTGGGTGTAGCCGGCATAGTCAAGGCCGGCCAGGGCCGGCAACGGATTGGCCGCCGGCCGGTACGCCTTCTCCAACCGCGCCTCAATCGTACGCCGGGACTGCAACAGGGACAGACGGGCCGTGGTGGTCAGCGTCGCCCTGGCGGAGTCCGCAGCCGCCACCTGCCAAGCCCCGGGATCCAAGGCCGGCGGCACCGCGTAGGTGTCCCCCGCCCGCTTCAAATCGCCGATGAACAGCTCGATCTCGGGCGCCAGCCAGGTGCGATCGCCGCCGGGATTGGGCCAGCCGCCGCGGGCGAAGTACGCCCGGGCGGACTCCGCCGCGGCCAGGGCCGGGTTCGTCCACAGGAAATTGTCTTCGGTGCCGGCGGGAAACAGCCCGAGCATCCGCCCGCCCGCGGGCAGCAGCAGCAACCGGCTGCCGTCCGGAAAATTCACCGGCACCGGGCTATGCCCGGCCTGGGACAAGATACTGGAGAGATGTTTCATGGTGTGTTTTTTGGGGGGGCGGAGGTGACGGCAGGTATCGCACTCCATTACCCTGTTTAGGGCGCATCCATAAAGAACTTCACGACGTTACGGCGCGTCCCAGGCAGGCAAGAATGCCTGCCCCACGTTGGGGCGGTCCATCCTTGGCGTTTAGCGTGGCGCAGGCACTCTTGCCTGCGATGAACGTCGGCCAGGCAATCCTGCCTGGCCTTGGAATGGTGGGATGCGCTCGCACTTGAGTTCTCTCACATCCCCGGCACGTAGCCCCCGCCGAGCTTCAGGTCAGGAATCTGGCGGAAGCCGTCGCTGAACGGCATCCACGAGGTGGTGCCGCCGTCGACAACCAGCGTCTGTCCGACGATGTAGCGCGCCTCCTCCGAGGCCAGGAACAGCGCCACGTTGGCGATGTCCCGCGGGGTGCCGGCAAAGCCGCAGGGAATGCACTTGCCGGTGTCCAGGATCGCCTGCTGCGGGTCGACACCCGGCATGTTCTTGAAATGGTTCTCCACCGGCACGGCGCCGGGGGCAATGGCGTTCACCCGCACCCCGCGCGGGGCCAGCTCGATGGCCAGCACCCGGTTGAAGGAGATGATCGCGCCGCGGGTGCCGGCATAGACCGTGTGCTCGATGTAGGCCTCGATGGCGTGGATGGAGGAGATGTTGACCACCGCGCCCCGGCTCTTCTCCAGTTCCGGCAGCAGCACCTGGGTCAGGAAGTACGGCGCCCGCACATTGACGTGGTACAGCAGGTCGAACTGCTCGACCGTCACCTTTTCGAACGGCCGGGTCATGGTGACACCGGCGTTGTTGACCAGCACGTCCAGGCCGCCCAGGAACGCCACCGCCTCGCGGGCCATTGCCTGCAGCGGTTCCACGGCGGCAAAGTCCGCCTTGAACGCCGCCGCCGTGCCGCCGGCGTCACGGATTTCTTTGACCAGGGCCTCCGCGCCGGCCGCGCTGTGGGAGTAGTGCACGGCCACTTTGGCGCCGGCTTGGGCGAAGGCGCGGGCGATGCCGGTGCCGATGCCGGTGCCGGCGCCGGTGACCAAAACCCGTTTTCCTGTCATGTCATTCATGGGCGCATCCTCAAGCGTTTCGTTATTTTTGCGGGTGCCGGTTCTCCAGCGCTCCCCGGCTCAATATATTGTCGGCGGTGCCGGTACCGGGCTGGCGCCCGGTGAATACGGATAGTATATTTGTTGTATATGTAAGCGCAAGCGGGGGTGCTATGAAACGGGCGGCAAGCAAATCCAACCTGAGCCTGAAGGAACAGGCCTACCGGTACATCCGCAGCCAGATCGCCAGCGGCGAACTGGCGCCGGGGGTGCGCCTGTCCGATTTGGAGCTGGCCAAGGCGATCGGCATCAGCCGCACCCCCGTCCGCGAAGCCATCATCCAACTGCAATCCCAGGGCTTTGTCGAGCAAAAGCCCGGCCTCGGCCCCCAGGTCCACGCCGTGGACCGGCCGGAACTGGAGGAGATCCTGGAATTCCGCGAGGTGATCGAAACCGCCGCCATCGCCAAAGCCGCCGAACGTATCACCGATGCCGAGATCCAGGACCTGGCCAGCATCTGCGGCCGGCAGCTTGCCATCGTGCGCGCCGTTCGCGACCGCGGGGAAAGCCATCCCGACGCCGCCACCGAGGAGGAGCTGGATCTGTTGGAGTCCGCCTTCCATCTGCTGCTGATGAAGGCCGCCCGCAACCGGCGGCTGATGCAGACCGTCAAGGACTTGAGCGTGGTCACCAGCGTCCTGGCCCGCCGGGCCGAGTATCCCCCGGTCAGATGGCTGCGGCGGATGGCCGTCGCCTGCCACCACCATCACCGGATTGCCAAGGCGCTGGCCACCCGCGACCCGGTCAAGGCCCAGCGCGCCGTGCAGCGCCACCTGCGGCACGTCACCTTCTATCACCTGGCGGCTTATGACTGGGAACTGCGCCAGCAGCGGGACGGCGAACGCCTGAGCGCCGTCATGCCCGGCGATGTCCGCCGGCTGATCCGGGACATGAAAAATCCGCAGGAATAGTTTGGCTTCCGTTGCGCGGTACGGTCAGGTGATGTCCCAGGCGAAGACGCGGACGGTGTCGCTTCCCCAGGTTGCCAGCGGCGTCAGCCGGAGGGCAGTGGTGGTGACGTCCAGCTTCAGGCGGACCAGCCGCTGGGCCTGGTCGCGGACCTCGCCGACGGTCCGCCAGGTGCCGTCCGGGGCCAGGATCTCGAGCCGGAATTCCCGGACCAGGGTCTGCGGAGTCCGCAAGTTCTGGCGGTCCAGTGGCAGCAGCGCCCGGATGTTCATTTCCCGGCGGTTGAGGTGGCTGTCGAACACCAGCCGGACGGAACGAATGGGGGTTGGGGCGGCAAAGCGGTATTCGGCGGTGTCGTTGCAGCGGCAGTTCCAGGCGGCGGTGCGGTCGTCGCCGCGGCGCAGCGGCTCCGGGTCGCCGACGGACGCCGAGAGGGTGGCGGCGAGGGTGGGCGGCGGCCGGCGCCGGGTGATGCCGGGAAGCCGGCAGTCGTCGTCCAGCAAAGCCTGCTGGAGTTCGTCGAGGTGTTGCTGCCCCACGGCGCGGGGGCTGATCTTTTGCCGGCTGGCAATGGCGGCGGCGGTCCCGACCGCCTGGCCCAGCAGCGCGCAGGTGGCCATGACCCGGCAGGAGCTCATGGCGGCATGGGTGACGCTGATGTTTCGCCCGGCAACGAACAGGTTGGTGATGTTCCGGGAATAGAGGCAACGGTAGGGGATGCCGAACGGCGAAGGCGCGGGATGGAAGACGGTCGGCTCGCCGGGATGGCGGAAGCCGGCCGGATGATGGTCGTCCATGCTCCAACCGCCATAGGCGACGACATCGGGAAACGCGCCGCCGGCGCGGACGTCGTTCTGGGTCATGACATGGTCGCCGACATAGCGGCGGCTTTCCCGCTTGCCGGGCAGGAACCCCACCCATTCGAGGTCCCAGTTGCGGAACTCGTCCTTGTCCCGGCAGTGGTTTTTGATGTGGTCCCAGACGCCGAAGGCGATCTTGAGCAGCTCGTCGCGGTTGGTTTCGGCATCATGGAGGATGTCGCCTTCGCCGCCGATTTCCAGCCACCAGAAATTCTGGCAGCCTTCCAGCCGGTGGCCACGGTGGGGCAGGGCGCCGCAGGACGGATAACGGTGAGCCCACGCCGGCGGGGTGAAGCCGCAGGGGCGGTTGGTTTCCCGGGCCTGGAGCAGGCAGCTCATGCCCATGGTCTTGGCGTCGGCCACCTCCGGTTCGATGTCCTCGTTGAACTCGCCGCGGGCTTCCCGGCCGAGGCGGAACTCGGCGCCGGTCAGCGGGGCGAGAATACTGTCGCCGGAACAGTCGGCAAAGCAGTCGGCGGCGACCTCGTGCCAGGTCTCGGCGGTCAGCTGCCAGCCCTTGACCGACCGGATCCGATGGCCGTCCATGACCGCGTCGAGGCAGGTGGTGTTGAGCAGCAGGGTCAGGTTGTCCTGGAACCGGGCCTTTTCGTAAAGGATGCTGTCCCAAAGGGAGAAGTTGGCGGCGGGATTGCGGCGGAGGTTGTCGAGCAGGATTTCTTCTATGAGCCCGGTCTCGCGGTTGTGGTCGCCGTGGGCGCCGCAGACCCACATGCGGACTTCGCTGGAGGCGTTCCCGCCGAGGACGGGACGGTCGTGCATGAGCAGCGTCTTCACGCCGCGGCGGGCGGCGGCGACGGCGGCGCAGAGGCCGGCCAGGCCGCCGCCGATGACGCAGAACTCAACCTGATGCTTGCTGGTGCGCATGGAGATCCTCGTTGATCCGGGCCGCGGTGTCCCGGAGCAGGGGCACCAGTTTGGCAGCCCGGGTGTCGGAAAACCGGCCGGACAGGGCGATGGCGGTGTGGTCGTTCAAGGACACGGCCAGGCTGCGCTCCCCGGTGCGCAGGTCGGCAAAGCCGCGCTGCCGGATCACGGCCAGCGCGGCCAGCAGCTGCCGGCGGGTGCCGGTGAAACCGGCGATGCCGCGGTCGCCGAACAGCGCCGCCACGTCAGCCTCGGGCTGCTGCGCCAGCAGGGCCATGCCGATGCTGGAGGCGCCGGCGGGGTAGAAGCCCAGGGCGCCCAGCCCGGCCAGGGTGTCGGTTCCCGGCTGGTGATGATAGAAATAGGAGACGCGGTCGCGCCACAGCACGCCCATGGCGACGATGCCGCCGGTGGCGTGCAGTTTTTCCAGCCGGGGAATGGCGAGCCGCAGCAGGCCGGACGCGTACAGGCTCTGCGCCGCCAGGATGTGCATCCCGTCGCCGGCCACATACTTGCGTCCGGGCGCGACCCGGGTCATGCCCAGCCAGGCGAGAGTCTTGAGAAGGCGGTTGACCCGGGTCTTTTCGAGGCCGAGGGCGCCGGCCAGTTCCAGCCCGGAAACCGGCCGGCCGCGGGCCGCCAGCTCCTGGAGCACGGCGATGCCATTGATCAGGCTGTGGTTGGGTTGCGCCGGCAGGGCATTCATATTGCTATTATAGCAATTAAACGGGGGGAAGCAAGCCGCGATTGTGGCGAGGGCCGGGAGCCGCCCGGCCTCGGGCGGAATAAAGTTAATTCCATGGCAGTCAGAACATGGCGGCGGCGAAGGGGTTGTCCGAATAAATCGGTTCAACCTCCACGCCGTAGGCATCGCGGAACGCCCGGGCGGCCAACCGGCGCGGCGACCATTTGATCTCAAACGCCCGCAGGCCAGTTCCCTGCTTCACCACCAGATCCACTTCCGACTGCGCCCGCGTGCGCCAGAAGAAAAGTTCCGCCGGTGAGCCGAGCAGGGCATTGTGTTTGGCCACTTCGGCGATGACCCAGTTTTCCCATAACGCGCCGATGTCAGGCCGGAACTCCTCGGTCGAGAAGGCATTGAGCAGGGCGTTACGGATGCCCGTATCCCAGAAAAACAGCTTTTGGCTTTTGGCGATTTCCTTGCGGGGATTGGTGCTGAACGCTGGCAGCCGGAAAATGACGAACGTCTGTTCCAGCAGATGCAAATACCGTTCCACGGTCGGCCGCGCCATTTGCAGTTGGGTGGCCAGCTCATTCACCGACACTTCCGAACCGGACTGATGGGCCAGCAACAACAACAGTCGTTTGATGAGGTCTGGAGTCTTGACCAGGCCGGTTTGGAGCACATCTTTCCACAGATAATCGGAACTCAGGTCGCGCAACAGTTGCACGGGGGCGGCGCTGGTGACAAGTTCGGGATAACTACCGAAACTTAGGCGTTGCATCAGGAAGGCCCGCACTTGCGGCGCAAAGTGCCGGCGCAGATGGTCAGGTGTGGCGGTGGCCTGCGCCCATGCCTGAGTGCCCAAGGTCTCGGCAAACAGCAGGGGCGGCAACACCAACTTTCGGTTGCGGCCCGTCAGGCTCTCCGCGGCTTGTTCAAGCAGATCCAGCGACGACGACCCCAGCAGCAAGAATTTCACCGGCAGTCGCGCATCGTGCCAGCCCTTGATGATCCGGGACGCTTCCGGCAGCCGTTGCGCCTCGTCAATCACCAGCACCGCGGGATGGCCCAAGGCCTGCATGGCATCGCCGGGTGCCAAGGCGGCGGCGGCGCGAAAGCGCGCCTTGTCCACCTCGACATCAAAGTTGAGGAACGTGGTGTCCTGGCCCGCCAAGACGTGTTCCACCAGGGTGGTCTTGCCCACCTGGCGGGCACCCAGGATGATGCCGACCTTGCCGCTGGCGAGCATAGCCTTCAGAAGCGGTTCAGCTTGCCGTTTGAGATACATGAAAGACAATATGATATGTTTTTCTGTATACTTCAAGTTGCTAAATCAATTAAATGAAGCCGGCCGGCGGGGGAAGCGTGAATCGCGGAACCACCAAACGCCAAACGGCCCGGCGGGGAGAACGGGGCGTCTCCGGGCCGGGCCAGCTTGGGCTGAAGTGTTTTAGGCGGTAGACTGAAGGTAATTAGCCTGAGCTACTCCTGAATTTGAACAGGAGAAATCCGGAGAGAACGGAGAACAACCGCTCTGCGGCCTCCTGTTCAAAATCCAACCGTTCTCATGAATAATCCAGGTGAGAAGGCTCAGGCGCGGCGGCGCTTGAGGACCACCAGGCCGCCGACCGCCAGCAGGGCCAGCATGCCGGGCTCAGGGACGATCATGGCGGTGAAGGTGGTGCGGTCATTCCCGTTGTTGCCATAAGCATCCACCACAAAATCCACCTTGTCCCCCACATTGACGACGGCGCTGGCAGTGTAGGGGTAACTGTAGCCGTTGGTTCCCGGCATGAGGTTTTGATCTAGAATGGCGTTGCCGTTGACCAGGATCCGGCAGCGCACGCCGTTATTCCAGTCCTGCGTGCCGCCCCATTCCTTTTGGAGGATGCCGGAGATGTGGATGGTGTCGGAAACGGTGCTGGTCCAGCGGCGGACGGCGTCAATATTGGCACCAATCGAGTAATTGACTCCGGGAAACTGGTCCGTGCCATTGATGAAGCCGCCACCGGCGGCGCTGGTGCTGTATGACCAGGCATTCCAGCCGGTACCGTTTGGCGCGACATCATACTGGATGAAGGTGCTGTAGTTGAATTCGGACGTGTAGTACCCGTAGGACCAGCTCTTGTAGCCCTGGGTCGCGGAGTAGTCGGCGCTGGCGTCGGCAATCGGGGTGAAGGCGGCTTGCACGGTGGCGGTGGCCAGGAGGCCGAGGGCGATGGACAGGATACCGTTTTTCATGTGACTGCTCCTTAGGGGGTGGGGACTCGGTCATCTCTCTATAATACGGTTCTAATACAAGTGTAAGAGCGACTCCAGGGAACCCAATTAACGGATTTTAGTTTTTGATGAACGTGTTACAGGATTTGCTGCCAAGGCGGAGGCTTCGACCATGTTTGGTGCCTGCTGTGGCTGAGCACTTGCAGCCCGGCTGCGCAGAGGAACCGCCAAAACCCTCCGTCAGTACTTAATTCCAAATTTTCACATGAAGGCCATGAAGAGCACGAAGAAAAAGCGTAGTCAGGACGTCTAGCTGCGTTTTGGTCGCCGTGTTGCCCGTTTACTTCATGTGCTTCATGGTGAAAAAAGGGCGGAACTGGCGTGACGCCACCGAGTTCCGCCCGAGGACGGACGGCTCCCGGTCTTGAAATATCACCGAAATTTAAAGGCGGCAAAGGAATTGCCGCACTCCAAAACGGTGCCCACCGGCCCGTCCCTACTTCGCCGGGGTGAGCAGGAACAGGCGGGTGGTTTTTGGGGCGAACTCGAAGCTGAATTCGCGGGCGCCGACGGCCAGCGTGGCGCCGGAGAACAGATCCTTCACGGTGGCCGGGGAGCGGAGGCGCAGGGTGCGCTGGCCGCCGGTCTCGCCGGTGATCGCCAAGTAGCTGGCGTTGGCGTACAGCACATCGTTGGCGTCGTTATAGATATGGACGCCCGCCAACTGGTAGAAAACGCGGAAGAATTCGGGGGAAACGGGCGGGGCAAAGGTATAGAGGCTGGTCCAGGCGGGGAACTTCCGGATGGCGAAGCCGCACTCCTTGGTGCCGACGATGGCGCCGAGTTTTTGGGCCTCGGAATCGGTCACCGCAAAGGCGGGCGCCACGGTGATGCCGTCCAGGCCGAAGGATTGGACCTTCCGCCACGGTTCGGGGAAGAACACGTCGCCCATGGGGAGGATGCTGGCGGCCTGGGCGCCGGCCAGTTTTTTCATCGGCATGCCGGTGAGTTCAGCCATGGCGTCGACGGACAGGCCGGTGTCGCCGACATAGCCGGGGGCGTAGACCCACAGCACGCTGTGGCCGTTGGCCTTGACTTTGGTGGTGATGGTCTGCCGTTGTGCCGGGGTGAGATAGAACGCATCCAGGAAGACAAACGCCTTGTACCGTTGGTAGTCGAGACGGTCGAGGTCCGCCGCCATGACCAGATCAAAGGGGGCGCCGGCATGGAACAGGGCGCGGACGGTCTGGTGCAGCAGGGGGTGGGTGAGCTTGTCCTTGCCGGAGTAGCAGCTGGCGGTGTAGTAGTAGGTTTCGGGGTTGCAGACCACGGCGACCTGGGCGACGGAGGCGCGGTTGTGGTTGACGGTGTCGGCGCCGATGGCTTTCAGTTGCCGGAGTTCGGCCTGCAGGTCGGGCACGTCCCACCAGCCGCCGGCCAGGCCGCCCTGGGCGTCCTTGGGGCCGATGTCGAACCACCAAAGGTCGGTGCCGTGGACCATGGCGTTGCAGAAATTGCGCCGCATGGCGGAGATGCTGCCGGCGGGGGTGTCGGTGCCGCGTGCCGCGATATTGACGCCCTGGGAGCAGCCGAGATAGGTCGGCTCGTCAGCCTCGGTGAAGAACAGCTTGCCGTGCAGTTTGATGGACTCGGTCAGGCCGCGCAGGCAGCCGTCGCCGCCGATCTTGCGGGACTCGTGCTGGTAGGAGTAGGGGGCGCTGATGAAATCGAGGTCGGGCGAGGCCAGGACATCCGCGATGCACAGGTGGCCGCCCTCGGCCTGCTGGGTGTCCTGATAGGCCATGTGGAAGTAATAGCCGTAGAAGACGCCGATGAGTTTTTGGCCGTTGCAGGCGGCCTTGGCGGCCTTGCAGTAGGCCAGCAGCGCGTCGCGGATGGTTTCGTGCTGGCAGCGGTAGTAGTCGGCGACGCGGCGGTCGGCGGGGTCCGCCGGGTCGCGGAAGATGCCGCCGTCGCGGGTCCGGTTGCGCGCCGCTTCGCCGGGCACCTGGGCCTGGGCGAACTCCGCACACGGGCCGTGGGCGGTGGTGAGCCACTGCTGGAAGCGGGCGGTCATCGCGGGGCCGGCGTCGGGCAGCAGGTCAAAGCCGGGGTAGTGCCATTCGCCGGTGACGCCCCAGGCCAGGTGATAGCCGATCACCCGCTTGCCGTAGGGTGAGGCCTCGACATGCTTGATGTAGCGCTGGAGCATGGCGATGGTGTCCGTGACCCAGGCTTGGGAGGCGGCGGATTCGCCGCCGTTCTGGCCGTTCTTGGTAAAGCGGATGCGCTGGTCGGGGTGCTTGGCCAGCCACCAGGCCGGGGGGGCCAGGTACATGCGGATCATGATGTAGGCGTCCGGATCCTGTTCCAGCATGGTTTTCAGGGAGTCGTCCAGCGGCAAGAGGTTGGCGGTGCCGTCCTCGCCGAGGAATTCATAGAAATTGAGTGCCAACGCGTAGTAATGGATGCCGGCGTCGCGGATGCCGGGGAGGTGCTTGATCTGCCGTTCGGTCATCCCCGTGGTGGAGTAGAGCATCAGGTTGACCGGCCGGCCGTTGAGGAACGGCGTCGGCACGCCCTGGTGCGGCTGGACGGTGAGGCGGGTTTCGGGCTCGCCGGCGAGCTTCTGTGCCACGGTCGGTTCGGCGGCGGTGGCGCCCAAGGTGAACGCGAGGGCGACCACTAGCGTCGGCATGGCGGGTAAACAGCGTGGCATTGATGTGATTCCTTTTATCAGGGGCTACGGAAAAACGTCACGGCGTTACGGTACGTCCCAGGCAGGCAAGAGTGCCTGCCCCACGTTGGAGGCTGTCCGTCCTCGGCTTTTTGCGTGGCGCGGGCACTCTTGCCTGCGATGAACGTCGGCCAGGCAATCCTGCCTGGCCTTGGAATGATGGGGATGCGCTCTCATGTCACGTTCGTCCCCCACGGCGGATTGGGATTTTTCTGACCGGTCACTCTCGCGCCTAGGAGTAGCGCATCGTTTCCGGCTCTGACGGACCTCCGGCGCTAGTTGTAAATTGAGTCAGGGTCATGGCAATCCCCAGAAGGGGTCGTGGGCATCAATGGTGATGTTGGCACTGCGCTGGTCCACATGGGAATCGCCATAGAGTGCATGGACCGTATAGTTGGCGTGGGTGGGATCCGGCATGCTGCCGGGTGGGGCTAGTTGCGTCCACCACACTCCCGACGGATCATACTTGCCATCGATCAGGATGAAGGTGGCCGATGGCGTAGCCAACTTGGCGGACTTTTGCCAGCAGATCATCAAGTTTTCCCCGTAAGTATGGGCCGCATCGGCGTAGATATACGGTTTATTTTTGATGGCAACCGGGCAGAAGTTAATCGAGGCGCGGCCAGACTTGATGGTCTTCAAGGGCACGTAAGGGTCAAACAACTCACCCCAACACCGGATGGTACTGTCCGCTTGGTGGGGGGGGTAGGAGTCGTTGTAATCCGCCAGATAGGAATCCATGACCAGCCCCAACTGCTTAAGATTGCTTTTGCAGACGGTGGCGTTGGCCATTTCGCGGGCCCGGCCCAGCGAGGGCAACAGCATCGCCGCCAGGATGGCGATGATGGCGATCACCACCAGCAGCTCGATCAGGGTGAACCCGTGCCGTGGGGTAGATGCGTGCTGACTCATGGGGCCGCCTCCTTGGCATACTGCGTTAGGCTGCTGGTTCTGGGGTTGGCATGGCAGGGCCAAAGGCCCGGTGTCATACCAGCCTGGGGCAGCGCCCCAGGACTATGACGGAAAATAGGTTGAGGGCTGAAGGCCCGTTTCATTGGACGCCCCTTCAGGGCTCATTGGGTTCTGTTTTTTCCTGGGGCGTTGCCCCAGGCTGGTATGAAAGCGCGTCGTTGGCGCTCCAAGAACATGACCCTTCGGCGAAAATTATCGTGTGGAAGGTACCGATACTGTATCATTGAGCGAGGAAGACGTTCATTTGAAACCTGGCAAATAACCGGCTTCGGCGGCGAACAGTTCCAGGGTCATCTCTTTGATTTCCCGCGGGCTCAGCACGGCCTGGGTCAGCGGATCTAGCAGCAGGGCGAGCACGGCGGCGTCCTTGCTTTTCTCAATGCAGGCGGTGGCGGCGAGATCGATGAAGCTCATGTTGGCGTTGCAGATGGCGGCCATTTGCGGCGGCAGCGCGCCATAACGGGTGGGGTGGACGCCGTTGCGGTCGACCAGGCAGGCCACTTCGGCCGTGCCGGTCTCCGGCAGATTGGTGATCAGCCGGCCGGCGCCGCCCTCGCGGGCCTGGTTCATGACGTTGGCGTGGATGCGGAATGGAGCGTCCTTTTCCCGCGCCTCCATGATCCAGGAGGCATATTCCCAGCTGCGCTTCAGCTCCACCTGCTCCTCACCGCTGAGCCAGCGCGCCCGCTGCCGGTCGCCGGCGCGGCGCCAGTCGGGCCAGTTGTGGGCCAGGAACCGGCTTTCACCGTCATAGCCGAGACGCAAGAGCTGGCGGCCCCGGTCGTTCTTCCGGTAATAGGGCAGATATTCGCTGAGATGGCCGGAGCTTTCCGTCATGAAGGCGCCGAAGTGCAGGCACATGTCCTTGCGCACCAGGTCGGTCATTTTGTAACGGGCATGGGCCATGGGGTTGCCCCAGTCGTACTTTTGGTCCGTCTGATGGGCGGCGAGACCGGCCTCCGCCTCACGAAAGCCCTCCGCGACCTCGGCGGCGAATTTGGGGAACAGGACGGACGGGTAGAGGTCCCGGCCCCGGTGCTTGAGGGTGGTGAACCAGGCCAGGTGGTTGATGCCGGCGCATTCCCACTCCATCTCGTCATAGGGCACGCCGGCGTAGTCCGCCAACTGGTGGCTGGTGTTTTGGATGCTGTGGCAGAGGCCGATGACCGGGACTTCGGGCACCGCCCGCGCCGCCGCCAGGACGAGCATGCTCATCGGGTTGGTGTAATTGAGCATCAGGGCCTGGGGCGCCAATTCGCGGAGATCGCGCAGGATCTCCAGGAACACGGGAATGGTGCGCAGCCCCTTGAACAGGCCGCCGGGGCCCATGGTGTCGCCGATGCACTGGTCAAGGCCGTATTTGAGCGGGATGTCGTTGTCCCACTGGACGCAGGCGGTGCCCTGGACTTCCACGCAGCAGACGGCGTAATCGGTGCCCGGCAACAGGTCGCGCCGGTGGGTGCTGGCGCGGACGGTCCACCCCTCGTGACGGCCGGTGTCCTGGATCAGCCGTTGGACCACCTGAAGCATGGTGGCCAGGCGTTCCTCATCGATGTCCACCAGCCGGAATTCGCCGCGGTCGGCGCCCCGGATGAGCAGCACGTCCCGGCACAAGGTCGGGCAAAAACCCGAGCCGGCGCCCAGGAACGTGACGACGATGGGGCGGAGCATGCGGCCGCGCAGGCTTTCCTGCGAGTCGGCGACCTTGGTGTGGGCGGCGTGTCCGGCGGGGGGCTGGTTGTCGGCTTGGGAGCTCATTCTGTAATTATTGTAGCTTGGGGTGAGGGTGGAGGGAATTAACGGGCTCTAGTTTTTGATGAATAAAATACAGTTTTTGAGGTGAGCTTTGGAGGACGTACATGCCCTTGTTCGTTGTCCCGGCTTCAGGGCGTGTTGATTTAATCAAAATTCCTTTGCAGCTCAGGGCTTGCAGCCCGGCGGAACGTCGCCGCCGCGCTACAAGCGCTCAGCTGCAGAAAGCGATAGTGTGATTAAATCAACACGCCCTTCAGCCGGTGGAACCGTGCCGGGGAGAAACAGCCCCGACGAAAGTCGGTACAACAAACAACGCGAGTCATTTTTTGAGCGGGGTGACGAGGAAGAGGCGGGTCGAGCCGGCCTCGAACGGGAAGCTGAATTCCCGGGCGTTGTCGGCCATCTGCTTTCCAGAGAACAGGTCGGTCACGGTGGCCGCGGCCGGCAGGCGGAGGGTCCGCGGGCCGCCGGTCAGCCCGGTGATGGCCACGTAGTTGCGGTCGGCGTACAGCACGTCGTCAGCCTCATTGTAGACGTGCACCCCGGCCAGCCGGTAGATCCGCCGCAACACCGTCGTCGACGTCGGGGCGGCGTAAGTGTAGATGCTGGTCCACGTCGGGAACTTCTTCAGGGCGAAGCCGCACCGCTCGGTGCCGAACACGTTGCCGAGGACTTGGGCAGCCGGATCATTGACGGCAAACACCGGCAACACCGGCACGGGCACGCCGAAGGGTTGCAGGGCGCCGTCCGCATTGAGGATCGGGTTGGCCACGGGGGCGACTTGGGCAAAATGCAGCTCGGGCACCGGTTCCATCCGCATGCCGGTCAGTTCGGACATCGCCGGGACGGACAGGCTGGCCGGCGTGATGTAGCCCGGCGCGTAGACCCAGAGCACGGTATGCCCGTTGGCCTTGACCTTCCGCTCAATGGTCTGCCGTTCCGTCGGGGTGAGGAAGAAGGTGTCGAGAAACACCAGCAGCTTGTAGCGCGGATAGTCCAGCCGTTCGAGATCGGAGGCGAGCACCAGGTCGAAGGGCGCGCCGGCATGATACAGCGTGCTGACGGTCTGGTGGAGCAGCGGATGGGTCAGCTTGTCCTTGTTGGACAGGTGGCAGACGACGTAATAGTAGGTGTCCGGGTTGCAGACCACGGCGATCTGCGCCGCCGAGGCGCGGTTGCGCGTCAGGCTGTCGCTGGCGATGCCCTTGAAGCGCTTCAGTTCGGTGAGGAATTCCGGCGTGTTCCACCAGCCGCCGGCAAAGCCGCCCAACACGTCCTTGGGCCCGATGTCGAACCACCAGCTGTCGGTGCCGTGGACCAGGGTGTTGGAGAAATTGCGGCGCATGGCGGACAGACTGCCCGCCAGGGTGTCGGTGCCCCGGCCCTTGATGTCGACGCCTTGCGAGCAGCCCAGGTAGGTCGGCTCGTCGACTTCGGTGATGAACAGCTTGCCGTGCAGCTTGACCGATTCCGAGAGGGTGCGGATGCAGCCGTCGCCGCCGACTTTGCGCGACTCATACTGGTAGGAATAGGGGCCGCTGAGGAAGTCGATGTCGGGCGAGGCCAACACCTTGGCCAGGGCCAGGTGTCCGCCCTCGGCCTGTTCCGTGCGGTCCAGCCCCATGTGGAAGTAATAGCCGTAGAACACGCCGATCAGCTTCTTGCCGCCCACCGCCCGCTTCGCGGTCTTGCAGAAGGACAGCATGGCGTTGGACAGGGTGTCGTGCTGGCAGCGGTAATAATCGGCCACCCGGCGCTCCCCGTGATTGGCCGGGTCGCGGAAAATGCTGACGCTGTTGCTTTGGTTGCGGGCGTCCAGGCCCGGGATCTGCACGGTGGCAAACTCCGGCTGGGACCCGTATTGGACCGCCAGCCAGCGCCGGAACTGCGCGGTCATCACGGGGCTGCTGTCCGGAATCTGGCTAAACCCCGGATAATGCCACTCGCCATAGGGGCGGCCCCAGTCCAGATGGTAGCCGAGGATGCGCTTGCCATAGGGCGATTTTTCCAGGGCGGCCAAGTATTTCTTGAGCAGGGCGTTGGTGTCGTCCACCCAGATTGGGGAGGCGGCCGACTCAATGCCCGGGTCGGGTTTGACCAGGGTTTGGGCCAGCTGATCGGGGTTCTTTTTATGCCACCAAGAGGGGGTGGCCATGTAAATGCGCACCATGACGTAGGCGTTCTCATCCATTTCCAGCACCGTTCTCAGGCCGGCCAAGGGCTGGCTGAAGTCGGTTTTGCCATCTTCGCCCAGCGTTTCGTAAAAATTCATCGGCACTTCGTAATAGTGGATGCCGGTGCCGCTGATGGCGGGCACGTGCCGCAACACCCGCGGGGTGGCGTTGATGGCGGAATAGATCAGCATGTTGACCGGCTTGCCGTTGTAAAACGGCGTCGGCACGCCGCCGTTCATCCCCACTGAAAAGACGGAGTCCGGTTCCTGGGCGATGTGCTCGACCAGCGCGTCCCCGGCGGCGGCCGCCAGCGGCAGCGCCAGCAGCCCGGCCACCGTCAAAAATTTGCAGGCGAAATTCATGTGTGATCTCCTTGAATCCTTCGATTCCGATAGCGATAGCGACCCCGATACCGATGAAAAACATCGGGAAAAACCCGAGAGGTGGGAGCCTTGATCATTCACCGGTTGCCCTCGGGGTCGGTATCGCTATCGGTATCGGCATCGTTTTGATTCCGATTATGCCGGGTTGGGGTGAACACTTTAATTGCCTTCAGCCTAACGCAGTATGCCAAGAGTAAACCCTCCGCGAACTCCGCGCCTCCGCGTGAGGCTTGTCTCCGATTTTTTCACACCCGCATGGAGGTGTCGTGTCCCGCGAACGGATTGCGGGCGTAGCGCATGAGCAGCAGGAACACCGGCGAGAACAGGTAGATGACGCTGCCGTAGAGGAAGGCGGTGCGGTAGGAATCGGTCCAGGTCATCAGGCCGCCCACGGTCATGGTGCCGGCAAAGCTCAGCGCCTGGCTGATCAGCCCCTGGCAGCTGGCGAGCTGGCCGAACTTCTCCTTGGGCAGGTAGGAGAAGATCATCGGCAGCAGGCAGGCCGCCATGACCATGTTGATGCCGTTGTAGGCCATGTACAGGATGAAGCAGGAGGTTTTGTCGCGGGCGAACAGGTACAGCGCCAGCTGGGCGAGGCTGACCAGCAGGCCGGAAGCCGCCCACACCCGGCGCACCCCGAGCTTGTCGATCAGCCAGCCCGACGGGTAGGCGATGACCATCGCCAGCACCGTGCCGCAGGCCGTCATGTGGCCGATGTCGGTGGTGGTCATGCCGCGGTCTTTAGAG
>Ga0265297_10004393_pt1 | contig 23154 bp, 15 predicted proteins | sample Munlanlwell13791_FD_192502 | JGI IMG/M metagenome (GOLD analysis project Ga0265297, IMG submission 192502) | Leachate microbial communities from a municipal landfill in Southern Ontario, Canada - Leachate well 137-91 | ecosystem: Engineered > Solid waste > Landfill > Unclassified | place... | reverse complement strand
TTTAATATTTTCAATGCTAAAAAGTAATCATATAAATAATGTGTCATTAGAGGATCCTAAAATCAATTCCTATATTTAAAGAAAATTGTTTCTAATAAACTATAGTAAATAAATTTTAGTATATCTGTGGGAAAAATAGCATGGGGTGGTGTCCCCATCTGATGTACACCAGATAGGTATTATGGAAAATTGTTGATTGTAAATTCCGCAAGGGTCATGTCCAATCACCGGTTGGCTCATGAGACTGCCTTATAGAATCGGAAAAGTTTGGTTTTTAAAGGGCTTGAATCGGTTCATCCCATGGAATACATCATCCCGGCTTGAGGATCGTCCGCGAATGGAGTGATGATGAAAGTGTCTGCTGATAACAAATTAACCGCAGGGATAAAGAGGAACTCTGATCACGCCAAAATACCCTCTTCACGAGGCATCAGGGAGATGAACCGAATAGGCATGAACATACTTCTGGTCGGAATAAATCGTATCCGTTGCTGTCTTGGTAGATTTTCCTGCGAGGATAACAACTCCTTCATCATTCCAGGTATCTTGTCCGGTGAGAACAACCGCGCCCTCGGTCTTTCCGTAGGCAGTAAGCGATACATCATTCAGTTTCATGGATTTCCCCGTAATACCCGCACGGAAACCGTAAGCCTCGATCATCCCGCGTCTCATGAAAATCTCTCCGGAGGGTACTGATATCGCGTAACTCTCACCATTAATTGTCATTATGCCCCCTGCAGCTAGATTTCCCTTCTCAACAGCAATACCACAGCCTCCCGAATCCGTCATCCTTGAATTGGTAATGTCGATAATCCCGGAAAAGACCTCCATTGACCCCGACTGGAGCAGTATCCCGAATTCCTCCCCGAAAATATCTATTGCACCATTGGTAATTATCAGATTGCCACTCTCCATAACAATTCCGGCAAACTGCCCGGTAACCTGGATAGTACCTCCATGAATCCCGATATCATGTGTTGCATATATCCCCACGTTGCCGGTTGCATTCACCGTTATCGTATCCCCGAAAAAAAGATTCCCGCCCCTTATAGAAAGACCGATTTCCTCTCCGGTAGCCTTTATATTCACGTTTTTTATAATTTTCAGCGACTTACAGGAAAATCCGATATTGCCGGAAGCGGAAAGGAGAGCAACATTCTCCAGTGCTACATCTCCGTCCACATCCAGTCCGCTTTTACGGCCTGATACTTTTAGGGATCCTGAGTTTATTCTCATCTCCTTTCCGAAAACCCTCATACCCTCCTGCGCATCCCCGGAGAAAGAAATATCCCCTCCAGACTGGGAATAGGAACCATGCACCACAATTCCACTGATTTTGCCGACTCCCATAATTTGTGCGTTGGAAATTTCTGCAGCCCCTGAGATCTGCATTGCCGTATCTCCCTGAAGCATCAGGATCCCCCCGGCACATTTTATATCACCACCAACAGATATCCCCATTCCTCCTGATGCAGAGATATTCACATTTTGAATTTGCAGCTTTCCTCCAACCGCTATGGCAGTTTTTCCGGAGGATTCGCATTTGGTGTTAGAAATCTCCATATCTTTGGACACAAAAAGTCCGAAGTCCACGCTGGAGAACGTTATATTGCTACCGGTAATACTGCACGAACCGTTTACCGTTACACAGGAGGTTCCATTCAGGGTACCGTGCATCCATTTGGTGGAGAGACTGCCATTTTCGAGATTGATGCAGGTATCCCCACAGATGAAGTCACTATTACAGCCAGTGAGTGCGAGAGAACCGTGGTGACTTATAATTCCGCAGCCATTAGGACTCTCAATCTGCTGAATACCCTCAGTCTGGTTCAAATCTCCCGCAAGATCAATTCCTGCATCCATTCCAAAGATTTTCAGGACAGGCTTGCCGGATGCATTCAATCCCCCCGATACCGATTTGATTGCCGTCGTTTTTGAACGGACATCAATTACACAACTGTCTGTGATGGTGATAGTACCTGAGGTAAAGATCCCGTAATCTTTTGTCCGGATTTTAAGGAATATACCTGCCATTTCCAGGGTCCCATCATCAACGAAAATCCCCCCTCCATCCCCGTTAATGGACAAAAACATAGCACCTGATAGTTTCAGGTTTCCATGGCGGAGGTGAATTCCCGGTCCGTGAGCACTTTCTATCTGGTTGTCTATCTGTACGAGCCGGATAGTGATGTCGCCGGTTGCCTGAATTGCCGAACCGTGATAGTTGGAGAGGACAAGGGTGCGTGTTGCTGCAATCCAGTTCCATCCCCTTCCACGACAGTCGTCTTCGGTAGAGTAGGATTTGCCGTCAATGGTAAACTCATCAACGGTATTTTGAGGTCCTGACCTGTGTCGATGGCTGTTTACGACATCAAGATTGGTGTGCGGTTCACTGTCTCCGCATAAGAGTTCATAATCAAGTTCCTGTTGCAGTGCCGGGCCTGCAATAGCCAGAAGACTGGTAACGTGACGGATTACTCTGTCGAAATCCCCGCACCGCCGCATGGTATCAAGGACCGGAATCCATTGTTTCGATGGGATGTCGGCAAATGTTTTATTATCTGAAAATATCAGGGACAGGGCTTTTCTCCGGAAGGAAACGGCTAATTCCGGTTTGAGTAAACTGTCAGCGCACCATGCAGCGGAGAGATAACTGGCTATGGCTTTTTCCGGGTTGTTTTCCGCCAGCTGGATGAGTGCAACACGTTGGTAGAGAGATGGAGACGGGGGGATTTCCGGATTCTGGAGACTACCGTAGGCAGGAGACTGCAGGAAGTCTTTGGTGATGGAGGTTCTCTTCCCGATGTCTTCAGCAATATATCCACAGTGCGGGCAGACTTCAAGCTGTGTTCTCAAAATATACTCTGTTAATTCCTTTGGACGACCCTCAAGATCCACAATTCCCGATGGTCCTGCTGTACCGGGACGCAGAGAAGATGCATTCTTTATCGGGCTTGATGAGTGATGGCAGACAAAACAGGTTTTTTGGAGGATCGCATTCTTCGGCATAATATTCGTGGGTAACCTCCTCGTTCAACATCTGATTATTTTTCACAGTTGAATGATATTCTGCATTTTTATTCTTTTTCGGATCAGAGCGATGTTTGAGTCTTCACACATACTCTCACAAAAAGTGAGGTAATCTCTCTCTTATAACACTCCCTTACGAGGCAAGTTTATTTTTCATGTGTCCCCATAATCCCTCGTGTTCGTTGATTTGATTATCCTTTCTATAAGTGTAATATCTGTTCCTATAATTAACGAGGTGATGGACATATCCCCGGGCAGGTATATCCGTTCAATCCTGATGCAACGTATCCTTAAACGTTTCGGAGCAGCAACATAATGAGAATTAGACCAGACCCCTACAATTGCATAGGAGGACTGTATATGACACTACCACCAGAAACTCCAGAATCACGGTATCAGCCTGTCATGACAACGAATCCTGCCGGGCATGAGATCCGGAGCGATGCCTGATGCCGGTTACCCTCATCCATGCAGGAACATTCTGGGATGGCCAGTCCAATGCCCCGCTTGGTTCCCGTGACATCCTGGTAAAAGAGGGGATAATCCAACAGATTGCAGAAAAAATCCCGATACCTGCCGATGCAGCGGTCATCGATCTCTCCGACCGTATGGTCATGCCCGGTCTCATCGACTGCCACGTCCACATCACGCTGCGGCCGGAGATGATGGGGAGTTTCTGGAGCTTTTCAGGAGGGTACAAGGCCCTCCTTGGTGCTGAGGCACTCAGAAAGCACCTGATGAACGGGTTCACCACCGTCCGGGACTGCGGGGATATGGATCTCCACGGGTACACCGTCCGTGACATAAAGATGGCAGTTGAGCATGGGCTCATCCCCGGCTCGCGGCTGATCAATTCCGGCCACATGCTCTCTGCGAGAAGCGGCCACATGGATGCCACCGGGCTCCTCTCTCCCGACGGTAAGGGGTGGCAGAACAATCTCGCCGATGGTCCCGAGGAGATCCGAAGAGTAGTCCGGGAAGAGATCAAGTGGGGTGCCGAATGGATCAAGTTTGCTGCATCCGGTGGTTTTGCATCCCCGGCAGACAATCCCGTTGATGTCGGGTATACAAAGGAAGAGATGGAGAGCCTGGTCGCCACTGCCACCCAATACCACCGGCCGGTTTCGGCCCATCTTCACGGCGATGAAGCGGTCCGGATGGCGGTCCTTGCCGGTGTACGGTCGGTTGAGCACGGGGCCATGGCATCCAAAAAGACTCTCCAATTGATTGAGGAGAGGGGTGTCTTCCTCGTACCGACCCAGTATGCGGGTGTGAGGTCAGCCCGGTTTGCGGACAGCGAGGAATACTGGGAATCGATAGGAAACAATCCGTATGAGAAGATGAAGATGCGGATGTACAAGGACATCCTCATTGAAAATGCCAAAAATCTCGCAGAAAGCAAAATAAAGATCGCCTTTGGGACCGATATGGGCATCCTCTCCTACAGCGTCAATGGCGCACTTGAGTTTGGCGAGATGGTGGAAAACGGCATCTCACCCATGCGGGCGCTCCGTGCCGCAACGAGTGTTGCTGCGGAGATGCTGATGCATCCCGAACTGGGGACCCTCGCACCCGGGAAGGCTGCGGATATCATTGCCGTCCGGGGCAACCCGTTCGAAGATATCGCGGTGATGGAGAAGGTCAGCTTCGTAATGAAGGCTGGCACGGTCTATAAACAGGCATGACCCTCTTTTTCTGATCAGATACGGGAGAGACATTCTCCCCGATTTTTCGTAAAAAAATGGAATTATTGTTTCCAGAAAAAGGCACTCATAATCAATGAGAGAATACCAGCGATAATGAAGAAGATGCCGAGTACCAGTATAATGAATGTAGATCCTGCACCCGGGTTGAAGAACAGGTACATACCGATCAGGAAACTGATCACACCAACAAGGCCGGTCAGGATCCGGTGTCTCTCCCACGTTACGGAGATCGCATAGGCGATCGAGAGCAACCCGTTGATAACAAGCCAGAGTGCAACCAGGTAGCCGATTGCGATGGTCGGGATGTAGGGAGTGAGGATGGCAAGAAGGCCGATCATGATACTGATCAGGCCTGAGCCAAAGAGAACCATCTTTGGCGTTCCGCTCTCTGCAGAAAGACCGATTCCTGCGGTTAAAATCCCGAATACGATGAGGATAATTCCAATAACCAGTAATAAGATCCCAAAAACTGCAGAGGGTGCGATTACTGCAACCAGCCCGAACAGGAGGATAATGATACTGAGGATCACTGTCAGGATTCTATCGGTGTCCATAATGATAGTAGATCACGGGTGACAGATGATAAAATTTCTTATTTTGGGAGACTTGGGGGCTCTTTCGGATTTCATACGGGTCTCCCCCAGTACCGGGTATGATCTGCCAGTCTTTTTACTGGAGTATTTCAGTGCATAAAAAAGGGATCCGGATTGAAACTCTGATAATCACCCCGTTGGTTCGTACTCCGCACAAAACCCTGTTCTGACGTTTCTCCATGATCGTTCCTGGTACTCTTTTTTCGTTCTGAATATAAACGGGAGGGAATCCTTAAGGAAAAAGAGGATGCAGGAGACTCACGAAGGTTCCTGCACGCCGGGATCCGGTCCCGTCCCTTTCTGCTCCCCCTCCGTAACCGCCCGGGCAAACGGCTGGTACTTCATCCCGCCCCCTTCGTAGAACTTGCTGAAAAACTCCACGATATGGAGACGCATCGAGTGGATCGAGGGGGAGAACATCGCGAGCACGATATTGAGCGCGTGCAGCAGGACGGCGACGATGATCCCGATGATCGCAAACTCGAACGCCCCGCCGAGCTCGTTTGCAACCATCGCGAGGATCACCGAGGCCATCCCGATTGCCATCAGCCGGGCGTACGAGAGGATGTTGCCGACCGTACCCATCACCTCGATCGTGCCGAATACCCCGGCCCCCAACAGGATGAGGGGCAGGGCGATGAGCATGAGGGCGACCACCGGGTAGATCGCGACATCCGCCAATACGCCACCGAGCATTGCCATGAGGATGACGATTGCGATGATCATCATCAGCATGCCGCACTTTTCATAAAGATGCTTCCGGCTCTTCGTGATCACCGCATTCCGGATGCCGATAACGAGGCCCAGGACCACGTGTATGACCCCGATCGCGATGGCGAGGATCAGCATCGGGATCATTGCTTCCACGCGGTTCCAGGTGATGCCGAGGAAGTGCACCGGGTGGAGCCAGCCCATCACCTCCCCGAGGTCCCCGAAGAATTCACCGAACAGGTACCCGAAGACGATCGTTGGTATTGATGAGATGATCAGGATGTCGGCAAGGCTTTTCGCAAACGCGATCGCTGCGAAGCGGTGCCGGATGAAGAGCGCAAAGGCGAGGATGACGAGCCCGTACCCGATGTCGCCGACCATGATCCCGAAAAAGAGCGGGAAGAAGATCGCAAGGACCGGTGACGGGTCGATCTCCCGGTACCGGGGCGGGGAGACGAGCTGCATGATGACCTCGAAGGGTCTCACCCAGAAGGGGTTATCGTAGAAGACCGGGGCATCCTCCATGTCTTTTTCTGTCGTTGGTAGTTCACAGACAATCACGCGGTCGCCAAAAGCATCGTGCAGGGCCCGTTCAGTCTTCCTGAGGTACTTCTTCGGGATCCAGCCCATGATGACAAACGTGTACTCCGAGAGCCCGAAGTTCCGGTATGCCCCAAGTTCCCCATGGATGTTCCCGAGATGTTTTCTGATGACGACCAGTTCCTGGTACCAGGTAGTGGAGAGTGCCAGAAGGTCCGCATCGATGCGGGCGATCTCGTCCTTGGCACGCATCCGGCTCTCTTCAAGCAGGGTATACATCTCGTAGAACGGCCTCCCCGAATATTCCTTGGGGAGCCTCACCTCGTTCACGTTCACGGAATAGATGAAGGAATGGATCTCTTCGGAATACCGCTTGGGGAAGACCATGATAGCCGCGAGGGTGTCGGCATCGACCGTTGTTGCGGTCATCTCGAACCGGTCACCGGTGATCGTGTCCAGCTCTTTCTTGATCAGCGCGAGGACGTCCCGGTGCTCCTCCTGGATGAGCAGGATCGTGACCTCAAATCCCTCCAGCACCGGCAGCTCCTTCTCGACCGGCTGGATGATATCGAGCACCTTCTCGTACCGGTTCAGTGCCGTGATCGAGAGGGTAAGTTCGCTCTTCTTTGCCGCCAGCTCACGGGTCGTTGTCTCAAGGGTGTGGATGATCTCGCGCGCCCGTGCGACAAGTTCGGCATGAGTCTTTTTCTCAAGAGATGCCCGGAGCTGCGCCTGGCGGTCCGGATCGTCATCAATGGGAGGGAGGGTGGATAGGATGGCACTCGTCTTCCCGAGGGCCTCGGCTACGGCCCCGGCCTCTTCCTGCCTGACACGGTCCAGGCAGATCTCTCCCCGTGATATAAGTTCCGGCGCGTTCTCGAGATGGATGGTGCCCGCCCGGTACAGCAGGTCGACTGCCCGGCCCAGTTCATCTTTCGGCCCGACCACCTGGATGCGTTTCATTGCCTGGAGCATACAACTCCCTGCCGGGCATCCCCGGCATCATTCCGATGTTACGTACCTGACAATCCGTTCCGCAGCGGCAGGGATATTCCGCGCTCCCTGCACCTGGGTGATCTCCCTGTCCAGTTCAGCTGCTTTTTTCAGGTCCCCGATCTCGAGCTCGGTCCTCCCCCGCTCCTTCCAGTACACCTGTTCAGCAGTGGTCTTCCCGAGCTTGTCTGCCGTACAGAGCAGGTCTTCAGCTTCTGCACGCGCGGCGGCAACGGACGCCTCCGCCTCTGCCCGGGCAGCATCGACCTCTTGGGCAAGTTCCTGCTCCTTGTCCCGGATCTGCTGCAGGAGTGTTTTTTCCGAATCCATGATGCCCCCCAACTAGAGTCCGTGTTTCCGTTTCAGGATCGACGTTACCCCGCACGGGGGCTTCCGGCAGAGATCGGTGTCATCGGTATCCGGTGGATCGTTCCCGATAATCCCCTTTGCCCTCAGTGCCGCCTCGGCTATCCGCTTCCGGCAACGACCGACCGCCGCATTCTGCAGAGCACCGATCGTTTTCATAAGATCCTGCGCCATCCCCCACACACCTATGAGATGATCAATTGCCTATACCTCCGATGTAGGTAATATACTTTGTTACCCCGGGAGGGGACAGTGTCATGAAAAGTAATCCATTAATCTTCCGGGAACCCACTCTCCTGCGGGAACCGGCTGGACACACCCTGCCGGCTATCCGGGAGACAGGAAATGGACATTCTGGCAAATCTCGGGTTACTGATCATCTTCGTACTGGTCCTCATCCTCCCGTTCCGGGTGAAATCCATTGAGTGCAACCTCGAGGTCTTTCTCTTTGCCTGTGGTGTTGCTGCACTCACGATCTCCGGGTTCATCACGTTACCCGGTGAGCAGACCGGCTGGAGCCTGGCAATTGTTGAGGAGGCACTCCTCTCCCCGCTGCAGATTACGAGCCTGTATGGGATCCCCATCGGGATCGTCCAGATTGTGCTCGTCTTCGGGCTCGTGATCTACGTCTTCCACCACCGGATGCAGGAAGTGATCGTTGGGATGGTTGACCGGTTCTCACTAAAGTGGATCGTCTTTTTGCTCATCGTCGTCCTTGGTCTGGTATCGAGCATCATCTCCGCAATCCTCGCCGCGATCATTCTTGTTGAGATCGTCAACGCCCTTCCCGTAGTGCAGAAAGCCAAAGTGGAGATCACGGTGGTCTCCTGCTTCTCCATCGGTCTTGGGGCCGGTCTTACACCTCTGGGCGAACCCCTTACCACAATTGTTGTGTCAAAACTCTCCGGTGCTCCCTACCATGCCGGGTTTACGTTCCTGTTCGAACGTCTGGGCATCTATATCATCCCGACTGTCATCGCACTCGGGTTTGTCGGTGTGATCCTCTTCTCCCGGAGCCACACCGGTGAGCAGAAACTTGAATGCATTGTTGAACGCGAGACGCTGACCGAGATCCTTCTCCGGGCTGGCAAGGTGTACCTCTTCATCATGGCACTCGTCTTTCTCGGAGAGGGCTTCAAGCCGCTGATCCTCGAATACATCATCACCATCCCGTCAGCCGGGCTGTACTGGATCAACATTGTCTCTGCCGTTCTCGACAATGCAACCCTTGCTGCTGCGGAGATCAGTCCCGCCCTCTCTCCTCAGCAGATTACGAGCGCCCTGATGGGACTGCTGGTTGCCGGGGGGATGCTCATCCCCGGCAATATCCCCAACATCATCGCTGCCTGCAAGCTCAGTATCAGCAGCAGCGAATGGGCACGGGTCGGCATCCCGCTCGGCATGGCAATGATGCTTGTCTTCTTTGGCATCCTCTTTGTCCCGGCCTGGCTGGGATTCGTGTGATAATTACGTGGTTCTGATACGGTATCGGGGTTTGAAATCCGAAAGGTCCGCAAGGACCTTGAGGAAGAGAAGATTTCCGCAGGAAATCTTCGAACCACGACAATGAAAAGGGAGACATCAACCGACCTTCGAAGAATTGCATCGCAATTCTTCTCGTCCTCACGGTCTGATGACCGTTCGGAAAAGGAAAGAGCCAAGTGGGCGGAGTGCCCAGATCACTGTCAGGTATGACAGGAACCGGTAGAGAGATGGAGGTCCGTGGGGAGGAGATCCGAAAGCAGATTGCAGCCCTCGCCTCACCGCGGATCGAAGAGCGGCATGAAGCGATCTCGAACCTGCGGGAGACCGGGACGCCGGCAATCTCCCCCCTTATTACGGCGCTTGCAGAAGCAGGGGACAATGACCGGCGCTGGTACGCGGCGATTGCACTTGCGAAGATCGGGGAGTCCTCGGTCGCACCGCTGATCGCCGCGATGCGGGAGCACGACAGCCGGGAGTTCCGGCGTTACGCCGCCGCGACCCTCGGTGAGATCGGTATCCCTGCCATCGAATCGCTGATCGCGGCAATGGCAAGCGATGACCGGGAACTGCGGGGATTTTTATCGCAGGCCCTCTGCCGGATCGGGGTGCCTGCCGTGGAGCCCCTTCGGCAGCGGCTCAACGATGCAGACGAGATCCTCCGGTCCTGCGCCACGCTTACGCTCTGGCAGATGGGGGAGGCCGGCCTGCCAACCATCGTTGAGCATGCTGAGAAAGAAGAGTGACAAGGCAATAATATCTGTTCTCTCCGATTGAAGACGCGTCCTGCGATTCTTGTATGTAGGATTGTTCCTTCTTCGGCCGGTATTTATTGGCCGTTTAAAAGAGATGGTTGAGGGGTAGTTGGGATTACATCGAAATATCTGTTGGTGTCTGTTCGCTCCCTTCAGGAGCTCCATGACCCTTTCTCGCTTCGAGCCATACGGTGAACCTGCCTAACAGCGAGAGTACCGCGGGCATGATGAAGATCGCACCCATCAGGGAGAACGCGACGGCAATCAGGGTGGTGATGCCGAAGTTGCTGATGATCGGGAAGGTTGCAAGGCAGAGTGCCGAGAACCCGAAGAACGTGGCCAGGCCCGAGACCGTGATGGCGCTGCCGATCTTCTGGACGCTCTCCTGGATGGCGGCAAGGGGATCGTGGAGCCTCTCCTCCTCCTCCGCGTACCGTTCCATGACCAGGATCGTATATTCCGCGGCTACACCGATGGTCATCGACCCCAGCGTTGCGGTGAGCGGGGTGTAGGTAAGGCCCATGATATACATCATAACCGCGTTCCATCCCACAACGAAGATGATCGGGATGATCGGGGCTATCGCATGGATGTGCCGGTACACGAGGATGAGGAATACGAAGACGAAGATGAACCCGAGAACGGTCATCAGGTCCTTTGATTCCGACATGGACCCGAGAAGACTGGTATACAGCTCGAAACTTCCTGCCGGTTCTACGGTAATGCCGACCGGGGGCTCAAGGAACTCAATCTCCTTCACCATCTGCTCTTTTAATGTCTCCTGCTGCCCCATCTCCAGGTCTTCGGTGCTGAACCGGATGATCCCGCACATCGGGTCGCTGAGAACCGATGTTCTTGTATCCTCTGGTATCGTCACCAGCACGCTGTTGAGTTCAGCCTGGGTCTCCGGCATCACGCCATTGTTATACTGGAGAATATACGTGACGATGCTGGTCGCACCGGTCAATTCCGAATGGTGCGCCAGTTCGTAATCCTGGAACTCCTGTATCCAGATCACCGTATCGAGATCGGTTACGCGGGCACCCTGGACCATCAGGTCAGCGGTACTGGATGCACCGATGACGCGGCTGACCTTGTCCATGTTGATCTTGGCCGGCATATCCGAGGGGACAAAGGTGTTCTCATCAGAACTGACCGGGATGGTCGGGTCGATCTGGAACCCGATGAGGGCGATAAGAGCGGCCACGAGCAGGATCGGTACCGGGTTCTTCGCAATCTTTACAGAGGTGCTAGTCAGGAAGTCGCCATAGGAGAAGGAGCTCTTCTTTGTGCGGTTCTTTTTCCCGATGATCGTGTCACAGGCATCCGTTCCTACGGCATAACATTGCCCGGTCTGGTCGGGTTTTGGCTTGTAGTTCAGCAGGAGGCCGAGCGTCGGCATGCCGATGCAGCAGATCCAGTAGCAGGTGTTGATGCCGATGATGGCCACAAGGCCAAACGACTGGATCATCGTAACAGACGAGACAAACATGGCTAAAAATCCCATGGATGTAGCGAGCATGGCGTACATGACCGCAGGACCGGTGCGGGTTACGGTATTGAAGACCGCATCCTCAAGCGATCCTTTCCGAGCCTCTTCATCGAACCGGGCATGGAACTGGATCGCATAATCGATCCCCAGCCCAATCAGGACCGGGAAGGCTCCGATCACCGCCATGTTCAGGCTGATGCCTGCAATACCCATCAGGCCAAGTGAGGTGACAAGGCCGATGGCGACCAGCAGGACCGGCATGAACCGGTGGCGGACATAGGCGAAGAGGATCCCCATTGTGATGATCATCAGGATCATGGCTCCACCGATGAGGATGCCCATGTTGCTTGTGAGCCCTTCGCCCATCTGCTGTGTGAATGCCGGGGATCCGGACATCTCGACAGTTACGCCGGGTGGAACCGGGGACGTCTTGATAATCGATTCCATGTTGTCGAGGACGGACTTCTGGACATCATCCGACAATCCCTCGGTGAGCTGGATCTGGACAAGGGTCAGCACGTTGGAAGGATAGACCTTGTCGCGGGTGCTTTCGGGGAATAGACTGACGATACGCAGTGTTTCATCCTTTGATGTGGGAAGCGTCCCTCCATTGTAGGCTTTCAGGACATCCGTGATGCTGTATATGCTATCTATATTCTGTTGCTGCCGGATATCCGTCTCGAGATTATCGATATAGGAAAGGACATCCGGGCTCAGCGGATCCCCGGCTTCGATGATGAGGATGATGGCATCTGACTGAAAATTCTCTTCATATTTTGCCTGGAGGTGCCCGGAGGGGGAGTCCTTGTTGATGTAGGTCTCCCATCCCGTTGCCATCGTGAGCGTGGTCATACCATAGAGACCGATGCAGAAGAGGGCGATGACGAGGCCGGCAACCAACTTTGGTCTCCGGATGATTGCATTCGCTATCGCTTCAAAGAGTTCCTTAATCATATACCATACCCCTCTTGCATCTGTTCATGGGAGCAGACCAACACCCGCTATCGTTGAGTGTATATCCCTGTATGGGTGTCATTATGAGATCTCACTGCAGGCTTGTTTTGCGACGGTATGCGTACAGTCCGATGCCGGCCGCAATAACCACGAGGATGATCCCGGCGATGACGACAGTTGTCGGAATTCCGGCAACAGTATCTGCCCTGGCGGGCAGGACCTGTATGGATACTACAATCGTGTCGGACTCCTGGCTGTTGCCGAGGGCGTCACGGTACCGGAGCTTGCTGTCGAACGTATATGTCGAAGGTTCGGTGCTCTTCCCGATGGTGATGTCGTACAGGGCGGTTCCGGATTGCCCCGGCTGGAGCTCGCCAAGGTATGCCACGTTGTTATCAATGGTGACATCGCCGTGGGGAGTCAGCCGCGACTGGGTCTCGTATACCGTTGTGTTACCGGTGTTCCGGTACTGAACCTCAATGATGCCCTGCGTTCCGGCTGCAACAGCGGGTACCGGTGAGGTTACGGCGAAGCTGGTCTTGCTGTCTACAGGTATACCGATGGTCTCGCTTTTCGTGGTGACGACGTCCCCCTCGCTGTTCGTGTAGGTGACAAAGACATCGACCGGGTAGGTCTGGGCTGTTGCGTCCTTGGATGCGACAATCTTGAACCTGCACCCGACAATGCCGCCACTCGGGAAATCTCCGATGAACGCTGAACTGTCGGTTGGTATGATTGCGCTGCTCCCGCTCCGGATGAGTTTCACGCTGGCTTTGCTGCCATTTTCGGGGCCGTCATTCCTGATTTTCAGGTTGAGGAACCCTTCGGTCCCCGCACTTATGGGGTCCGAGGTGGATTCCACGACTGCGATCTTCACTTCGGGCTTGATCCGGATGGTGACGGGGAGTGTTACCTCGGTCGTTGTATAGGTATCCTCGAATTCCGAGTCTTTTTGCTGCTGGATCACCCGGGGATATTGGTAATTGATGACGAGCGGCAGCTGGTATTCTCCTGCGGTTGCATTCGAGGAGATCTTTGCCTTGAACTGCACGGTTGAACCTGTCCCGCTGGCAGGAATGCTGTTGAGGATCTGCGGATCGCTTTTTATGATCACTGCATTGTTGTCGGAGGTGAGTGTCAGCGTGACAAATTTTGCCGTTGTCGGAAGATCACTGTATTCAATCGCAGTCTGGTTGAGCTGCTTCATGGCATTAACGCCGGAATTCTTCACCAGAACCGTGATCGTGGCATCCTGGCCCGGGGTGAACTCGTTGGCCCCGGTCACACTGGCAGAGAGCGACGGGCTTCCGCCAAGATACTTGGAGGTCGTTGCAGGCGACCCTGATATTTGCGTGTAGATTGCTGCAGAGACCGGCGCTGCAATAACGGCACTGCAGACGATCAGAGCGATCACTGCGAGTGTTGTACGGGCATTACCGGAAAAGCTGGTAGAGGTCATGCTTTTCCCTCGTTACTGGAGTTTTTTCCTGCTGCGATAGAGGAGATACCCGATTGCAATGACGATGATGGCGATTGCGGCAAGGATCGCCGGGTTACCCATCAGTGAAGAGACCGCACTTTTTTTCTCGACAACATCAACGCTCAGCTTCATAGGGTCCGATATAACGGAGTTGTCAAGGGCATCGCGGTACCGGATCTCGGTATCGATGCCGTAGTTCTTCACGGTGGCAGAGCCATCTGCTGATACCAGGAATGAGGCCTCTTTTGTCTCCCCGGGTGCGATATCGCCAAGGAATGCGGAGTCATCGTTGCTGGTGAAGGGGTCGACCATGCTGACCCGGGCCAGGGCCTGGTAAGCGGTTGCCCCGCCGGTGTTCTTGAAGCTCGCCTGGATCACTTTCTTCTCTCCGGGTGCGATTGTCTGCACGTCGGAGTTTATGGAAAAGGTGATCTTGCCCCCGACCGGGACCCCGATTGTCTCAATGTCGGAAGAGACGGTGTCGCCCTCGCTGTTCTCGTATTTCACATAGACATCGAGGGGGTACGTCTGTTCTTCTGCGCCCTGATCCACGGAGGTCTTGAAGATGCACTTTGCGGTCCCGTTGGCCGGGAAATCACCGACATATGCACTGGCTTCCGTCGGGATAACGGGACTTCCATCATTCCGTGCAATGGTGACAATGGCCTTCGTTGCATCCTCGTGACCGACATTCTGCACGGTGAGGGTGATATAGCCTTCCGTACCGGCATTCAGGTGCTGGATATCAGCAGAGATGACATCGATCCTGACATTCGACTTGACCTTTACAGGGATCTGGAGGATCTTGTCGATAGTCTTGTAGGTATACTGGACCGTGTCAGATCCATACTGTTCGGCGGTATACAGGTAGGTATAATTGAGCCGGACCGGCAGCGAGTAGGTCCCTGCTGCCGCATCAGATGGGACTCTTACGGTGAACGTGGCGGTTGCCGTCCCGCTTGCCTTGAGGTCGCCGACCATCTGAGGGTCTGATTTCACGATAAGGGGAGAGTCGCCTGAACCAAGGGTTACTGTCAGGAACTTGGCGGTATTCGGAAGGTCATCGGTATCAACAATACCCGATTTTACAAACTTGAACTCGTTGATTCCGGTGTTCTGGATGACGACGGCAAGCTGTACTTCCTTGCCGGGTGAGAGTTCATTGTTGCCGGAGATCGTTGCGGAAAGCTCCGGGCTTCCCGCCATGTATTGTGATCCGGCACTTGCAGGTGATACTGCAATGCATGCCATCGCGATACCGGTCAGGATCAGGAGCACGAGGAGACTGTAGCTACGGTGCCCCCTCTGTCTAGGATTGCTGGGTATCCTGTTCCCGAGAATTGTATTTTTTTCACAAACTGTCATGATTGTCCCGCGCTGTATCAGCAAATGTCTCTCTAATGTTGAAGGTGATAATATTAAAACATTTTTCTTATGGGTTATACATGTGAATAATAAATGTCAGAACTCGCCCCGGAGGTTCGCATTGGTAGGTGTAAACTATTAATGCAAAATTTCCTGGAGCGCATCGATCCGCTCACGCAGGTTCTTCTCCCGCTCTGCAAACATCGTGATATCTGCGATAGTGATGTAGGTACTGGTTACATCCCCGTGACGGGCAGCGGTGACCTTCCCCTGGATAAACCGTGGCGTGCCATCCTTGCGTCGTATCCAGACACTGAATTCCCCGGGTGTACCTGAATCCGGCTGGACACCCCTGACAATCTCCTCAATTTTTGTCTTCTCCGAATGGGGGATAATACCTGCCGCGGCGATCTCCGATACATCTTCCACGATAATGGTCCCGTGGAGTCCCATCGAAGTCATCTCTTCCTCAGAATACCCTGAGATCTCGTTGATACGGCGGTTCGTGTACACGACCCGATCGTTCTCCGCAATGATGAGCCCGTCCTGGATGTTCTCTGCCATCATCCGGAACCGCAGCTCGCTTTCCCGCACCTTCGCCTCCTGCGTCTTGAGCTCCGTGATATCGGTGAATATCACGAAATTATAGAGTGTGTTGCTGTGCCGTACTGCACTGAACCGGAGATAGACGAACCTCCTTTCACCATCCTTCCGGATGATCCACATCTGGATATCGCTTGGTTTGTCAGGATGGGTTTCGATATCCCGTATCCGCTTTGCTACTTCATCATGACATTCCGATGGGATGATAGTGAGGGTATTCATTGACCAGAGTTCTTCGTTGGAATACCCGGTGATCTCTGAGATGCGGTTGTTGGCATACACGGTTTTGCCGTTCTCCAATATGATGAGCCCGTCGCGGATGTTCTCTGCCATCATCCGGAAGCGCTCCTCACTCTCCCGGATATCCCGTTCAGCAAGGATGTGCTCCGTGACATCCTCAAGGATCAGCGTGATCCCTTTCCTCCCATCATCGAAAACGGTTGGGACGCACTTCTGGTGGAAGATCCGCTCGCCCTTGTCCCTCACTTTGAATGTGATGGTATTCTCGCTGTTCAGCCGGTCTGAGGTGATACTGTCCAGAAATTCATGGACATCAACTTCGGGTGATTGCAGGTAGGTGATATTCTTTCCAACCGTCTCTTCACGCGAGAGCTGAAGGAGGCTTAAAAAATTACCATTGACATCAATGATCCGGGACTCGTTATCCAGTACCATGATCAGCTCTTTTGAATAACTGAGCATGGCAGACAGCGGGACCCGCTGGGAGAGGGAGTATACTTTTGCCATGCCGTAGGTCCGCATGTCGACTTGTCCGGAGATGAGCAGGATATCGAGGTATCTCCCTACGGTATTCTTGTTCTTTTTCAATGCCTTCGAGATATCGGTTACACTCATCCCGTTCGGGTTCTTTTTGAGGAGGTCCCGAATTACAATGAGTTCCTGCTGGTAATCCTGCATCATGATATTGTTTTACCGGGTGAGGTGTCCTTCATAAGAATTATGGGAGGCAGGATTTATAATTGTTATGAATCATAAAGATGTATTGTTGATATAATAAAATTTTAAATACTATTAGTTATCACCTCTATAATGGAGTATATGTGACATAATATGTTGCAACTCTATCTCATAAACGTATAAATGTGCTAAAAACTAGGAGTTTTACGATGGTATCAATGGACATAGTTACCCGTGGATTGGAAAATGTGATGGCAGTACTTCCTGCCATTATTGGTGCGCTGGTTGTTCTTCTCATCGGCTGGGTAGTAGGACGCCTGCTCGGAAAGGCCGTACGGATCATTCTTGACAAGGCAACTGCGACTGCAACTGCAACGCCGGCAATTGGTGAGTCGGAACTGGGCAAACACGTTACAAAGTCTCCGGTCTCGTTCGGATATATGGGAGATATCACGGTACGGTGTATCGTCTACCTGATCGCCATTCTCGCGGCAGTTGATATACTCAACATGGACTATCTCAGCAAGTTCATGACAGGAGTTATCGAGTATATCCCCCATGTCGTAGCATTCGTCATCATCATGGTTGTCGGCATCATCCTTGTCGATTACTTCATCGATGTGTTCAAGAATTACTCGACAAGTTCAGCACACATTGAACTGCTCAACCCGGTACTTTTACTGCTCCGTCTGTTCCTGTACTTTGTTGTCATCATGCTGGCACTTTCACAGCTTCTGCTGGACCTCACCATCATCTACACGATCCTCACACCGATATTCTGGGGCCTGGGCATCGGTCTTGGTGCCTCGATTGCGATTGTCGTATGGTTTGGCATGAAGAACCGGAGCGAAGAGATTGTGAACAAGGTACTGGAAACGATCTCAAAATAAGGGAAGTTACATACTCTGTATCAACCGGATGAAAGCTGGTAAATAATGGAAACGGTGAGTGAAAGACGGGCCACGCTTGTCCCCACTCACCTCCCTTTTTCGTATTGAAACAGGGTCTGACAACATTCATCATGCCAGCCCACGCAATAATTTCCTGAACCATGATCTCTCTTCCGGCAGGTGTATCGTGACGGGGATTGTGAACGTGCCCTGCAATACGGTCCACGATGAATGTGGCGCTCCCGGTATATCCGGATCGCAGGGGATCAACCCCATCATACAACCTGGTGCGATCAGAGGTTCATGAACAACTACGTTGACTTGGAGATCGTACCATGAAGATGACCTGTAGGCATCTCATCATCCTTATCGCGATTGCCTTTGTGATAGTCCCTGTATCCGCGGATGTCGTGAATACTACGAACACCACGGCTGTTCCGACAACAACCGAAACAACCCTTGAAACGACGGTGACTACGGAGGTCACCACGGAAGCGACCACAACCTCGGTTGCTACCTCTGCCACAACGGAGGTGCCGACAACAACCACTGCTGTCCCGGCGACAACGGTGGAAACAACGGTGGCGACAACCGTTCCGACGACCCAGGTAACCTCCGGCGACATCTCGGTTGCCTCATCGCCGCTGGGCGCCGCAATCCTTATTGACGGGATGTACTATGGGACAACCCCGGGAAATGTGACCGGTCTCTCTTTTGGAACCCACATGGTCCGGCTGTCGCTGAGCGGGTACAATGACTACGAAGGGACCGTGTATGTCGTTGCCGGGCATAACATCCCTGTCTACGGCACCCTCCATCCTATCAGCACGGGGTCGTCCCAGATCATCCTTGCAACGGCGTCTGTCCCGGCAACCACGGTCGTTCCGGTTACTACGGTTCAGCCTGTTGCCACCGAGAGCACATCAGGAGGACCCCTGGAGAGCCCTACGGTCATCGCGGGCATAATCGGGATTATCACGGCATGCATCGGTGCGGGTGCAACGATCTTTACGCATAAAGCAAATGTGAAACCCGAAGAGAAGAAAGAAGAAAAACCGTGATGTAAACGCTGCGGCGTTCCCCACAGGTCTCTTTTTATTTCGTGTCCTTTGTCTTCCCCTGTTCCCCGGATTGACCGGGTCGTCCCCCTGACGTTTTCAAACGTCTCCTGAATCAGCATCCATAAATCTCCGTGCGGCACAACCGTACCGGTATGCTCAAGCTCTCGCCCACGATGGAGGCCTACGAGAAGACCCTGCTGGACGAGCTCTATCGTGAAATTGCGATAGCAAAAGAGGCCCGCACCCGGGGTCTCGATCCCAGCACCGATGTCGAGATCCCGATCGCAAGCGATCTCGCGGACCGTGTGGAGGTGCTGGTCGGGGTCAAGGGCGTGGCAGTGCGGATCCGTGAGCTTGAAGCAACGATGTCCCGCGAAGAGGCAGCTCTCCGGATCGGTGACGATTTTGTTGCCCGGAAGTTTGGGGAGAAGGACATCATGGAGGTGCTCGACCACGCGATCCGCGTTGCCATGGCACTCCTGACTGAAGGGGTCGTATCCGCACCTACGGAAGGGATTGCCAAGGTCGGTCTTGGCAGGAACGATGACGGCAGCAGTTACCTGATGATCTTTTACGCCGGTCCGATACGGAGCGCCGGGGGAACGGCACAGGCAATGTCGGTGCTGGTCGGAGATTACGTGCGCCAGAAACTGGGCATCAACCGCTATGTCCCGCGACAGGAGGAGGTGGAACGGTACATCGAGGAGATCCGCCAGTACAACTCGATCATGAACCTCCAGTATCTCCCGAGCGAGGCGGAGATCCGGATCATCATCGAGAACTGCCCGGTCTGTATCGATGGCGAAGCAACCGAACAGGAAGAGGTCTCGGGCCACCGTAACCTTGAGCGTGTGGAGACGAATGCTGTCCGCGGTGGCATGGCGCTCGTCATCGGGGAAGGCATTGCCGGCAAGGCCCGTAAGCTCAAGAGCCGGGTCGAGAAGATGAAGATGGAAGGCTGGGACTGGCTCGATAAACTGATCGCCGGTGCAGCAAAAAGCGGCGACGGTGAGAAGACTGTTGGCATCAAGCCGCTCGACAAGTACCTCCGCGATCTTATCGGGGGCCGCCCGGTCTTCTCCTACCCGATGCGCAAAGGGGGCTTCCGGCTCCGGTACGGGAGGTCGCGCAATACCGGTTTTGCCGCCGCAGGGATGCATCCCGCAACCCTCTATGTCCTCGGGGAATTTCTTGCAACCGGGACCCAGATGAAGACCGAAAGGCCGGGTAAAGCCTGCGGTGTTGTGCCGGTTGATTCCATCGAGGGCCCGACAGTACGGCTCCGGAATGGCGACGTGCTCCGGATCGATGACGAGGCGACCGCAAAACGGCTGGTTGCCGGGATCGAGAAGATCCTCGATGTCGGCGAGATCCTGATCTCCTACGGGGAGTTCCTGGAGAACAACCACCCGCTCGTACCGGCGGGCTACTGCGAGGAGTGGTGGCTCCTTGATGCCGGTGAAGGGGCAACATCCCCGAAGAACGAAGCAGAGGCGCTTGACGTTGCCCGGAAGGGAGGTTACCTGTATCCTGCCTGGACCTGGTTCTGGGACGATATCTCAACCGACCAGATCCGTGCCCTCGCCGATCATGTGTCAATGAAGGGAAGCGTGAAGGAAGACGGCCTGTACCTCCCGACCGATCCTGCAATCAAGGAATCACTTGAGACCCTGTTGATCCCGCATGAGGTCCGCGAGGAGACCGTACACATCCGGACATATCGTGCCCTCATTGCCGGGCTCGGGCTTGATGACACCCTGAAAAAAGAAGAGACGTGGCAGAACGCACCAGCCGATGCGCTCCCGCTCGCGCTGGTGATGCACCTCTCCGGCATCAGGATGCGATCCCGGTCCGGCACACGGATAGGCGGGCGCATGGGCCGGCCCGGGAAATCGAAGCCGCGGAAAATGAACCCCCCGCCCCACGTCCTCTTCCCGCTCGGGGATTCCGGTGGGAACCGGCGCTCGTTCCAGTCTGCCTCTGCCCACACGGCCGAAGTGGATGCGGAGAACACGGAACTCGACTTCCAGAAGGAGGGAGGGATCATCGAGATCGAAGTGGGGCGGCGTCGGTGTTCGGCCTGCAACGAGATCACGTACCTGAACCGGTGCGAAAAATGCGGGGGCCACACGGTCGCGCTCTTCACCTGCCAGAAGTGCGGCCACGAGATCCTGCAGGACCGGTGCCCGAACTGCGATGTCCCCGCGGTATGCAGCCAACGGATAAGCCTCAACGTCAAGGCAGAGTACGCAAAAGCAATGGAACGGATGGGCCTTAAGACCGACAGCATCGCCCTCGTCAAAGGTGTCAAGGGTATGATCTCCCGGGAGAAGTCCGTGGAGGCGATGGAGAAGGGCATCCTGCGGGCACAGCAGAACATCTTTGTCTTCAAGGACGGCACGACCCGGTTCGACATGATCGACCTGCCCCTCACGCATATCCGCCCGGATGAAGTCCGTGTCTCCGTGGAAAAAATGCGCTCGCTCGGCTACACGAAGGACACGCATGGCTACGATCTCCAGAACGGCCTGCAGGTGGTGGAACTCCACGCTCAGGACATCCTCGTCTCCGACTCCTGCGCAGAGTGGCTGGTCAGCGTGACAAAGTTCATGGACGAGCTGCTCGTCAAGTGCTATGGCCTTGACCCGTTCTACAACGTGAAGGAACCTGCCGACCTCGTGGGACACCTGGTCATCGGCCTTGCACCGCACACGAGTGCCGGTGTCCTTGCACGGATCGCTGGGTTCACGCGTGCGAACGTGGGATATGCCCACCCGTTCTTCCACGCCGCCAAGCGCAGGAACTGCTTTTACGGCGACACGGAAATCGAGGTGTACGATGGCAGGAGATGGGAAAAGATTCCCATCCGGAAGTTCGTTCTGGAGAATTTTGATATTAACCAGCCGGGCCTTGACCGGCTCGGCACGTACTACTCAGACCCGGTACGGCCGTTTTCCACCCGCACCGTTGATACGAATGGCCAGATCCATATCCGGAAGGTCACCTCCGTCTCCATCCACCGTTCCCCGGCATCACTGATCCGGTTCACCACATCGCGGGGGAAGGAACTCGTGGTTACACCCGACCATGCAATGCTGGTCTGGGACACGGGATATCTCCGTAAACTCAAGGCAATGGAACTCAAACCCGGCGATTCAGTACCGATCTTCGAAGGTTCCTGTGTGATCTCCGATACGATCCGGCTTGCTGAACCGGTTCCCGCACCCGAGGAACGGGTCTACTGCCTGACGGTTGCAGACGATCACACGCTTGTCGCGAACGGCATCTTCACCGGACAGTGTGATGGCGATGAGGACTGCATCATGCTCCTCCTTGACGGCCTGATCAACTTCTCGCGGTCTTTCCTGCCGCAGAACCGGGGCGGATCGATGGACGCTCCCCTCGTCCTGACAAGCCGGATCGACCCGGCCGAGATCGACAAGGAAGCCTTGAACGTTGATGTCTGCGACCATTACCCGATCGAAGTGTATACCAGTGCCCTTCTCTATGCAGAGCCCAAGACGATCGTCAAACTCATCGACCGCGTCGAGAACCGGATCGGGACACCGGCCCAGCTGGAGGGCTTCCAGTTTACCCACGATACTTCGGATATCTCCGCGGGACCGATTGAATCGATGTATACCCAGATGAAGACGATGACCGACAAGCTCGGGGCGGAACTCGATCTCGCGGAAAAGATCCGGGCCGTTGACGCCGATGACGTGGCGGAGCGGGTGCTCAACACCCATTTCATTCGCGATCTCATGGGGAACCTTTCGGCCTTCTCCAAGCAGAAGTTCCGGTGTACGAAGTGCAATACGAGCTACCGGCGGATGCCGCTTGCCGGCAAGTGTACGAAGTTCAAGGGAAAAGGCATCTGCAACGGGAACATCATCCCCACGGTCCACGAGGGTTCGGTGAAAAAATACCTTGAAATGTCCCGGGAGATCTGCCGCAAGTACAAGGTTTCAGAATATACCAAGCAAAGGGTTGAAGTGATCGATCTTGCGATCGAGTCCACGTTCGGCGAGGAGAAGCAGCAGCAGCTGGGTCTTGCCGACTTCATGTAACAAAAGAGCAATTCCATAAAATCTCAAAGTCTTTTACATTCCAGCACCAACATTATTCCAAGCGAGAATATCTAAGTGGCCAACAGAGGCGGACTCAAGATCCGTTCCCGTAGGGGTTCGCAGGTTCGACTCCTGCTTCTCGCAT
>Ga0265297_10004392_pt1 | contig 23157 bp, 15 predicted proteins | sample Munlanlwell13791_FD_192502 | JGI IMG/M metagenome (GOLD analysis project Ga0265297, IMG submission 192502) | Leachate microbial communities from a municipal landfill in Southern Ontario, Canada - Leachate well 137-91 | ecosystem: Engineered > Solid waste > Landfill > Unclassified | place... | reverse complement strand
GGGAGGGTGACCGCGGTCTCCGTCGGACTCACCGCCCTCGGTCTCGGCGGGATCTCCTTCTCCACTTCGATCTGGATGACGATCGCATCCTCGATCCCGCTCGGGATCGGGGCCGGAGCCGTCGATGCCGGTCTGAACGACTATGTCGCGCGCCACTACAAGCCGCAGTACATGAACTGGTTGCACAGTTTCTGGGGCGTCGGCGTGACGATCGGTCCGCTCGTGATGTCGGCCTTTCTGGCCGACGGCGGCGACTGGCGCGGCGGCTACCGCACGATCGCGATCGTCCAGTCCGTCCTCTGCCTCGTCCTCTTCCTGTCCCTTCCGCTTTGGAAGAAGTCGGCGAGAATCCACGCCGAACGGGCCGCTCTGCGACTGCAGGTTCCTCCCCGCGCCCACGAACTCGAGGTTCCCGGCGCCCGAATCCGCCCGATCAGGATCCCGGGCGTCGCGCTCGCGATGGTCGGGATCGCGCTTTACTGCGCCGTCGAGAACACCCTCGGCACCTGGGGGGCGAGCTTCCTGGTCGCGACGCGATCGATAGATCCCGCCGTTGCGTCCCGCTGGATCGCCTTTTACTACGGCGGGATCATGGTCGGCCGGATCATCGCCGGGTTCGTCGCGATGCGCCTCTCCGACAAGACCATGATCCGCCTCGGGATGGTCGTCGTCGCCGTCGGGATCGCGGTCCTCGCGCTTCCCTTCGGCGCCGCGACGACGTTTCTCGGACTATTGCTCGTCGGCCTCGGGGCCGCCCCGGTATTTCCCGGATTCATCCACGCGACCGCGGACCGGTTCGGGGAGAAGTACGCTCCCGACATCGTCGGCTTCCAGATGGGGGCGGCCTACTTCGGCGTCCTCGTGATCCAGCCGCTCGCCGGCCAGCTGTTCGCGCGCACCACCTTCGACCTTCTTCCGTACGCGCTCTTCCTGTTCGCGGTCCTGCAGATCGCGGCGACGGAGGCGCTCAATCGGAAACTGGCGCGGTAGCGGACGCATCCATCGACGAAAAACGCCCCCGCGGGATCGCGGGGGCGTTTTCGATGAAGGGCGGGTCATTCGACCGGAGCGGACGAGACGGCGTTGATGTATTTCTTCAGGAGCGCTCCGCCAAGGATCCAGGTCATCCCGATCAGCGCGGTCGAAGCGCTCGTCTTGAGTCGCAGGGCGAAATCGGACGTGATCCCGTCGAAGTCGCCGAGCAGCGGCAGAAGCACCGCCACGAAGAGCATCAGGCCGCCGACTACGAACAGGCCCGTCGTGAGCGATCCGGGGTCGGGATGATACCCGGAACCGCGGTCCGAAGTGATCGCAATCAGCTTGTCGAGGAAGGCGAAGAGCGCCTTCATGAAGCGGATCGCGAACCAGAATACGAAGGTGAGGACGGCGAGGACGAACACCGCGCCGAAGAAACTGCCGAACAGCGAGACGAAGGCGACGGGGATCAGGGCGATGCCGGTAAGAACAAGCCGGACGGCGATCAGGACGGCGACCGTCCGCATCATCCGGAAACCGAGGCCGCGGCCGCCCGCGGCGGAGAAACGCGAGGACAACACGATCATCCAGATCGCGACGATCGTCAGGAAGGCGATGCCGATCCCGAAGACATATTCGACGACTTCGAGGAATCGAGCGAAGTGCTGGGACGTCGAGGCGTCGAGCGACATGTCGGAGACCACGACGGAAATGACGCTGGATGCGGTGATCAGGACCGCCACGACGAAGGCGAACAGGGAGCCGCCGAAGCGGGAAACGTTCTCGCGGACGCGACGGTTGCGCGCGCCCAGTTCGGGATCGGGCGGTGCGGGGGTGATCGCGGTCACGCTTCTCGGGACGGAGCCGGAACGCGATGGAGATGCCGCGGGGCGGATCGGCTGAGCGCCGAATGGAAGGAAGTCTTCGTCACGGACCTTGTCGTCCGCGTTGGGATCGTATGCCAAACCATGCCTCCTGACGGGTCGACCGTTCAATGTATGATATCACATGAGTGAATAGGGTACAATGGCATGCGGCGGGTTTTTATATGAAAACGACTTGCAGGCGGGAGAAGCCGCGGCAAATCCCGTCCGCGATGGCCGGTCGCGCACGTTGGACGGGGATTGACTCCCCGGCGAGGGTGGAATCCTTCCCCATTTTTTTCGTCCGCGTCATGAAAGCGTTCTCCAAAACGTTCCATCCGTAGTATAATGAACCTGACGGAATCACCGACGGAGGTACGAGATGACCCGGATGAAGGAACCGAAGAACCTGTCCGAACGCGTGAAGCGGCTGCGCGACTTCTATTTCGAAGGCGCGCGCCGCGCATGGAACAACGAGTACCTGTGCTTCACCGACGGGAATCCGTGGGATTTCCAGTTCGACGAGCTCACCTACTACATCGTTCCGGAGACGATCCCGTTCTACCAGACGTTCTATTCGTCCGCCCGCCAGGCGGCGAAGACGATCCCCCTGCCGGAACACTACTGGGATCTTACCCTCAAGGAGCGGCGCGCGACCTTCCTGAAGGAGGCGATCGTGAAGCACGCCCCGGCGGAACTCCTTCCCGGCGACCTCCTCTGCGGCGCCCGCTTCAACATGCTCTCCTCGCACTGCCTGACGAAGCGGGAAGCCGCCGACCGGAACCGCCGCGTGTTCGGGAGAAACGGTGCGCGGAGGAAGGCCCTCGACTATTACTACTACGGCTTCGGGAACGTCGGTTCGACCTGCGGGCACCTGATCCCCGACTACGCCAAGATCCTCCGGGGCGGCTTCGAATCCGTCCGCAGGGAGCTCGACGAGCGCTATCTCGCGATGTCCGAACGCGAGAAGGAGTCGAAGGCGGGCGCCCAGATCCGGGCGATGGCGATCGCAAGCGAGATGCCGCGGGAACTCGCGGAACGCTACCGCGGCGTCTGCCTGGAGGCGGCCGACAAGGAATCCGACCCCGTCCGGAAGGGCGAACTCCTCCGGATGGCGGAGAACCTTTCCGTCGTCCCGTGGAAGCCGGCGTTCGACTTCTGGTCGGCGATCCAGTCGCTCTGGATCACCCACATGCTGGTGATGACCGACGAGAACTATCCGGGACCGGGCGTGAGCTTCGGAAACATCGACCGCTACCTCCATCCCTACTATCTGAAGTCGAAGGAGGCGGGGATGACGGATGCGCAGATGAAGGACGTCCTCGGCTGCTTCTGGGTCCACTGCAACACCGCGTACGACGCCCAGATCCGCGTCGGCAACGACGGCATCACCGCCGGCTTCGGGCAGCTCTTCAACCTTTCCGGCCGCGATTCCGAAGGCCACGACGCGACCAACGACCTCACCTACCTGATCCTCGACGTGATCGACGACATCACCCCTTTCCTCGAGCCGAAGCCGAACGTCCGCCTGCACAGGAATTCCCCGGAGAGGCTCCTCGACCGCGTCGTCGGGATGATCGCCTCCTCGCAGGGGGCGCCGTTCCTCCTGAACTTCGACGAGCGGTCGATCGCCGGACTGCTCCGGGAGGCCCGGATCGACCGGAAGGAAGCCCTGATCAACCGGGACAACGTTTCCGATTACGCGTCCGTCGGCTGCCTCGAGAACACCATGGTCGGCAACGACCGCTCCGGCACCGTCGACGACAACCTCTACCTCTACAAGGCGGTCGAACTCGCCCTGAACGAAGGCATGGACCTCACCCCCAAGAAGAACGACATGTCGGGGAAGGTCCTGCCGATCCGGCGGCACGGGCCGCATACCGAGCCGATCGGGGAACTGATCACCTTCCGCGACTTCTACGAAGCCGTCAAGACCCAGACCGCCTATCTCGTGAAGCGGAGCGCCGCCACCTTCGAACTCTCCGAGTCGATCCGCGCGAAGTACGGGAACACCCCGTACCTCTCCTGCCTCGTGAACGGCACGATCGCCTCCGCCAGGGACGTCACCGAAGGCGGCGCCGAGCTCCGCTACGTGACCGTCGAGGGCGTCACCTTCGCCTCGACCGTCGACTCGCTCCTGGCGGTCAGGCATCTCGTCTACGATACGAAGGCCTGTACCCTCGAGGAACTCCGCGACGCCCTCGTCGCCAATTGGGAAGGCTACGAGGTCCTGCGCGCGAGGGCGATCCACAAGGCCCCGAAGTACGGCCGCGACGATCCCGAGGCCGACGCGCTCGCGCAGGACTACATGGACTTCTTCGCCTCCGAGTGCTGGAAGCATGCGACCCGGTCGACGAAGCGGCGCTTCCGTCCCGGGATGCTCTCGTGGAACTACTGGGCGTCCGCCGGCTCCCTCCTTCCCGCGTCCCCGGACGGGCGGAAGCAGGGCGAGTTCTTCAGTAACGCGATCTGCCCCGTGAACGGCCGCGACAAGTTCGGACCCACGGCGAACGCCAATTCGGTCGGCACCGCCCTCGGCGGGAAGGATCCCGACGGCGGCGACTTCGAGGGGTACGTGAACGTGCTCCCGAACGGCGCCTCGCACACGATCTCCTTCAACTCCACGCTCCTCGACAATCCCGACCACCTCGCCAAGTTCAAGTCCTTCCTGCGCGGCTATGCTGAAAACGGCGGGACCGCGCTCCAGGTGAACATCCTCGACCCGGCGATGCTCAAGGAGGCGCAGAAGCACCCCGAGGACTACCGCCACCTGCTCGTCCGCGTCACCGGCTACAACGCCTACTTCGTGACCGTCGGCCGCGAACTCCAGGACGAGATCATCGCCCGCGAATCCCACGGGGAGTGCTGAGATGCGGATCCTGAACGTCCAGCGGATGTCCACCGAGGACGGTCCCGGGCTCCGGACCACCGTCTTCCTCAAGGGCTGTCCGCTCCGGTGCACCTGGTGCCACAACCCCGAGTCGATCCCGCCCGGGATCGCGAAGGAGTGGATCCGGCAGAACTGCATCGGCTGCGGTACCTGCGCGGACGGATGTCCCGAAGGCGCCGCGGTCCTGACGAAGGACGGCGTCGCGATCGATCCCGAAAAGTGCGTCGAATGCGGGACCTGCGTCGAGAACTGTCCCGCGGACGCGATGCGTCCGCTCGGTCTTCACCGCACGGTCGAAGACCTGTACGACGAACTCGTCCGCGACCGCGCCTACTTCGGGTCCGAGGGCGGCGTCACCCTCTCCGGCGGCGAGGTCCTCCTCCAGGCCGAAGAGGCCGCCCTGCTCGCAGCGAAACTGAAGGCGGCGGGAATCGGGGTGGCGATCGACACCGCCGGCTTCGCGCCGTGGAAGACCGTCGAACGCCTGGTCGCGGTCGCCGACCTCTTCCTCTACGACCTCAAGCTCGACGACGAGGAGAAGCACAAGTCCTTCTGCGGCGTGTCGAACGGATCGATCAAGGAGAACCTCGTCCGCCTGTCGGCGGCCGGCGTCCGCCTCTGGATCCGCACCCCGGTGATCCCGGGGGCGACCGACGAATCGGACAACGTCGCCGCGATCGGAAGGTTCCTGAAGGAACGCGGGATCGCCTTCGAGCGCTGGGAACTCTGCGCCTTCAACAACCTCGCCCGCGACAAGTACGCCCGCCTCGGGCTCGACTGGGCGTTCAAGGACGCCCCGCTGATGACGCGGGAAGCGATGGAACGGCTGACCGCGGTCGCGCGCGACGCCGTCGGAATGGACAAGGTCCGCTGGACCGGAATGACGAAACGGGAGGAAACCCATGGCTGACAGATTGAACGACGCGATAAACGCGGAATTCGCGAAATCGGTGAAGATCGGCCTCGTCGGCACCATCGACGAGACCGGCGGACCGCACGTGACCGTGCTCTCGACCCTGATGGGCCGGGGCGAGGACGTCATGTGCTTCGGCAAGTTCGTCGAGGGCCTGTCGAAGGAATTCGTCCTGAAGCGCCCGCAGGCGGGCTTCCTGATCATGAACCCCGCGAAGCGGTTCTGGCGGGGGACGATGGACTACGACCACCTGAAGAAGGAGGGACCGGAGTACGAACTCTACAACGACCAGCCGCTCTACCGCTACAACGCCTACTTCGGGATCAACACGGTCTACTACTTCAGGCTCCGGAACATCACGGAAGGAGAAACCCTCCCGATGGGCAGGGTGATCGCAAACGCGATCCGCGTGCTGCTCAGGAAAAAGCGCTACGCGCGTCCCTTCGTCCCGGCGATGAAGCCGTGGGCGGAAGGCTTCCTCGCCAAGCTCGACACCCTCAAGTTCCTCTCCTGGATCGATTCCGACGGTTATCCGACGATCGTCCCGACGATTCAGGCGCAAGCCGCCTCGCCGTCGACGATCGTGCTTCGGAACGAACCGTACGGAGAACTCCTCGCGCCCCTCGCCGCAGGAACGAGGGTCGCCCTCCTCGGCTTCTCGATGACGATGGAGACGGTGCTCGTGAAGGGATCCTTCTCGGGATTCGACGAGAAGGGCTTCGGCACGGTCGCGATCGACCGCGTGTACAACTCGATGCCGCCGGTGCACGGATACGTGTACCCGGAGTCGAAGATCGAGGCCGTCCGCCTCGAGTGAATCGAACGCTCGACGGAACCGCGGAACACGCGGTTCCGTCCTTTTCTTCCGTCGTCGTGTGAAGAATCGGATCATTCCGTCGAATTATGGCGCAATTTTTGGCAGAAGCATTGTCAATTCGCCGCGCTTCATCTATAATCAAGCCGACAGATATGTGAACGGAATCTATCGTGGAATCACGTTCAAGGTTCGCCCCGGCCCATTTTCTCCAGAAAGGTCAAGCTGCACGATTGGCATGCCGAAACGCGTCGCGATCGTCGAGACGTTCGCCCCAGCATCGGTGTCGAAAGGAGGTTCGGCTTGAAGTACAAGATCCTGATCGTCGACGATTCCCTCACCGACCGCATGATCATCTCCAACATGCTGAAGGAATTCGACATCCTCACCGCCACGAACGGCGCGGAAGCGATGGAAACCATCGACCGCAATCTCGACATCGATCTGATCATTCTCGACCTGAACATGCCGGTCATGACCGGATTCGCGGTTCTCGAGCGACTCAGGTCGGACGTCCGGTACGCCGGCCTCCGCGTCATCATCCTCACCAACTTCGACGAGATCGAAAACGAGATCCGCGGCCTCGAACTCGGCGCCGTCGACTACATCCGCAAGCCCGTCAACATCCAGTCGCTCCGGATCCGGATCGACATCCACCTCAAGCTGAAGAGCATGCAGAAGAAGGTCGAAGCCGACAACGTCGTCCTCGACTCGCTTGTCGCCGAACGCACGCGCGAGCTCGTCGGGACGCGCGACATCACGATCCACGCCCTCGTCGGCCTGCTCGAAGTGCGCAACTACGAGTCCTACAACCACACCATCCGGACCCAGAAGATGATGCACCGGCTCTGCGAACACCTCCAGACCAAGCCGAAGTTCATGGAGATCCTGACCGACGCCTACGTCCGGGAACTGACCACGACCACGCCGCTACACGACATCGGCAAGGTCGGGATTCCCGACCACATCCTCCTGAAACCGGGGAAACTGACGCCGGAGGAGTTCGAAGTCATCAAGAAGCACGTCGATTACGGGGTCATCGCCCTTCAGAACGAAGTCGTCGGCGACGCCCTCGTGCCGTCCTTCGTCAAGACCGCGATCGACATCATCGGCGGCCACCACGAGAAGTACGACGGCACCGGCTATCCGAAGGGCCTCAAGGGCGAGCAGATTTCTCTCCCGGGCCGGCTGATGGCGGTCATCGACGTGTTCGACGCCCTCATCAGCAAGCGCGTCTACAAGGAGGCCTTCTCCTACGACACCTCGGTCGCGATCATCCGCGAGGGCGCCGGGACCCATTTCGATCCCGACGTCGCCTTCGCCTTCCTCGAGATCGTCGACGACATCCGCACGATCGCCGAACAATACAGCCGCTGAGCGGCATCGGAGGCGATCCGCATGAAGAAGGCGTTGCTTTCGTTCCTGCTCCTGGTGCTGGTCGGACTCTCGACGGCGTTCGTGTCCGCCGCCGACGGGATCGTCTGGACCGACGAGGAAGAGGCGTTCATCGCCGCCCATCCCATCGTCACCCTCGGGGTCGACCCGGGATTCGTGCCCTTCGAGTTCATCGAAGACGGCGAGTATCTCGGCATCGCCTCGGACTACGTGGCGATCATCGAAGAGAAGACGGGGATCGATTTCCAGGTGGTCCCCGATTTGACGTGGTCGGAAGCCTACTTCGAAGCCCTCGCCGGCCACATCGACATCCTCCCGGCGGTCTCGAAGACGCCGGCGCGGGAAGCGTTCTTCCTCTTCTCCGACATGTACTACGAGGTCAAGCGCGTGATCGTGACCCTGAACGACAACACGTCGATCAGGGGCATCGAGGATCTGTTCGGAATGACCGTCGCGGTCCAGACGAACAGTTCGCACCACAGCTTCCTGCTCGAATATCCGGAGATCAACCTGAGCCTCTACGACACCGTCCAGGACGCCCTGTCCGCCGTCTCGGACGGCAGCGAGGTCGCCTTCGTCGGAAACCTCGCGACCTCGGACTACATGATCAAGTCGATGGCGCTCACGAACCTGCGCTTCACCGCGCTCGCGACGGACGATCCGATCGGACTGCATTTCGCGGTGCGGACGGACTGGCCGGAACTGGTCACCATCCTGAACAAGTCGCTCTCGTCGATCACCGCCGAAGAGCGCATCGAAATCAACGCCCGCTGGGTCACCGTCGCCACCGAGACCGACTACGGTCCGCTCATCCGCACCGCCCTCATCATCGGCGGGGTCGGACTGATCGTCACCCTCGTCTCGGCCTACTGGATCCTGAAGCTGAAGAAGGAGATCGCGAACCGGAAGAGGATCCAGGCGGACCTCGAGGTCGCCAAGCGCGAGGCCGAGGAGGCCAACGGCGTCAAGTCGAGTTTCATGGCCCGCATGTCCCACGAGATCCGGACGCCGCTCAACGCCATCACCGGCATGTCCTACCTGCTCAAGAAGACCGAGATCACCCGCACCCAGCGGATGTACGCCGACCGCATCACCCAGGCGTCGACGACGATGCTCTCGATCATCAACGACATCCTCGACTACGCCAAGATCGAGGCCGGGAAGGTCGAACTCGAGATCCGTCCCTTCAGCCTCGACCAGGCCGTCCAGAACCTGATCAGCATCATGTCGGTCAAGATCGAGGAGAAGGGGCTCGGCTTCCGGCTGACGAAGGATCCGGCGATCCCGTCGTGGTTCAAGGGCGACCAGAAGCGCATCGAGCAGATCCTCCTGAACCTGCTCAACAACGCCGTCAAGTTCACGGACCGGGGGGAGATCGCCCTCGAGATCCGTCTCGTCGCCCGTGAGGGCGACCGCCATCACCTCGCGATCGCCGTCGTCGACACCGGCATCGGGATGTCCGAGAAGGCGATCGACGGCCTGTTCGTCCCGTTCGCGCAGGCGGACGCCTCGATCAACCGCCGCTTCGGCGGCACCGGCCTCGGGCTCTCGATCGTCAAGAACCTCGTCGAGATGATGGGAGGGACCATCAAGGTCTATTCCACCGAGGGCCAGGGTTCGAGTTTCGTGGTCTCGCTGTCCCTCGACTGCGACCGCGAGCGCGAGGAGGAAGACCGCAAGGACGGCTCCTCGCTCTATCTCCGGAACCTCCGCACGCTCGTCCTCGAACGGACCGCCTCGACGATGAACATCATGGATTCCTACCTCTCCGCCTTCGGCCTTTCCTCGGAGCTGACGACCAGCCCGGCCGCGGCGACAAGCCTCCTCGAGAACACCGGGTCGCTTTCGGCGAAGCCGTTCGACCTCTTCATCCTCGACTACGAGACGCCGGCCGAGCTCGGCTTCGACTTCGTCGCCAAACTGCGCCAGAATCCCCGCATCCCGAATCTGCCGAAGATCGTCATGCTGCTGCCGATGCAGCGCACCGACCTGTTCGACAAGCTCGACGAACACGGGATCGACATCGGCGTCGGCAAGCCGATCATCCCCTCCGTCCTCCACAACGCCGTGATCGAGATCTTCGCCCACCGCGCCGTCGCCGACAGCGAGGCGTACGAGGAGAACGCGCCGCTGGCGCTCGATCTCGAACACCGGACGATCATGATCGTCGACGACAACGCCACCAACCAGATGATCGCCCGCCTGCTGCTCGAGCAGGCCGGCTTTGCGACCGTCTCCGCCGGCGACGGCAAGGAAGCGGTCGAACTCTTCGAAAAGGAAGCCGGCAAGGTCGCACTCGTCCTCATGGACCTGCACATGCCGGTGATGAACGGATACGCCGCCGCCGATGCGATCCGCAGGCTCGATCCCGCCGTCCCGATCGTCGCGATGACCGCCGAGGTCGTCGCCGGCGTGAAGGAGAAATGCGCCCAGCACGGCATGCTCCACTCGATCTCCAAGCCGTTCGAACCGGAGCGGTTCGCCGACTCGGTGCGCGCGATCCTGCGCGGCTCCGCGCCCGCGAAGACGGAGGAGCCGACCGCGATCGACCGCCGTCTCGGACTCCGCAGCATCGGCGGCGACGCCGCCCTCTACGAGGCGATCCTGGCCGCGTTCCGCGGCGAGAACGAGAAGACCGCCTCCGACCTCGCGAAGGCCGTCGCCGCGAAGGACTACCCGGCCGCGCGGCAGATCGCCCACAAGATCAAGGGAAGTTCCGGAAGCATCGGCGCGAAGGCGGTTCACGACGCCGCGGTCGCGCTCATGAAGGCGATCGACGGAAACGACGCGGAAGCGATCGCCCGCGAGACGGCCGCGTTCGTCGCGGCGCTCCGGACGACGCTTCGGGAAATCGGCGCGGACGTCGCCGACGGAGCGGCCTCATGAAACGCCTCCTGATCGCGCTCGTCGTCCTTCTGTCCGGTTTCGCATCGCTCGCGTGCCGGCAGTCGACGACCGCGGAACCCGTCCTGAACCTGGTCCTCTCCGGGTTGCAGCAACCCTCCGAGAAGGTCTTCTTCCGCACGTTCGTGCGCCTGTTCGAGGCCGAGACCGGCATCACCGTCGAACTCACCTACGCGCTGCCGGCCGATCTGGCCGACGCGATCGCGGCCGAAGCCGCTTCGGACGTCGTCACCGACGTCGTCATGGTCGACACCGCGAACATGAAGGCGTACCTCGATCGCGGGCTGATGGAGGACGTCTCCGCATACCTCGCGACGCTTCGGGACCGGACCTTCACGACGATGTTCGACCCCTACACCTCGCGGGATGGGGCGAGGTACTTCATGCCCGTCTCCTTCGACGTCTACCTCACGATCGTCAACCGCGCCGCGCTTCCCTTCATGCCGGCGACCGTCGAGGTCGTCCGGAACCAGGAAGACGAGGTCGTCGCGATCGAACGCATCACCTGGGAGGACTACGCCGCCTGGGCGATCGCGATCCGCGACGGTTCGGGATCCCCCCACGCCGGCGTGCCGATGTCGGCTTCTGGATCGCAGCTCCTCTACCCGCTCGGCGGGATGGCCGTCGCCTTCGGGGCGGGGTTCCCGTCGATCGACGATCCGCACGCGGCGGAGGCGTGGAACCTCCTCGCCTCGATGGCGGCCGGAGGCGCGATCCTGCCCGAGAACATCCTCTCGACCGTCAACCAGCCGACCGCGCTCCTCGATACCGGGTCCCTCTGGATGAGCTTCGGCCACATGGGTCCGGTCGGCGCCGCCTACGACGCCGATCCTTTCGCCTACGTCCTCGGACCGGCGCCGGTCGCTTCGTCCACCGGGATCGCCGGGTCGATCGCCGGCGCCTGGACCTTCGGGATCGTCGGCGGTGCGCCGCACCCCGACGCCGCCCGCGCCTGGCTCCGCTTCATCTCCGATCCGGAGACGAACTACCTGTACTGCTCGCAACTCGGCGGCGTGATCTCGCCGATCGCGGAGGTCGTCGGCCATCTCGGCGACTCGAACACCGACCGCATCATGGCGGCCGGGATCGCGATGGTCCAGAGCGACGCCGAGATCGTCGTCCTCGACGTCTCGGCCTTCGTCTCGTGGACCGACGTGAAGGTGGTCTATACCGACCTGTACCGGCGCATCCTCACCGGCGAGCCCCTCGCAACGGACGAACTCGCGGTCTTCGAGGACCGTCTCGACGCCCTGCGGGTGCCGGCCGATTGAGCCGCGGTGCGGCCGAATCCGGCGTTTTCACGAAAAAACCTTCGACGTTTTCGCGATTTCGTTCTATAATGATGATTGGAAATTGAAAGGAAGGAGGTCGAAAGCTTGCTTGACGACCGTTTTCTGAAGGCATCCGAAGAACTGAAGAAAACCCACGGCATCGACGTCGTCGGCGACATCCTGCTCGGGCGACCGGACCGCATCTACCTGTTCGCGGAGCGGGCGCCGCTCGAGCGGATGCGCCTGCGCGTGATTTCGGGGTCGCTTTCCCTGATCGGCTTTCCCGACGCCGACGCGATCGCGATGAAGGAGATCCTCGCACGCTTCGACCCCGACAACCGCTACGCCGACGTCGCCGGGCGGAAGGAGTACTACGACTACGTCTACGGCGAACTGACCCGCCCCACCGGCGAACCGAACGTCACCTTCCCGCTCCTCCACGAGGGGAAGCGCTTCTGGATCCACGTCCTCATGAGTCCGGTGTACCGCCATCCCGATTGCTACTCGGTATTCATCACCGACGTCACGTCGACGATGGTCGCGGAGGAGCGGAACCACGACCGCTCCCACCGCGACTCGCTCACCGGCCTCTTCAACAAGTACACCCTCGACTATCATTACGGACTCCGGTACCGGAACCCCGGATTCCACGCCTTCTACCTTGATCTCGACGACTTCAAGTCGGTGAACGACCATTGCGGCCATGTCGTCGGCGACGCCTTCCTGCGGTCGTTTTCGGACATCCTGAAGTCCCACGAGCACGACGACACGCTGTTCTACCGCCTCGGCGGCGACGAGTTCATCGGGATGCTCTTCGGCTCCGAGGGGGAGATGCGCGGCATCGCCGCCGACATCCTCGCGAAGACCCGCGCGATCCGGATCCCCGGGATGGCGCGGATCCCCTCGGTCTCGATCGGAATCGTCCGCGCGGAACGCGGCGACGACGTGATCCACAAGGCCGACAAGGTGATGTACGAGGTCAAGAACGCCGGCAAGGACGGCTTCAAGTATCTCACGGAGTCCGAGTTCGACGCCCGCGACATCCGCATCTGAACGCAGAAGGCGCGGTCACCGCGCCTTTTTCCATGAATGAGGAGGAAACGACCATGCTGCATCCGACCACGAACAAGCGCCGCGTCGCGATCAACCTGAACGGAATCTGGGATTTCGCGGTCGTCGCGGACGACCACGACGCGAAGGCGCCGCTTCCCTTTCCGACGCCGATCGGCGTGCCCTCGAGCTACGGCGAGGTCTTCCCCGACGCCATGGTCCGCGACCATGTCGGGAAGGTCTGTTACGAACGCCGGATCTCCGTCCCGGCGATCCCCGACGTCGAGTGGCGCCTCTGGTTCGGCGCCGCCGCCCACAGGGCCGAGGTCTACGCCGAGGGCATCCTCCTCGGCAGGCACGACGGCGGCTTCCTCCCCTTCGAGGTGAGACTGCCCGAGGACCTCGCCCTGACGGGTTCCTTCCGCCTCTCGGTCGTCCTCGACAACCGCCTCGACTTTTCGACGCTTCCGATCGGCGAAATCGAGGAACGGGACGGACGGCGGTACCAGCGGATCAACCACGACTTCGCGAACCTCACCGGCATCCACCGCGACGTCTTCCTGTGCGCCTTCCCGAAGGTCGCGATCGACGACGTCGTCGTCGCGACGAAGGGCCACGGTCCGACCGCCCGCGTGACCTACGCTTCCGACGCCGAGGGTAAGACCAGGGCGACGATCCTCGACCCCGAGGGGCTCGTCGTCGCGCGCTGCGACGGTTCCACCGGCGACGTCGTCCTGTCCGATCCGATCCTCTGGGACCTCGGCCGGGGCAACCTCTACACCCTCCGGCTCGAAACCGCGACCGACGAGGTCGAGGTCCGGTTCGGGATCCGCGACGTCGAGGTGAAGGACGGAAGGTTCCTTCTGAACGGCAAACCCGTCTTCTTCAGGGGGTTCGGGATGCACGAGGACCACCCGCTCGTCGGGAAGGCGTCGATCCCCGCCCTGAACGCGAAGGACTTCGCGCTCCTGCAATGGACCAACGCCAATTCCTTCCGCACCAGCCACTATCCCTATTCCGACGAGATGCTCGACCTCGCCGACCGCCTCGGAATCCTCGTGATCGACGAGGTCCCCGCGGTCGGGATGAACTACTGGTCGAACCGCCCCGTCTTCGCCGAGGGCGGCGTCGACGGACGGACGCTTTCCGTCCACAGGGAGCAGTTGACCGACCTGGTCGCGCGCGACAAAAACCATCCGTCGGTGGTCATGCTGTCGGTCGCGAACGAGGCGGCGACCTACGAGGCCGCCGCCGGACCGTATTTCGAAGCGGTCTTCAAGCATGCGCGCGAACTCACAGACCTGCCGCTCATGATCGTCGAGAACGTCGGCGCGCGGGAGACGAAGGCGGCCATGTTCGCCGACGTGATCGGCGTCAACCGCTACGTCGGCTGGTACGTCGACGTCGGCGACCTCGACGCGATCGCCCCGAAGCTCGAACGCGAACTCCGCGAATATCACGAGACCTTCGGGAAACCGGTCTTCCTCACCGAGTTCGGCGCCGACACGATCGCCGGGAACCACGCCCTGCCTCCGGCGATCTTCTCTGAAGAATATCAGGTCGAGTTCCTGAAGATCTACCACGAGACGGTTGCGAAGCTCTCGTTCATGATCGGCGAGCACGTCTGGAACTTCGCCGACTTCGCGACGAAGCAGGGGATCACCCGCTTCGACGGGAACAGGAAGGGCGTCTTCACGCGCGATCGCCGGCCGAAGATGGCGGCGCACTGGCTCAGGGACGCCTGGAAGGAAGCAGACGACGGGAGTTCGTGAGCGTTTCGACCATGATCGAAATCGATCCTGATTGCGACATCGATTTCGACTATAATCGAAATATATATTGACATATCGATCCGTTTCGACTATAATCGAAATCGAGGTGATGACCATGATCGAACGATCCGACTACATGACGAAACTCGACGAGAACCGCGACAAGCCCTTCGTCAAGGTCTTGACGGGGATGCGCCGCGTCGGGAAGTCGACGCTCCTCGACCTGTACATCGAAAGGCTGGTCCGATCCGGCGTCGAACCCGACCGAATCCTGAAAATAAACTTCGAATTGCCGGAGCATTTCGACATCGTCGACTACCGGGATCTTTCGCGCGTCGTGCTGGTTTGGGCGGAAGGCAGAAGAACACCGCTTTACCTGTTCCTCGACGAGGTCGGCCGTGTCGAGGGATGGGAGAAGGCGGTCAACGGTTTCCATGCGATGGGCCGTTTCGACCTGTATGTCACGGGATCGAACGCCGACCTGCTTTCATCGGACCTGTCCACGTATCTCGCGGGCAGATACGTGGAGATCCTCGTCCATCCTTTCTCCTATGCGGAGTTCCGCCTGCTCCATCGCGATGCGACCTTCCGCGACTACGTCACCTACGGGGGGATTCCATCGATCGGAGCCTTCGGTTTTTCCTATGAGGCGGCGATGGGGGCCCTGCGCGATTCCTATCGGTCCGCGATCCTTCAGGACATCGTGTCGAGGCACCAGATCCGCAATGCCGTCGTCCTCGATAAACTGCTCGGTTATGTCTACGCCAACATCGGAAAGACCTTCTCCGCGCTGTCCATCTCCAAGTTTCTGAAGTCGCAGCGGCTGGCGGTGACGGTCGATACTATCCTCCATTACCTCGAAATCGCCCAGGCGGCGTACCTCATCCACCGCGTCCCCCGCGGCGACCTGATCGGCAAGGCGATGCTGAAGACGGAGGAGAAGTACTACGTCTCCGACCACGGCACCAGGGAAGCGCTCGTCGGAAACAACGGCGCGGCGATCGAGTCGGTCCTCGAGAACATCGTCTACATCGAACTCCTGCGGCGCGGATACCGCGTGTACGTCGGGAAGGTCGGCGATCGCGAAATCGACTTCGTCGCCGAGAGGAACGGCAAGACGACCTATTATCAGGTCGCTTACCTGATGGAATCGGAAGCGACGAGGGAACGCGAGTTCTCGGCTTTCGATGCGATCGACGACCATTATCCGAAGGTCGTCGTCTCGATGGATCGCGTCGACATGAGCCGCAGGGGCGTCGTCCACCGAAACGTCGAAGACTTCCTTCTCGACGAATGACCGAAACGCAAGCGTCCCCGAGGCCGAAACGTTGCCTCGGGGATGCTTTCTATGTATAATAGAACCTGTGCGACTTGAAAGGAAACAATCCCCATGAACGACTGGAAGAAGAACATCACGCTATTCGTCGTCGGGCAGACGGTCTCGCTCTTCGGCTCGATGCTGGTCCAATACGCCATCACCTGGCACATCACCCTGACGACCCAGTCGGGCGTCATGATGACGATCTCGATCCTCTGCGGCTTCATCCCCCAGATCCTGCTCGCCCCGTTCGCCGGGGTGTGGGCGGACCGCTACGACCGCAAGAAGATGATCGCGATCGCCGATTCCGCGATCGCGGTCGTCTCGATCCTCACCGCCGTCGTCTTCGCCCTCGGCTACCGCGAGATCTGGGTGCTCTTCGCCGTCTCGATCCTGCGCTCGTTCGGCCAGGCGGTGCATTCCCCGGCGGTCTCCGCGAGCTATCCGAAGATGGTCCCCCAGGAACATCTGATGAAGGTGCAGGGGGTCGCCGGCGGAATCCAGTCGGCGACGATGATCATCGCCCCGATCGCCGGCGCCGCCCTCCTCCAGTTCACCTCGCTCGAACTGATGTTCTCTCTCGACTTCGCCACGGCCGCGATCGCGGTCGCGACGCTTTTGCTGTTCGTGAAGATTCCGAAACTCGAATGCGTCGGCGACGGCTGCAAGGTCGACTACCTCAAGGACATGAAACTCGGCCTGAAGTACATCAGGGAACACCATTTTCTGATTCCGTTCTTCGTCTTCACGACGACGGTGATGTTCTTCATCGCACCGCTCGCCTTCCTCACCCCCCTGCAGGTGGTCCGCACCTTCGGGGACGAGGTCTGGCGGCTCTCGGCGATCGAGATCGCCTTCTCCGCCGGGATGACCCTGGGCGGCTTCCTCGTCGCCGCCCTCGGCGGCTTCAGGAACCGGATGACGACGATGGTCGTCTCCCTCGGCGTGATGTCGGCGATGAGCTTCGGGATCGGCCTCTCCGAGAACTTCTGGATCTACCTCGGGTTCATGCTCGCGACGGGGCTCGCCCTCCCCTTCTACAACACCCCGGCGATGGTGATGCTGCAGGAGAAGGTCGACCACGAGTACATGGGCCGCGTCTTCAGCGTGATGGGGATGCTCTCCGGGTCGGCGATGCCGATCGGGATGCTCGTCTTCGGACCGATCGCCGACACCGTCCCGATCGGCACGATCCTCGTCCTCTGCGGCGCCGTCCTGCTTCTGATCGGCGGCTTCACCGTCACAAACCGCGGGCTGAGGCGCGCAGGTGCGCCCAAGGCGGCGACGCCGGACGCGGCGGCCGCCTCCTGAGGACGCCCCGACCGCGCCCCGGAAGGGATTCCCGCGGTTCGCGCGCGCGATAAAAAGTTTTTACAAAGGACTTGCCTTTTTTCCGCACATTGGTTAAAATAGAAGAGCGGTAAAAAGACAGGACGCAGGTGTAGTACAACGGTTAGTATGTCAGCTTGCCATGCTGAAGATGGGGGTTCGATTCCCCTCGCTTGCTCCATCGGACCAACACGTCGCCAACAGGCGGCGTTTTTTCTTTTTCCATGCGCGCATGGCACCGTGGTCCATGGCGCATCTCATCGAAGAACGATTACGAGGAAACGTTTCGAGCTTTCGAACCGGGATGATTCGTGTGGCCGCGGGATCGTTGCGAAACAGGATCGAATCCCCACGACGATGGATATAATTCCACACCACAAGTGATACAATAGAACATGTGGATGCAGAAATCTTTCGTTTTTACCGACTGATTGCGAAATGATGCGCGGAGGATGACGATGATGAAGACATGGACTCAAAGGCTGGGCATTCCGCTGATCGCGGGATTGGTTCTCGTGTTGTCGGCGTGCGGCCTTCAGATGACGACCGAACCGAGCACGACGACGTACACGATCGTCTGGGAAGTCGAAGGCGTGATCGTGGAAACCGACCGAAACGTCGAGGAGGGATCGACGCCCCTGTACGATGGCGTAACGCCGGTGAAATCCGATGCGCAGTATCAATACGCCTTTACCGGATGGTCTCCCGCGATCGTCGCCGCGACCCGGGACCAGAAGTACGTCGCGGAGTTCGAACAAGGGGCGCCGAGAGAGTATCGCGTGACCTGGAGGGACGGCGACGGTGCGGTCCTCGAGCGAACCGATGCGATATACGGATCAATCGCCTCCCATGCGCTGCCGCAGGACACGAATCAATGGCGCTATCTGGGATGGACTCCCACGCTGACGTCCGTCACGGACGATTGCACCTACACCGCCGTGAGGGAAGTGAAACAATATACGGTCACATGGATCGGTGCCGACGATGTCGTGATCGACACCACCCGGGTCGCCTACGGGTCGACCCCGACGCATGCATTGCCCGAGGATACCGACCAGTGGGATTACTCGGGGTGGTCGCCGACGATCGTCGCCGTCACGGGGGACGCGACCTATCAAGCCTTGAGGGAAATGGAAGCCTACCCGATCAGCGACCAGGTTCTCGTCGATGACGCGAATCTGAACATCACGATCAGGAGGGCATACGACGACGATGGGGATTTCGTACTGTCCGTCTATTACGAAAACAAGACCGACGATATGGAACTGATGTTCGTGCTGGATGCCGCGATCGTCAACGGTTACGACATCAGCGCATGGTTCTACGATTCGCTTCCGGCCGCGACGAAATCCATCGACACGATCGATTTCTACGAGGCGGATCTGGAAAAATCCGGTATCGTCACGGTGGATCAGGTCGTCTTGTATCTGAGAGTCTACGATAGCGACGATTGGTCTGCGGACGATCTCGTCAACGATCGTTTCGTCATCTATCCGACGGGGCTGTCGGAAGCGGACGTCGTGTCGCCGGCGCGACCGACAAGCCCGAGCGAGGCCGTCCTCGTCGACGATGACCATGCAACCTTCGTCGTCTTCGACACGTACATAGACGACATATGGGGTTATTCCCTGGACGTGTACATCGAGAACAAGTCGACCGAACAGACGATGATGTTCACCGTCGATGACGTGGTCGTGAACGGGTACCTAATCAGCTCGTTCTGGGCATGCGCGCTGTATCCCGGTTCGAAGGCCGTCACGACGATTCATCTGTCGGAATCCGGGTTCCGGGATTCCGGAATCGTCTCCGCGGACAAGATCGAATTGTACGTCAGGATCTATGACGACGACGACGACTGGATGGCGGACGATCTGATCGACGGTAGATTCGTCATCTATCCGACCGGCCTGACGGAAGATGAGGTCGTGTCGCCTGCGCGACCCTCGGGCGATGCGGAATTCGTCGTCCTCGACGACGAGTCGGTGACGTTCGTCATCATCGAATCGTTCGACGACGACGGGGATTACATCCTCACCGTATTCCTCGAAAACAAGACCGACGCGGAACTGATGTTCACATGGGACGACGTCGCGGTCAACGGCTTCGCGATCGATCCGTACTGGGCATCCAGCCTGGTACCCGGAAGCAAGTACGTCACCACGATCGATTTCTACGAGTCCGATTTCGCGGAATGCGACATCGACATCGTCACCGCCGTCCGGTTCCTGCTGAGAATTTATGACGTGGTCGACTGGTCGGCCGACGATGTCGTGAATGCAACCTTCACCTATCGTCCATAGGCCGGTCATGCATCGTCGCGAATCGCTCATCCCCGACCGTCCGTCTCCCGTATGGACATCATGAGCCGATGTGGGCGATGGAATTCACTCCCTGTCCGGATTGCCGGTAGAACGAGATGGGAATCGATTCAGTGATCCAGTACGTCGCCGTCAGGCGGCGTATTTCTTTTCTTCGATTCGTTTTGACGCATCCGCCGTCGAACCGAAATGTGAAACAAACCGGCGGCCGAAACGGGCAAATGTTTCACATGTCTTTCCTGCGTTCGGGAACCGAATCCGTGATGCGTTTTCTTCCATTCGATGGTAAAATGGATACGACCCGAGAAGGAGGGATCGACGCATGGAGAAGAACGGACGGATCGACGTCGTCACGTTTCCCCGCGAAGACGCCTGCATGCGCCATGAACTGGCCGCGATGTTTGCGGCCGTCTTCCCCCATACCTACGCCGACATCGGTCCCGAAGAGGCGGACGAATGCCTCGCGGACGACCGCGTCGCGATCGCGGCCGTATCCGGCGGCCGCCTCGTCGGCTTCGTCGGCGCGATCCCGCAGTACGGCACCACGGGATGGGAACTCCATCCGATCATGGTCGCGCGGGAATACCGCTCGCGCGGCGTCGGCACGGCGCTGATCAGGGCGCTCGAGGCCGAAGTCGCGAACCACGGCGGGATCACGATCTACCTCGGCTCGGACGACGAGTTCGGGACGACCTCGCTCTATGGCTGCGACCTCTACGACCGCACCTTCGAGCGGATCGAACACATCGAAAACTTCAACCGCCATCCGTACGGATTCTACGTGAAGATGGAGTATAAGATCGTCGGGGTGATTCCCGACGCCAACGGCTTCGGGAAACCCGACATCTGGCTCGCCAAGCGCATTCGCAATCCGTGAATGGGAAGAAAGGACACCTATGGAACTCTGGGACGCATACGACATCGACTTCAATCTGCTCGTCGGCGCAATCGAACGCGACCGTCCGATTCCGACGGGATGGTACCACCTCGTGGTCGAGGTGCTGACCCTCACGCCCGACGGAAAGATGCTCCTGACGCGGCGCGATCCGCGCAAGACCTTCCCGCTCAAGTGGGAGATCACCGGCGGGTCCGCCCTTCAGGGCGAGGACGCCGTCACCGCCGCGGTCCGGGAACTCGGCGAGGAGACCGGCCTCGTCGTTCGTCGGGACGACCTCAGGCTGGTCGCCTCTTTCGCGATGCTCGGGAACACCCATTTCCGCACCTTCGTCGCCGTGCGCGAGGTGCGTTCCGAAGACATCCGGCTCCAGGACGGCGAGACCGTCGACTGGAAGCTCGTCACGCCCGAGGTCTTCACGGAGATGTGCCGCACGGGCGACGTCGCCGCCCCGATCGCGAAGCGGCTCGACGAATACCTGGGCTTCGTCGCGGACGCCATGGGCGTTCGCCGGAGCTGAACCGATGAAGGCGCTCTGGCACGACGGCGATTATTACCTCCTCCCCGAGGGAAACGATCCGGACGTCTTCCTGAAGACGGCCGACCTTATGCGTCCGGTCGCGCTCGCGAAGCTGAAGCAGGAGCACGCCTGCGCGCCCGTCTTCCGCGAAGGCGCGGACGAAGCCGCAAGCGTCCTCCTCGACGACCTCTGCGCGACGGTCGAGGTCGAGGTCCTGCCGTCCGAAACGTTCGAAAGGAAACTGTCCGAAGCGGAGAAGAAGTGCCAGGGATGCCGCTGGAAGGGCGGCGCGCACGACCGCGGGATGGAGCGCTGTCCGGCGCTCGACATGCTGGACCATTGCCCGCTCTACGAGCGCGGCTTCGACCCCGGCTTCCTGTTCTACTCTTCGGCCTTCTGGCGGCGGCTCCGGGGGATCCTCCCGAAGCTGTCCGAACTTGCGGCCAGGGGACGATTCCAGCGTTTCGCACGCGAAGTCGACCGACTCCGCTTCTCGATCCCCGACGTCTTCGTCGGCGCCGGGATGAAGGAAGACAAGCCGGTCCTGATGTTCTCCGGCGGCGGAAACGACTTCCTCCACCTCGTCGCCCAGTACCTCGCCTACACCGCCCCGTCCGACTTCACCGAGCGGATCGACGTCCTCTCGTCCTTCCCGAAGGGGCTTTACAAGCGTCTCGACGAGGGCAAAGCCGACCGGATCGACCGGCGGCCGCCGGAGGTCCTTTTCCAGCCGGTTCGGATCGACCGGCCGCGGTTCGACCTCTCGATCCTCGTCCCCGACGCCTCGAAGGACTCGGCACCCGACGACGCCTTCCTCTACCTCTGCGAGAAGATGGGCGAGCACAAGCTGATGGGCGCGATGAACTCGATCCGCTTCGTCGACGACTCGGGCTTCGACCTCGATTACCACGAGAAGGCGATCGACGTCGACGATCCGGCATACCACCGCGTCTCCGTCAAAGCCTACGAGAACATCGTCGACGAGGCCTATTCGCGGGAAGCGGACCGAAGCGGACTTGACTCGCCGCAGTGCTTCTACGAATACTTCGATCTCTCGGAGGAGGATCCCGTCGGCGAACTCGCCGATGTCAAGGTGGTCCACACCTGCTTCATGGAACTCGACGAGGACCTGCTCTACTGGGAGGCGACGGTGATCCGCGACGTCTTCTCCGCCGGCGTCGGGATCGGCCGGATCATCCTCGACGCCGCCCCCGACGCGGGGTCGGGGAAGGATCTCGCGAACCGCTTCGACGCGCTGTTGAACCGCCGCCTCCACTTCGCCGGCGGGTCGGTGCCGTATTCGATCATGCTCTGCGAGCGACGCACCGTGTTCCATTTCCTGATCTTGGACAAGCGGATCGTTAGAAACGCCGTCCGCGGCCTCGCCCCGATCCTCATGAAGTACCGCGCGACCTATTCCGAACGGTTCCGAGACGGCGAGAAGACCGTTTCCGCCGGGTTCGCGATGGACTTCTGAGCGACGGAAGACCCCCCTCGGCGCCGCTGAAAGCGGCGTCTTTCTTTTCACCGATTTTCCGTGTTTTTCCGCGGGTGAAAGATGATATAATGTTTATGGCTGAAAGCGCTTGTAAAGAGAGAGGAACAGAAGGGGCGTACGCATGAAGGACTATACCGAAACACGAACTACGATCACGATGACGGCGGTCGTCAAGGACCGGCCGGAACAGGGTTTCTCGATCGTCGAGAAGACGATCTCGACGGACCTCGGACCCCACGAGGTCCTGGTCCACGTGGCGATGGCCTCGTTCTGCGGGACCGACCTGCACATCTGGCGATACGACGAATGGTCGAAGAAGCGGCTTCATCTCCCGCTCACCGTCGGACACGAATTCTCCGGACGCATCGTCAAGGTCGGCAGCGACGTCACCCTCGTCAAGGTCGGCGACCTCGTCAGCGCCGAGACCCACAT
>Ga0265297_10004391_pt1 | contig 23158 bp, 23 predicted proteins | sample Munlanlwell13791_FD_192502 | JGI IMG/M metagenome (GOLD analysis project Ga0265297, IMG submission 192502) | Leachate microbial communities from a municipal landfill in Southern Ontario, Canada - Leachate well 137-91 | ecosystem: Engineered > Solid waste > Landfill > Unclassified | place... | reverse complement strand
AAGAGGGGGGAAACAATTGCGGATTAATATTGCGGATTAATATTGTGGATTAATATAATTGAATAATATGATTGAATAATATTATGGAATAATATGATGGATCAAAATAAATATAATAATATGAAAAATGTAAACAAAAAAGAATGAGACAAATACTCATTATATATTGTTTATTATTATTTATTAATTTATGGGGGGATATGGAAGAGGGGGGGAACAATTGTGGATTAATATAATGGATTAATAATGTGGATAATATTGATAACAATAATATTAAAATTGTAAAACAAAAAATGAATTGGATTTCTAAAAGGTATTCTACCATCAAAAATAAAATTAAAAAAATAAAAAAAAAATTAAGAAAGTTAAAATATAAAATATTTTTTTTTAGCGATAGAATACCTTTTTATAATTTATAATTTACAATTTATAATTTATAATTTATGATTGTATTTATATAAAATTATATTAAGAATGTAAAAATTCAACAAAATGAAGAAAAGAATAAAATTATGTGAGGTACCTAAAATAAAATAATTATTCCAACAATTTACCAACAAATTACCAAATAAGTTAATTAATACATTATTCCAACAATTCACCAATAAATTACCAAATAAGTTAATTAATACATTATTCCAACAGTTTACCCAATAAATAACCGAATAAGTTAATTAATACATTATTCCAACATTCTAACAATAAATATTATTGATTATAATAATATTACAAATGTAAACAAAAATAAAGGAGTTAAAGACTCATTATATATTGTTTATTTATGGGGGAGATGGAAGAGGGGGAAGCAATTGCGGATTAATATGATGGATGTAATATGATGGATAATATTGATAATAAAAACGTAAACAAAAATAAAAGAGCTAAAAGATCATTATTATTTGTTTACTTATTGGTGGAGATGGAAGAGGGGGCAAACAATTATGGATAAATATTGCGGATTAATATTATAAATTAATATAATGAATAAATATTGATAATAAAAATATTAGAAATGTAAACAAAAAGGAACATTAAAACGAATAAATTTTACGAACTATTATTATAAATAAATATTAAAGGTATAAACAAAAAATGAAGAATAATATAATATATATTTAATTAAAAAAAATGATTTAAAATAAATTAGGTACAACAATTAATTATTAATCAGACTAAAATTTAAAATTATAGTAGATATCCAAGATTAATTATAAAAGCAAAAACAAATATTTAACATTACAAATTAATATTAGTATTAAAATGGAATATTATATTGTCAAATCAGATGATGAGCAAATAAAATATATTGCACATCTTGCTGATATACACATAAAATATAATAATGAAAGAGATGAAGAATATAAACAAGTATTTAATAAATTATATGCAAAATTAAAAAGTCTCATAAAATTAGGAAATACTTTAATTGTTATTAGTGGTGACCTTTATGATTATAGAACTCAACATTCTCCATATAGCATTAAAACTATTAATGATTTTTTAACAAATTTAACAAACATAGCCCCGGTTATAACAATTGTTGGAAATCATGATTGTAATATGTCAAATAAAAAATCTTTGGATAGTATTACACCATTCTTAAATATTCCAAAAAAAAATGAAATTCATAATTTTGTTGATTCTGGTTTATATCTTTATAATAATATCGTTTTTAATGTATGTTCCATATTTGATAATAAAATTATTTCTGAAAGTAAAATTAAAAATATTGGTGGACTTAATGATAAAATATCAATTGCATTATATCATAATTCTATAGAAGGTGCAAATGTTGATAATAATTACAAACCGATAAATGAGCATTTTTCAATTTCTGATTTTTCTCAGTTTGATTATGCTTTTTTAGGTCATATTCATAAATATCAAATTTTGGGAAATAAAAAAAATGTTTGTTATCCATCTAGTTTAATACAACAAAATTATGGAGAAACTCCTAATAAACATGGATTTGTAATTTGGGATATTATTGATAAAAAGAAAAAATTCATAGAAATACCAAATGATTATGGATATTTTACGATTGATATTGAAAATGGAATTGTTACCGACAATAAAGAATTAGCAAAATACCCAACTATTAGATTAAGGTCCCGTAATACTGAAATAGGAATTATAGATAAAATTGAACAAGATTATAAGAATAAATATAATATTTTAAAAGTTGATTATGATATTGCACAAAAATTTACAAATTTATCACAAATAGAAAATCCTAAATTAGAAATTATAGAAAAATTAAGAAGTAAAATGTATGAAAATGTAGATGAATATGAAAATTTATTGTTAAGTGTAATTTTCGATTATATCAAAGAAACCAAAGGAATAAATGAAAATATTAAAAATAAAAAAGATAAAATTACAAAATTTCATCACGATTTATTTATTGATGAAAAAAATATTACTAAACCAGAAAATAATCAAAAATGGACAATCAAGAAAATTACATTTTCAAATATGTATTGTTTTAAAGGAGATAACACCATAAATTTTGAAAATGCAACCGGCATTATAGGAATTATTGGCCCAAATCATATCGGAAAGTCTGCAATAATTGATACGATAGCTTTCGCTATTTTTGGTACGTGCTCTCGTGATGAAGATTTTATGAATAAAGATTCAAAAACATGTCAAACAGATATTGAAATAAAATTAGGAGATAATACGTATAGAATAATCAGAAATTATATAGTGCGTGGGAAATCCAGAGTTAGATATAACGGAAAAATAAAAATAATATAAAAAAAAAATGGACAAGAAGAAGAAGAAATTCAAAAAGATAGAATTACAGATAACGAAAATCTTATCGCCAGTATTTTCGGAAACTATGAAGATATTGAAAGAACATCATTTACTTTCCAAGATAATGCTACAGTAATAGGAAATACTTCTAAAAAGAAAGGGAATCTTACAAATCAAAAAAATCAAAAAGAAAATTTAACAACATTACTAAATATAAATTTTTTCGATAAATTAAATAAATTAGCATCAGGAAAGTTAACCGAATTAAATTGTGAAGTTAAAGCAATCAAAAAAAATATTGAAATTATTAAAGATAAATACACTAATGAAAATCTTAAAATTAGTAAAGATAATCTTAAAAAAATAGAAAATAAATATAATGAATTAATTACAGAAAAAGATAAATTAACAACAGATTATGAAAATAAATTATTACAGATTTCAAAAGATTTACCAAAAGATATTCCTGAAAAAGAAATTACAAAAATTAAATATAAAAAATGTATTGAAAAAATTAAACAAATTAAACAACAATTACAAAACTCAGATAAAAATATTGATAAATTAAACACAAGTATTATTGAAAACAAAAAAATAATTGATAACATTAATTATAATGAATTACAAGAAGAAAAGAAAAATTTCGAAAATAATAAAATAACAAAAAATAATAAATACAAAAATAAAATTTTAGAATTACAAAAAAAAATTATTCAAACAAATATTAAAAATCAACCCTTACAAAATTTAATAAATAAAAAAAATAATATAACTGAAGAAATTACTAACAATGATAAATTAATTAAACCAACGATTGAAAAAATTAAAATATTGGAAGGTCGTAAAATTAAAGTTGATTCTGTAGATTATAAAAACTTTAATAAATTAAATGATGAAGAACTAAATTTAAAAAATAATTTAAATATTTTAAATGGAAAAATAGAAAATCTAAAAATTAAAATTAATGAAATTGAAAAACAACAAAATATTATAATAAAATTAGAATTTTCTAATGAATGCGAACATTGTAAAAAAAATAAGGCATTCATTTCCAATGGTGGTGGTGTAAGGATGTATAAATCACTCACAACAGATTATGATAATTTGGTCATTGAACAAAAGGATAAAACAACAAAATTAAATGAAATTACGAATAATATTATTTCAATCAAAAAAATAATCGAACAAAATGAAAATAATAATAAAATTGATGAACAAATCGAACATCTTAAAAAGGATATTATTATTTTAACAGAGAAGAAGAAAAATTATAATCTCACTCTCGAAAATGTTAATAATGAAATTGATATTTTAAATAAAAATATTGAAATAGAAGAAAATAATAAAATATTAGAAAATAAAATAACAAATTTAACAAATAAAAGTAATAATGTTTCAAATGAATTATTCGATAAAGATAATATTTTAAATGATTACAATGAGGCAATTAATTCAAATATTTCCATTAATGAAAAAATCAATAAATTAACTAATGATAAATTTGATTTTATTTCAACACTAAACAAAAAGAGAAATAAAAAGAAAACATTAGAATCAAATTATGAATTTATTAAAAAGTTAAGTATTAATAACAAAATTATTAATGAGTGCGATATTATTAAGGAATCTATAACAAAATTAAATTATGAAATCAATAAAATAAATAATGAAATTATAAATACTAAAGTCGATATACAAAAATGCGAAGATAATATTATTAATTATAATAACTTAATTGAAAAAGAAAGAATAATTAATGAAGATATCGAAACAGCAAAAATATATATCGATATTACAGGATTAAAAGGAGTTTCTCAATATTATTTAGAATTATATTTACCAATATTACAAGATGAAATTAATGAGGCACTTAAAAATATTGATACATTTTCTGTTAATCTAAAAATTGATAATGATAAAATAATTCTCTCTAAAAATATTAATAAAGATATTCTAAATATTGCTTCATGTTCTGGATTTGAAAAAGCAATTGTTAATATTTTATTTAAACTCGTTATAGCCAAAAGGTCAAATGTATCAATGCCAAACTTTTTAATGATGGACGAAATCTTAACAAGTTTCGACGGGCATTTTCTGGAAAATCTATCAAATTTATTCAATTATATTAAAAACAATTTTGCTTTCACCTTATTTATTACACATATCGACACTCTTAAAAATTATTGTAATGATGTTATTACTATAGACAACGATAATGGATATTCAAGCGTCAATCATATTTTATAAAATTTATTTTTTGTTTTTAAATTTTATTTTTAACTTTTTATTTTTAACTTTTTATTTTTAAAAAATTTTATTTTTAACTTTTTATTTTTAAAAAATTTTATTTTTAACTTTTTATTTTTTTAATTTTTAACTTCTTATTTTTAAAAAATTTTATTCTTAACTTTTATTTTTTAAAAATTTTAATATTTACAGGTAAAGTAACGGCGGATACAATCCATATTATATTTTGTTTATGGGAGATGGAAGAGGGAGAACAATCACGGTTAATATTGCATAATTATATGTTAATATGAAGTAATATATTGATTATATAATATTAAAAATGTAAACAAAAGTAAAAAGCCAAAATTCATTATATTTTGTTGATTTATGGGGGAGATGGAAGAGGGGGACAATTATGGATTAATATTGAATGATTAATATTATGAATTAATATTGAGCAGTGAATATTATGAATTATTATTATTATGCGATTAATATTACTGGCTAATATAATGGAAAATATTGATTATTACAATATTAAAAATGTAAACAAAAATAAATTATAATAATTAAAATTGATTTTTTTTATTAGCGTGCTAGAAATAATAATTAATTTATTAGCAAATATACAAAAAATTTATTAATCCAAAATTAATATTAATCATTGTATTATTGAGAATATAAACAAAAATAATATAATTGTCAAATAATTAAATAGTGTGGTTAGAATTTTGTAAACTATTTAAATACTTAAATACTTAATATTGTTGTGATTATATTGAGCCAACTATTTTAAATTTATCATTAATGGATAACTCACGTTATTATCTAAGAAATGGGATTTTTGTCAATGACAAAAATCCATCAGAATATTATGACCTAACGAAAAAATATATGCTAATGGCAATTGATAAAGGAAGTAAAGAATCAATGAAATATTTAGAAAATTATTATATTTACTATTATCCGAATAACGAAGATTTACAAAATTATTTTTGTGCCTTTATTAAGGGGGGTAATATAATCGGTAGTTCTCGTCTTTTTAATGATAAACATAATAGCGATAATATGGTGATTGATTTATATTGTTTGAATATCAATAATGTTAATCTAAATATTGAAAATTTTGAATTTTGTTTATTTAAAATTGTTAGTTACATTAATTTTCTTACATTCTGCGAATCTCATGAATTAAAAAATATTAAACATTTTTTGGAATACATTAGTAAATTATTGTATTTTAATAAAAATAAACGAGAATATAAAAAATGTGCTAAAGAAATATTTGCACAATATACATCACAAATATTTATGGAACATTTAGACCTATATTATTATGAACATCTCAAAAAAATATTTGCTCCGGGAGGTGAAGGATATATAAAAACTAAAAAACATTTTGAATTAATAACTAAACAACAATAAATTATATAAATAATAATAAAACAAAAATAAATTATAATAATTAAAATTGATTTTTTTTATTAGCGTGCCAGAAATAATAATTAATTTATTAGCAAATATACAAAAAATTTATTAATCCAAAATTAATATTAATCATTGTACTGTATAAACAAAAATAATATAATAATTAAATAATGTGGTTAGAATTTTGTAAATCATTTAAATACTTGATATTACTGCGATTATATCAAGGTCAACTATTTTAAATTTATCATTAATGGACAACTCATGTTATTATTTAAGATATGAAGAATAATGTGAATTAAAACAAGTTTTTGATGAAAAATGTGAAAATTCATATATTTCGAAAGATAGTTACAATAGAGAGATGTATAGGATTTTTGTCAAGGGCGAACGTCCATCAGAATATTTTAAATGTCATCCTAAAAATTATTATTTAGGTGTGTATTATCAATTTATCGATAAAAAATATTATTTTGGATACTATGACCCTGTGGTCACATATTATGAGAGGAGTATAGACATGTATGAAACGGATTCTAGTCATGCATTAATTAATTTGGGAATTTATTATCAAGATAATAAAAGAGAGTATAAATCGGCAATATATTATTTTTCCGAGGCCGTAAAAAATGGTTCCTCTCGAGCAATGTACCTTTTAGGTCGTTATCATCAATATGTGGAAAAAAATTATGATTTAGCGACAGAATATTATTCGATGGCGATGAACAATAAAATTCCATCAATCCCAGCTAGTAATAATTATGACTATTGTTTTCAAGAAAAATTACTTGAAAATAATTCGAAAGCGTACGAAACAGGTTGTCATTATCGAGATATAAGGAAAAATTATGACTTAATGAAAACAAAATTTGCAATAGCAATTGATAATGGGCATATTAAAGCAATGCATGATTTAGGATATTATTATGAATACACAGAAAAAAATTATGATCTAATGAAAAAATATTATTTAATGGCAATTGATAAAGGAAGTAAAGAATCAATGAAAATTTTAGAAAATTATTATATTCGCTATTTACCAAATAACGAAGATTTACAAAATTATTTTTGTGCCTTTATTAAGGGGGGTAATATAATCGGCAGTTCTCGTCTTTTTAATAATAAACATATTAGCGATAATATGATGATTGATTTATATTGTTCGAATATCAATAATGTTAATCTAAATATTGGAAATTTTGAATTTTGTTTATTTAAAATTGTTAGTTACATTAATTTTCTTACATTCTGCGAATCTCATGAATTAAAAAATATTAAACATTTTTCGGAATATATTAGTAAATTATTATATTTTAGTAATAATAAACAAGAATATAAAAAATATACTAAAAAAATATTTGCACAATATACATCACAAATATTTATGGAATATTTGAACCTATATTATTATGAATATATCAAAAAAATATTTGCTCCGGGAGGTGAAGGATATATAAAAACTAAAACACATTTTGAATTAATAACTAAACAACAATAAAATATATAAATAAAGCAAAAAACAAAATAATAATTATTTTTTTTATTAACATATCATACACAATAATAAACTTATTTGCAAATATACAAAATATTTATTAATTTCGATAGACACCCACAAAAATAAAACACAATTACAAATTAATATTAATCATCATATTATCAAAAGGGTATAAACAAAATAATATAATAGTCAAAATAATTAAAAATATGATTCATTAACAACAATTTTTATAAAACTATTTAAATACTTAATATTATTGTGAGTATATTGGCTACTTAATATTATTGTGATATATTTGCATCTTAAATATACTAATAATGTCCTTCTGTTCATCTAATGCAGAATTAGATAGCCGGCAAAAAAATAAATTAAAAGAATTTTTTAAAGAAAAATATGAAGATTCATATATTCGGGAAGAAGATTACAATAGAGAAATGTATCGTATTTTTGTTAATGGCGACCGTCCGTCAGATGAATTTGAACGTAATAGCTGGAATTTTTATTATGTAGGCGTATATTGTCAATTTCTCGAAAAAGATAATTGTAATTATGATTATTACCATTATCACTGTTATGTGGGAGAATATTATAATAAAAGCCTGGACCGTGGGACCCCTCATCCCAGTCATGTATTAACTAATTTGGGAATTTATTATCAAAATAATGGAGACTATAATTTGGCATTAGATAATTTTACGAAGGCTAAAGAAATGGGATCCGCCCGCGCGATGTATCGTTTAGGTTGTTTTTATCGGGATGTAGAAAAAAATTATGGTTTAGCAGCGGAAAATTTTTTGATGGCAATGCATAATAATAATCCTTATCCTCAGGCCAATGTCTGTTACTATGATTGTATGAGGAAAAATTTATTCGAAAACGAGGCAAAGGCATACGAAGCTGGTTGTCATTATCGAGATATAGAAAAAAATTATGACCTCGCGAAAACAAAATTTATAATGGCAATTGATAATGGATGTATCAAAGCAATGCATGATTTAGGATATTATTATCAATATACAGAAAAAAATTATGATCTAGTGAAAAAATATTATTTAATGGCAATTGAAAAAGGAAACTCTGAATCAATGTATAATTTAGGTTGTTATTACAGAGATATAGAAAAAAATTATGATCTAATGAAAAAATATTATCTGCAAGCAGTAGAAAAAGGACATGAAAAGGTAACGTATGAGTTCGGTTATTATTATCAATACACAGAAAAAAATTATGAATTAATGAAAAAATATTATTTTATGGATATCGAAAAAGGAAACTCTGACACAATGAATATTTTAGGTTATTATTATCAATACACAGAAAAAAATTATGAATTAATGAATAAATATTATTTAATGGCAATTAAAAAAGGAAATAAGTGCGCAATGGATAATTTTTCTAAATATTTAAAAGATAATATAGAAACAAATAATTTCGCACACAATTATTTATTAGTAATTGAAAAAAATAATCCAAGAATATATTTGAGTAATATAGACAATCTTATACACCGCGACAATATATCAGAAAATCAAATATTAAATTTATTTTGTGAAATTATTGATGATGATTTATTGTGTATCGAAGATTTTGAATATTGTGCAACACAAGTTTTCGACTATATTTATAAGGATTATGATCCAAATTTAGAACTAAGATTTATAGATAATTTTATAGAATATATTGGATATTTATATCATGGTAAAAGTAAAAAGGATAATATCATACAACGCAAAAATATAATTTGCAAAATAATAAAATCAAAATCATTATTAACGAGACTATTTGATAAAATATTACAATTATTTTACGAAAAATATACAGAAAGAAAATATGCTCCCGGAGGTGAAAAATACGAAAAAGCGAAAGAAGAATTTTATTCGGTAGCGAATAAACAAAATAATTAAAATATTTTGTGTTATAAAAATATTATTTTTTTGTTTGTTTTATAAACAATAATATTTTTTTTTTCGATAAGTTATCAACAAAAAAAAATATTATTGTTTATAAAATATATTATTTTTGCGTGTGCTACATAAAACATACTAAGGCAGTTTTGGCTCCGATTATGTATTCTCCGATTGATCCGAGATTAAAATATTCACAAGATGCCGACATATAAATACAAATGAATATAAATAAACAAACAAATGAAATAGCAATTATAGTTGATAAACTACATGTTACAGTCTTAAAGTTACAACATCCCTTTTCTCTACCACATTTTTTTTTGCAACATCTCCTTTTACATTTGCAATTAATTCGACAACAAAGACAATTGCAATTAATATTATTTAATTTCATTCCTCCATTCGTAGTTATTCCAATATCAACTGTTCTTACGTCTTTCCCTGATGCTTTTGGAATAATAGAAGGTTGAACAACTACAGGTTGAATAATTTGATTTGGGATTACTGCCACTGGGACAATTGGCGTTTTATCTCCCATTGTTCTTATATCTTCACATTCTTTTAGTTCCGTTACTTCTTTTAATTCTTTTAATTCTTTTAATTCTTCAGATAATAAAGGAACAGAATCAGAACTCATTTTTAAAGAGCTAATAAATTTAAATATTAACATAACGAAAAATATATATTTAAATAACCATTTTATTTTTATATTTATTCGCAAATAAAAATAAAAATGAAAATAAAAATAATATTGTACATTCTTTATCTTAATATAAATATTATTTTCTAAAAAATAATTAAAAAAAATGACTAAAAAATGACTAAAAAAATGTCAATGCAATAGTAATTATAAATTAGTAGATTTATTAATTTTGTTCGATTTGAAATAAATCATATTTGAAATAAATCATATTTGATATAAACATTTTAGTTTCAAAACTAATATGGCGGAAAATCAGAGCGAGAAAACAAATATTAAACAAAGTGAAGAAAATATTAAAGTTACATTGACAAATATGATTGGAAAAGATTTTGCTATTGATGGTGGATTACTAATGTCACAATTAAGACCCAAAGAAATATTAATTACTGGAGGAATTATTCCAGCAGCAATAAATGGAACAAATGATTATGGTGATTTAGATATTGTATGTTGTAATGCAAAAAGTTTTAAATATTTTACGAATTTTATTAGTTCATTGTTACATGTTGATCCAAATCTTATGACAGGGCAAAATATGATGTATTTTGGAGTCGACAATATTCATACATTAACAAATTATAACAAATTATCAGAAGGCGAGAAGCTACCCGGTGATATAACATATAATATTTCAGAAAAAAAACAAGGAATCACAATATATGGGCACAATTATTGTCAACTTTTGAAAACTGAGAACGAGAATTTAGTTCATAGATTAAGAGGGTTGGCCTTAATTGACTGTGTCACAAATTATATTATAAATAATAAATGCTTACAAATTATTGTATTGAAAGAAGGAGAAAATAATGTTATGAATTATATTAAAGAATTTGACTTGGATATTTGCAGAAATTATTTTGATGGAGAAAAACTTTATTGTGAAAATATTGAGGCAATAAAAACAAAAAAAATGTCATTGTATAGATATAAATATAATAATGGTAAAATTGCTGATTCATTGCTAGATGAACGTTCAATTGAACGTTTGGAAAAGTATAAAAAACGCGGATATAAATTAATCAGGGAAATATATGATTATATTGAATAGATTATGGATTTATTATAAAAATAATAAATATTGTATCTAAAAATAAAAATAGAAAAATAAATAATAAATAATAATAAACAATAAATATAAAATAGAAAAATAAATAATAATAAACAATAAATATAAAAATAAAAATAATAAATATGAAAATAAATACTAATTATAAATTTTTTTTATTTAGTTTTTTTAATTATTTCTTTGAAAGATTTATTATTGTTAACACAATAAAAAATGACTAAAAAAAATGTATACGCAAGAATAAGGGAAATTATCAGATTTACTAATATTGCAAACAATTAAGATAAATCATTTTGGTATAACCTATTTTGATATAAGTTAGTTTTGACATAACCAATTAGTTCATAAATTTAATAATGGCCGATCCAAGTGAAAAACCAAATACATGCCCATATTGTAAATTGTGTAAAATTAACCAAGATGAAAATGAAAATAAATATATTCATGAAAATACGGATATTAAAAATACTCTGGCGAAAATGATTGAAAAAGATTTTGCTATAAATGGAAAATTAATAATGTCACAATTGAGACCAAATAAAATAATGATTACTGGAGGAATTATTCCGGCTGCAATAAATAAAACAAACGATTATGGTGATATTGATATTGTATGTTGTGATACGGATAATTTCAAATATTTTACAGATTTTATTAGTTCATTGTTAAATATTGATCCCCATGCATATTCAGGCGAAGGTATTTTATATTTTGGTAAAGAGTGTACACAAAAATTACAGGATTATGCAAAATTACCAAGTATTAAAACACCAGGAGATACGACATATTGTTCAAAAAAAAAGCTAGTCGCAAAATACAATCATAATTATTGTCATTTCTCGAATGATAAAAATAAAGAGTTATCTTGTAAATTTGGAGGGTTAGCTTTAATTGATCATGTTGTAAATTATATTATTAATGGCAAATGTTTGCAAATTATTATATTGAAAGAAAATAATATTATGGGTTATATTAATAAATTTGATTTAGATATTTGCAAAAATTATTTTGATGGTGATACACTTTATTGTGAAAATATTAATGCAATAAAAACTAAACGAATGACACTTTACAGATATAAAGATAAAGAAGGACAAATTTTAGATCCACAGTTAGATGAACGTTCTGTTGGTCGTTCGGAAAAGTATAAGAAACGCGGATATAAATTATTTAGTGAAGTATATGAGTATGTCTAATAAATCATAATAAATAAATATCAACCTATAAAATTAAATGAAAATAATAAATATCAACCTATAAAATTAAATGAAAATAATAAATATCAACCTATAAAATTAAATGAAAATAATAAATTAAAAAATAATAAATTTAAAAATAAAAAGGTAAAATAAATATTAATTATGAAAATTTTTTAATTTTTAAAAATGTGGATATTTTTAACGTAAGGTAATAAAAGTTAAATAAAAATTATCCTAATGTCCAAATAACGCTGCTCGTACTTTCTATTCCAACTGTTGTCCCAATATCAAATATTCCGTCATTTCCCCTTGATATTTCAATATATCCGGTTGTTTTAATAATAATTTTTCCCCATTCTATATCTGGAGTATTGATTACTCTTATTGTGTGAACTTGTTGTACGCTAGGTCTTATTGCACTTGGTATACAAGCAGTCGTACTCATAATATAATTTCCTATATTTGGTAATGCACTCGTTGAAGATATAGCCTTAATATTATGTAATATTGTAGTGATATTAGTCATCGACTTACAATTTAAAATTTGAATAATGACATTATATTTTAATTTTTATAATGAACTTAATAATTAAAATTAAAAAGTTAAAAACAAAAATAAAAAAATTAAAAATAGGAAGTTAAAATTAAAAAGTTAAAAACAAAAATAAAAAAGTAACATAAAATATTTTATCCTAATTTACAAAAAATTATTAATATATTTTGGATTATTAATTTAAATGTTTATTTCCTTTTGTTTTTCTGCGATACAATAAAAATCATTTTCTATTTTTTTATATTTTTCTCCTCCTGGAGCATATTTTTTTTCAATATATTTATCATAAATTATTTTAATATCTTTCATAAATGATTCTGATACTTTAATATTTGTTTCTAAAATTTTTTTGATATATTCTCTGTATTTTTTCCTTTTTTGGCCGTGACCATAATATAATATACTAATAAATTCCATAAAATTGTTTAAATTATTCAGTTGATAATAATTTTCAGTAATATATATTATTACTTGACTTACGCAAAATATAAAATCATCAGGATACAAATATTCATATTCTTCGACAATAATTTTACAAAATAAATCCATAATCTGATTTTTAATAAAAATATTATCGTCTTTATTAAATAAAATTATTCCCATTCTGTCCATGCATAATCTCGGGTTGCTCTTTATTATTGACATTATGTATGCGTATAAATCACTATCACTAATATTGTGTAATTTTTTTGAATCGTCGCGACTTATCAATCTGTAATAATAACCCAAATTATACATTGCATTTACATTTCCTTTTTCGATTGCCATTAAATAATATTTTGTCATTTTGTCATAATTTTTATTCTCATATTGATAATGTCCTCCCATATTGTACATTGCGCTGGCACTTCCACAGTCTATCGCCATAAGGTAGTATTTTTTCATTAGTTTATGGTTTATCCTTTTAAATCGATAATAATAACCTAAATTATTCATTGCAACAGTATTTCCTTTATCTATTGCCATAAGATAATATTTTTTCATTTGTTCATAATTTATTTCGCCATTTCGATAATATTCGCCCAATTCATTCATTGCGTCAGTATTTCCTTTATCTATTGCCATAAGATAATATTTTTTCATTTGTTCATAATTTTGTTCTATTGCTTTATAATAAAAACCCAAATTATACATTGCATCACCATTATTACAATTTATTGCCATAAGATAATATTTTTTCATTTGTTCATAATGTCTAGTAATGTACTGATGATATATGCCTAAGTAATAGGTGTCTTCATTTTTAGAATCATTACTGTCGAGATCTATTTCAAAAATTTTATTATTCACAAATAAATTATAAATATTTCTTGTAAATTTATTTATGTTTAAATAAAATCTTTCGAAAATTTGTTTTAATTTATCTATTTCTGCATTACTTAATTCCCCCATAATTTTTATTTTACTTTTTTGATATTAATTAATGATTGATAAAGTTCAAAAATATTCGATTCGAAGATAATTAATATTAATGTGGTAATAATATAATAAACCTAACAGTAATAGTAATATCAATCGCGCAAACCTAATTTTAAAAAATCATTTTTTAAGACTCCATATCTTCCGAAAGTGTACAAAATGAATAATTACAAATAAAAAATAAAATTATAAATAAAATTATAAATAAAAAATATTTAGTGATATTTACAACAACATACTATAAAATTGCTATTGAAAAATTGATTTATTCGATTGAATTAAATCACGAATGGAATTCGATTTTTCAATCATACCGAGATATAATAATTTTTTGTGTATCAGTTGCAATTTATGATTCAAATCCTGACGAATCATAAATTTTCTCTCGGTAAGTATTTCCACTATTTCCTTTAGGTGCTCAATAACACATTCTTCCTCTTTCGCATTAAAAATACAATTTGATTCAGTAAACACCTTGAAGAAGAACATTAAAAATCGAATAAGATGCTCTATTTGTCTTTGTTGTTCGCGACAATTGCCCATCATAAAAATGTTTTAATTGAACTTGTTTTGTTTGTTATTATAACTGATAACCTGCAAAAACAACAAACAATATACTAACATAATATTAAGCATATTGTTCAAGTTTAAAATTCACTTTTTGGTAAGTTGGATAAATTTTTAAGCAACCGAACATTTAAAAATAAAAAATCTAAAAAAAAATAATTAATTATTTATTTATTATAACTTTAATATGATGGTAAAAATAAATCAAGTAACTAATTCATTATAATACCTAACGATTAATTTTGTCGATAAGATTATTGAGTTTACTTTGATATTGAATGATTTCATCTTTAATATAGCCATAATGCTTTAACAATATTGGAATATTAGAATTATAACAATATATTTTTTTCGTTGTAATATTTTGTTCTGAAATTAATTTTTCAATATGTTTTGTAATTGATTCAAAATCTTCCGGTTGTTTACTTTCATTAGTAATATTTTCCTTTGTAATATTTTCTTTTGCATCACTTTCTTTTGTATTGTTTTCTTTTGTATTGTTTTCCTTTGTAATATTTTCTTTTGCATTGTTTTCCTTTGTAATATTTTCCTTTGTAATATTTTCTTTTGCATCATTTTCTTTTGTATTATTTTCTTTTGTATTATTTTCTTTTGCATTGTTTTCCTTTGTAATATTTTCCTTTGTAATATTTTCTTTTGCATCATTTTCTTTTGTATTATTTTCTTTTGTATTATTTTCCTTTGTATTATTTTCCTTCGTATAGTTTTCCTTTGTAATATTTTCTTCTAAATTATCAATATCATATTTCATTATTTTATTAGTAAATTGAAGTCGATTTTCAAAGCAAATATATTTTTCATAATCGCTCGAATCTTTCTGATAATCACTTCGAACAATTATTTTAGAGCCTAAGTTAAGTATTTTACCTCTTATTGAGAAATAATCCCACCACACTTTATTTTTTAATTCTTTATCCATTTTTGCAAATAAATTTGTTATATTAATAAAATGATGTTTAATTTCATTATATGATATATTTACGTCCGCTGGTCTGGAAATTGGAGATTTGCAAAATACTATTATTTCCTTAATTATCCCTAAATACTCATAAAAATCTTCTTTTAATTTTTTTTGATTATTTTTGTCATTAATTTCCATTTTCAATATTTTATTAATGAATAATAACAAATTTTAATATTGGTTAATGTATTTGGTCGATTTGTTGACAATTAATATTAATGCAGAATTAATGTGAATCTAATAATAATATTAATCTCTTGCACCTACATTTTAAAAGTCATTTTTTTCAGATGAATATTTTATATTTTGAAAGATAAACAAAAATGAATAATTATGAACTAAAAATGAATAATTATAAAAAAATTATAAACAAAAAATAAAAATTATAAGTAAGAAATAAAAAATCTAAAAAAAAATAATTATTTATTTATTTATTATAACTTTAATATGATGGTAAAAATAAATCAAGTAACTAATTCATTATAATACCTAACGATTAATTTTGTCGATAAGATTATTGAGTTTACTTTGATATTGAATGATTTCATCTTTAATATGGCCATAATGCTTTAACAATATTGGAATATTATAATTATAACAATCTATTTTTTTCGTTGTAATATTTTGTTCTGAAATTAATTTTTCAATATGTTTTGTAATTGATTCAAAATCTTCCGGTTGTTTACTTTCATTAGTAATATTTTCCTTTGTAACATTTTCTTTTGCATCATTTTCCTTCATATCATTTTCTTTTGTATCATTTTCTTTTGTATCATTTTCTTTTGTATCATTTTCTTTTGTATCATTTTCTTTTGTATCATTTTCTTTTGTATTGTTTTCTTTTGCATTGTTTTCCTTTGTAATATTTTCTTTTGTAATATTTTCTTTTGCATCACTTTTTTTTGTATTGTTTTCCTTTGTAATATTTTCTTTTGCACCATTTTCTTTCGTAACATTTTCTTTTGTATCATTTTCTTTTGTATTATTTTCTTTCGTAACATTTTCTTTTGTATTATTTTCTTTTGTATTATTTTCTTTTGTATTATTTTCTTTTGTATTATTTTCTTTTGTATTATTTTCTTTTGTATTATTTTCCTTTGTATTATTTTCTTTTAAAATTTTTTCGTCAATATCATATCCCATTACTTTATTAATAAATTTGGTTTCATTATCAAAGTAAATATTTTTTTCAAGTTCATTAAAATCTTTTGAAAAATTATACATCGAACTAGAATTTATTTTTGAACTTAAGTTAAATATTTCATTTCTCAACGAGAAATAATCCCACCACACTTTACTTTTTAATTTTTTATCCATTACTCTAAATATATTTTCTATACCAATAAAATGTGGTTTAATTCTATCGTATGCAAAATATGCATCTATTGGTCGCGAAAACGGAGATTTGCAAAATAATAATAATCGCCCAATTAATCCCAATTCCCCATAAAAATCTTCTTTTAATTTTTTTTGATCATTTTTATCATTAATTTCCATTTTCAATATTTTATTAATGAATAATAACAAATTTTAATATTGGTTAATGTATTCGGTCGATTTGTTGACAATTAATATTAATGTGGAATTAATGTGAATCTAATAATAATATTGATCCCCCACACCTAAATTTTAAAAGTCATTTTTTTCAAATGAATATTTTACATTTTTAAAGATAAACAAAAATGAAAAATATAAACTAAAAATGAATAATTATAAAAATAAAATTACAAATAAAAAATAATATAAACAAAAAATAAAAATAAAATTATAAACAAAAAAAAATATTGTAAACAAAAAATAAAAATAAAATTATAAACAAAAATAATATTATAAACAAAAAATAAAAATGCTATAAGTACAAACGCCAACCGTCAATGCAAGTACAAACGCTAACCATCAACGTAAATATTAATGTGGAAATGGAAATATATTATTGTCTAGACTTTTACCAATTATGTCATTAATTTTACGTTGGCATTCTAAAATCTTCGCGTCAATTAATTTGCAAGATGTCACAGCCACATTATATTTTTCAATATCTTCAGACACAGAATCTCGTTTTGAAATCAATTCGCAAACTTGCTTGCCCAGTGAATCCAATTTTGGAGGAACAACATTTTTACTTTCTGTTTTTATTTCCTCACTCAACTTCGAATCATCGTCATAAGAAATAATTCGGCGGTGTAACAATTGGTTTCTCATTAAGAAAAAGGCACCGCGCAATTCGCGCTCTTGTTCTTTCCCCATTTTTTCAAGTAATTCTTTTGCTTTTTTAAAATATTTTCTGGCGTTACTCACAAAATTGAATTCGCATGACGCAAGACCAGCATCAGTAAGTTCGTATACTTGGGCTTCTTGTAAATATTGGCTTATCTCCCAGATTGATTTCGCCATCTCATATATACACTCGAAATATTCTTTCCTGCACTTGTCTGAATCGCCATCATTGTTTGATTACTTTCGGGGCTTTTGACATTTCCAACACTATTTTCCATTGTCAATATTCTGTCGATTAACTAACAACAAATGAAAATACAACCAACCAACCAAACAAACAACCAATAATAATATTTTTATATTGTGTTATTTAATTTTAAAATACACTTTTTATTAATCAAAAAACAAGCAAAAATTATAAACAAAATGAATAAATAAAAATATAAAATAAAATTATAAATAAAATGAATAAACAAAAATATAAAAAATAAATAAAATTATAAATAAAATAAAAAAAATACTGATGATAATCAATGTGAATATAAAATACGAATGATAAGGTTTCCTAGTCAAGGTTTTTATTGATAATATCATTGATCTTTGTTTGACATTCGATAATTTTTTCCTTGATCAATTTACGTTTGACAGATAATTGCTCCGGATCGAAATTTTTGGCATCCTTCATCATAAAATTTCGTTCAGAAATCAATCTGCTCACCTGCAAACCCAATAAACCCAATTCGATCGTACCATATTGAGGTTCTTTTTCATACTCTTTTTCATTTGTTAACCTAAAATCGTCATCATAATAAAGATACTTCATGTACAATAAATGAGCTCTGATTCCAAAAAATTCCCAACACAATTCATCTTTCGATAATTGACCAAATTTTTCAAGTAATGCTTTAGCCTTTGCGAAATCCTCCTTGATATCTCTAATCGTGTATTGGATTAAATCGAGCTCCCCTTCTGAAGAATATTGGAATTCCTTGTCCGAACCACTTATCATCTCCAAACAAAAAGAAATATCTTTTTTGGCATTTTCCAATTCATCCTTGTTAACAACCTGAGTATTTTCGACACCAGTTTCCATTGTCATAATCAAACGATTGGCAAACTAAAACAACGCTAATTGAATAATGAATGAATGACAAACAAATAATAATATTTATTAAATATTACTCAGTTTTAAAATTCATTTTTTTATATTTTATTAGTCAGCCAAATAAACAATAAATAATAAATAATAAATAATAAACAATAAACAATAAGTAATAAATAGTAAATAAAAAACAAAAGTAATGCAATTATTGGTATATTGTTTAATTTATAAATCCATATATAATTTATTTTTTTACTAGACGTAATTTATTAATAATGTTGTTAACCATATCAATACCAGCAAATTTATGAATAATATTATGTAAATCTCTAGAAAGCTCTATTTTTAATTCTCTATTCATATTATTAAATAATCCTATTGTTTGCGTGAGTAATTTTATCACAATTTCATTATCTATTTTGCTCAACCATTCCAGACCAAATTCAGTTTTTGGATAAAAAGAGTTCAAAATATTTACATTCCCCAAAAATATGCTTTTTAATAAATCTTGGTATCGTAAATTTGATTCGGTGGCGGTCATCATTGTCAATTACTGAATTGATTATTATAATGAAATATCAATGATCAAATTAATGAGCGAATTAATGAGTAAATTAATGTGTGAATTAATGTGTGAATTAATGAGCGAATTAATTAATTGAATAATATATTTATTGTGTATATTCACCACAAAAGTAACAATGATTATTAATAAATAACTTAATTTAACGGTTCAATTTTTTATTATGCAAGAAATAATTAAATTTTACAATAGTGTGTAAATTGCAAACAAAAAATAAAAAGTTAAAAACAAAAAACAAAAAATAAAAAGTTAAAAACAAAAAACAAAAAATAAAAAGTTAAAAACAAAAAACAAAAAGTCAAAAACAAAAAATAAAAATAAAAAGTTAAAAACAAAAAAGTAAAAAGTAAAAAGTAAAAAGTTAAAAATAAAAGTTTAAAAATAAAATTTAAAAATATTAAATTTAAAAAAATAAAAGTTAAAAAAAAATAAAAAGTTTAAAATGGAAAGTGTAAATAAAAAGTGTAATTTTGACACTACTAATTAATTCTTTCTTAAATTTTAATCAAATTTTGTTTATATTTTACCAATAATTTTATTAGTTTTTTATTTATTTTGTAAAATTTTAATCATTTGATATTGTTGTTATGCCTTTTTCTTTCTTAGCCTTCACAACTTCTTCATCAAATTTCTTCGCACCCTCGAAAATAATATCGTTCCCTTCATCATCTGATTCAATTTTATCATAATTATCTGTATACGTTTTTAATGTTTTTTCGTTTGGCCAATCTCCATTCCCTTCCACTTTTTTATAATCTAGAGTATAATATCCCATAATAATTTGTTGCGCAATTATGGTCATCCCTTTTGTAAATTTTCTTTTTGGTGATAAGTAAAACGAATTGAATCGTTCAACTAAAAATTTTAATGTCGATTGTGCATTCAAGTAATCGGCAACCAACAATGCTTTTTGATGTAAATTGCATACATCTCTGAACATTTTAATATATACATCTTCATTTTTGTAATTAATTGACCCTTCTTTTTTGTCATAATTAATTTTAATAATATATTTATGAATAACATCATTAAATCCAATAAACTCATTAAATAATGATTCAGGAATAAATACATTATTTGTTGGATTTGCTTTCCTATAATTGTCGTATTTTGTTTTGAATAAATTACCAAATTTTTTACACAATGATTTATAAATATCTTTTTTAACTTCGTCTGTTAAAATATCAGTAATAATTTTGTTTGAATAATATTTATCAATTAAACCTTCTCCATTAAAATATGAGAATATTTTTAATGGAATAATACCTTTATTATTCTTCAATCGTTTCGCAAGTGTATCCCCATAATTAAGAATATTCAAAACCCTAATTAATTTATTTGCACATTTATTTGGATTGTAAAGCTCAAATAAATATTCAAATTCTTTATCAATGTCATCAATAAATGCATTATCCTCATTTTCAGGATATAATTTATCTTTAATAATATTTATCCTTTCATTAAGCTCATAATCTTTATCAGCAACACTGTAAGATAACATTAAATCACACAAAATAGAAAGTTTATCAGAAAGTGTTGGTATCTTTGGCAATAATTTGCGGAATGAGTGAAACAACGATGGATATTTATCATAAAACCAATAGTTTAAATATTTCTTTTCGATAGGTAAAATTCTTGATCTATGTTCACTCAAAATTTTGCGTTCTTCTTGCTTCTTCTTTTCTTTTTCTTCCTTCTCTTTCTGTTCCTTTTTCTTTATTTCAATATCAGCAATATCTGAATCATCATCGTCATCATCATCATCATCATCATCTGAATCATCATCATCATCGTCATCATCTGAATCATCATCTGAATCATCGTCATCATCGTCAGATTCATTTTTATTATCTTTAATTGCCTTCCGTTTTATTTTTTTTAATTCTTTTTCCCCCAATTCGGTAATATAGAATGTACCGAATTTACGTTGCCAAGTAATAAAATCCATTTTAACAACAGGATAAGTCATTTTAGCTTTTTTAGATGGTTGCAATATACTGCCAATTTTAACAATTTCCGTAATTTTATCATCCTCTTCTTTTTTAGTGCCGTCTGCTTCTTTCATTTTAACATCTTGATCTTTTTTAGGGCCTTCTATTTCTTTCATTTTAACATCTTTATCATCTTTATCATCTTCACCATCTTTACTATCTTTACTATCTTTATCATCTTTTCCATCTTTATCATCTTTTCCATCTTTGTTATGTTCTTTTTGTTCGATCTTTTTATTATTATGAACCTTTTTAATTTTTACAACAATGTCTTTTTCCTTCAAAGCAAGATATTCTTTATATAATTCTTTATCTTTTTTCCACTCAGGCGTTTTTTGAATTCCGGCAAGATGCTCGAACACAATATTAAATGCATCAATACAGTCAACATTTTTAATTTCGTTTATAGATATTTTTTTATTAGGAATATCACAATCATTCAAAATATCATTTAATGTCTCACATTGTTTAATAACACTAGCCGCAACTTTAATTGGTGGTAAGTTCATATAACAAATTTCGAAAATGTTATGTTTTTTTCCTTCAATTGTATCAATATTTGCTTCTTCAGTATTTTCTTCTGTATTCATTTTTTCTTTTGCTTTAACACTTGATTCTGTACTAATCTCTGACTTGTGTTTACCAAGGAGATCCTTAGAAGAAAATGTTTGATCCATTAGAAATCAATCAATAGAATTATTCACTTAACAAAATGCAAATTTAATAATTAATAATTGTACGAATAAATATTATTATGAAACATTCAAAAAAAAAAGTCATTTTTTTAACACAAAATGATAAACATATTATTTATGTTATAATACAAAACCATAACATTAAATTAATTGTTATTCCAAATATTTACTTATAATACAAAAATAATCATTTCCAAATAAAACAGAATAAAATGAAAGTTTACTTATTAATTTCGTACTTTAATTCAGCGTTTTA
>Ga0265297_10004390_pt1 | contig 23161 bp, 30 predicted proteins | sample Munlanlwell13791_FD_192502 | JGI IMG/M metagenome (GOLD analysis project Ga0265297, IMG submission 192502) | Leachate microbial communities from a municipal landfill in Southern Ontario, Canada - Leachate well 137-91 | ecosystem: Engineered > Solid waste > Landfill > Unclassified | place... | reverse complement strand
TACTCATTCATTACCTCAATCTTCTCGTCCTGAATGTCCTTGACTATCCCATCCCTTACGGCGCGTTTATAGACGTCAGGCTTGAGTTCATAGACCTTATCCGTTTCGTTGTAGACCACGGCTGTCGGGTCTTTTGCGGGTCCCGAGAGTGCGGCGAGCTTCGCGTCTATCTCGGCTTCGGTAATCGACATCGTGGGAATTGTAGAACACCCGGTCAGGATGATACACATGATACAGATGATATACTTCATAGTTTACCTCGTAAGAGAGGGGGGCGGTCAGGTCGCTCATCCGTCCGATGGCAGGCTAAAATATATGCCCTCGGCTCAATTCCCCCGGATAGCCATAAGGGGAAAACGTCCCTAATTTCCGAGGATGCCCTCACTGCGCCCCCAAAAAGGTTATTGACTTCGCGGCTCAAACAACGAGTCCGGCGTTGGGAATTTCCGTTCATGCCGTTATCGCACGCTTCACAATTCCTTCGCCTTATCGTCTTACCGTAGGTGGTCATCATTATCAACGCAAAAAATAGCAAAACGGCGCTTTACGTAACGACATGTTATCATTCATTATTCTTTCATTTTTGGGCTAAAAAGTAACCAAACGGCGCTCATCACTCACCCCACAAATTACTGCCGACGGTCGTCAATTCATTGGTACTCATCTTCCCGAGTTGTGCCGGGATATATTCGGTCTCGATCCTGATCTTTTCTTTATCGAAGGCCGTCTTATTTGCCGCGACCCTGGCCTTGTCTAACCGGCTTGACTGGATCATCAACGCTATCGACAGGCCCGCGATTATCAGGATGACTATCGCCCCGCCTATTATCCATATCGTTGTTTTGGCTGTCATCGTTGCTCCCCAACGCTACCGAAGTGCCACCCGGCAGCTTTGCTTTAATCAATACGTTTGCGGCAGAGTAGATCAGGCCGTTAACGAGGATGCCCCCGACGATCACCGCAAGCCCCCACTCACCGCCGTACTTCGCGCCTACGAAGATGCCAATCCCGATGATCGCGGCCTCGTTGGTAAACCAGACAAGGAATTTACGGCCTCCGACCTTCTCCCATACGTTACGGCATTTCATTCGTCCACCTGAAAAAATACATTGAGATCACCGCCGTCCAAAGTTTCGGGTGGCAGGTTCCAATTCTTTGTAACCATGTCGATATGCTTCATCCCTCGCTGGATGTCCTCGATATGTCTATAGACCTCCATGAGAAGGAAGAATCGGAAGGCCTCGGCCTGTACGGGGTCTTTGAGCCGCTTGATGATCTTTTCAGCGCCACCGTTTTTATGGTACGCCTCTATTAGTTTTTCAAGTGTGGTCATCTTAACGCCTCCGGCTCGGTTTCTCCCTGACAATAGACCGGGATACCCATTTCTTTTCGAGCATAGTCATATTCCGACTTTGCGCCCCATGACTTTCCCCACCCCTTGAGCATATAGATTGCATCGCACATCTTGAGCAGTTCAAGGGTGATCGCGTACCAATCTCCCGGCGTGAGTATATCTTCCATCCCGGATGTCATGGTATGGGGGATGACCGGGATATATCCCTTCTGTACGATCTCACGCCCGGCCAGCCACGCCTTGCGGACGTTCCCCTTTACGTCGCCCGAGTAAGGTCCGGCGATATACATCTTCGGTGCTTTTGTCCAGTCCGTCATTTTAGCCAGTAACTCCAATCCGTGTGTTTTTTCTGAAAGATATACTCATACCCGTCAACGATGATTGCGAACCCCGGCGTCCAGTGAGGATACTTATTGAGCCGTCTCATCTTGTAGGCGTGAGCTTCCGGTAACATCATGCCCCCTATTTCAACGCATCGGTACTCGCCCGATTGATCCGGGACCACGGCCGTCTGATGTCCGTGGGCCAGCATGATATTGTAGCCCTTGTACTTGTTTGACAGGTCGCGGGCGTTAGTGCCTGGTACGATCCTTGCTGTGTCAGGGTGTCCGCAGAGCCACTTCCGGCCCCCGCTGTGCAGTTCTATAAAGGGGTACTCTGAAACTCTGTCGAGGATATCCATACCGAAGGTTTGTTCCCAAACGTCCTTGACATCCCCCTTTCCCATGAGTCTTTTGAATACCCGGTTGTCGTGGTTGCCGACGCTGTATCGTGAATCGTCAAAGTTGTTTTCAATGACGATGCCGATACTTCGGGCCACCTGCTTTTCGTAATTCCAATCTCCCGTTTCGTAATTGATGAAGGATGAGAAGGTCTTTTGATCGAACAGGTCCCCGATGCAGATATGAGTTGTAACCCCAAACTTCTTACATACCCACAACATCGCGTTGGCAAGCCAGTCATCAAAGAAAGGCGCGTGCCAGTCGCAGGTTACAACTGCCCGATCCGCATGAATCACGAATTGCTTGTCATATATCTCTACATCGGGTTTTTCAAAGTAGGTGTGCTGGTTTGGAGCTTTGTTTGCGTAGTAGTTATAGAACTCGTCATAGTCTACCCAAAACAACCCGTCTTTTGTTTCACTCTTTATGCCGTGTCTCTGTACCGCCCTCCTGACGGAAAAGATGTCAAAGTATCCGAACTTCTCCCTGATTTCTTCGGCCGGTACTAACGACATAAAAACCCCTATCCGTGGTTGCGTAAATACTCGATGTAATTGAGCGCGTCCCTGGCGTACAGGTAATACTTCTGTCTCGCGGGATCGGGGCGTACCCATACAACACCTGGTTCGTAACCGACACCGACTCTCATGGCGCGGTCGTCAAGGTGAAAGAAGTTCTCGGCGGGGTAAAAGCCGAACCCGACCTTGCCGTAAATCCCCATATCCTCGAGGGTTGTAACCAGAAGGTCGTATGATTCCCATACCCCCTTTTTCGGCAACGTGAAATCGGCCGCCCTGCCTATATAGTGAAACGACTTCGACGAATGATGACCCGGTTTAGTCCACGCTGGCGAGGTCAGCATGAAGGGAGTGTCGGCAAGATGCCTGACGGTATCCAGCATACGGAGATACTGGAAATCCATCCTTGTCCAATCGCCCCAATTCTCCCCGGCGTGGAAGTGCTGTATGACTTCCCATTGATCTGCGTTCATGGCTTATCCTTGAATATCAATACCAGCATCCCGATCAATGACGGCACGGCCCCGGCGACGAATCCCCAAAATCCCGCCTTGATCTTTAACGTGGCAAGATCGACTACATTACAATCGACCTTTTCTTCGAGGTCTTTTAATCTCCGCAAGATGTCCTCGGTACGTTCAAGCATCATCCCCTGAAACCGAGCTTGTGTTATTTTCTCTCCGTTGCCATCGCTCATCGCCATACCACCTTCGTTGTCGTTGCCAATCGTCGGGTTGATTTACCCGCTATCTCTGCCTGCCTCTTGTCCTTTCCTAAATACCTGATACTCACCGTATCGCCGGGGTTGTAATTTGACCCCGTGGCCGAAAAGACCATTATCTGCCTGCCGCCGTCGAGTTCAACCGTGTGCCTGCCGTTCTTATCCAACGACACGACCTTTCCGACTCCGGTATTGTTGACCTGACCGGCGCTTACCTGGCTGGCTATGTATTTCTTGATATTACTCAAACGCTTCGTACCTCTCGAGCGTCAGGGTGATCTTGGTTCCCATGTTATTGCCTGATTGAGACACCCCGGCGATGTAGAGAATCTGGTTTATCAATCCAATCTCCGGGCAGGTCAGCTTAATATGCTTTCCGACTTCAAGGAGATACCCGTTCGTTGGATAGGGCATTGACAGGGTATAGGAATCGACGATCTTCCACGCCCGGTTAAGTTCCGCGTATCCCCTATTGATCGCGTCGGCCTCGGTTATGATAAGGCTATCCACCACCGCATCTAAAGGACGATCTCCCGAACCGTAATTTGCCTGTATCGTTATCGCCATTACTTGATAATGTTGTACACCGGCACCTTGATATCAAACGTACAGGTGTCGTAAACCGACGTGGCGGCATTAGCCGCGTATACATCGCCGGGTATGGTTATCGTGCTATTGAGAGTGTCGTATCCTGACTTGACAATGCGGATATTATGCGTCTCTCCCACCTTCCCCTTGCTGAAATAGAATATCCCGTCCACTCCGGTATATAGGGGTGTCTCGTCTGCCGCGTCCGCATACGTCCCCTGCCCCGACCAATCAATGCTGATTGTTGCGTTTGAAATCGGCTGCCTCGTATCCGCGTCTATCACGAGGCGTTTACCATAGACATTGCCGAAAGTATCCAGGCTGTCGTAGGTATGGAATATCGTGTTGGCCTGCATGAACAATTCTACAAGGGTAGGCCCGGAGTTGCTGAACTTGGTAACGACCCAATCGGCTATCTCTCCGCCCGTTCTCGTGCCTGTCGCCTGGTTGGTTCTTACGTCCGGCTCAACGTCGTTGGATATCCAGTGTATTTCTTTTGCGAAGCGCGCCTGTCCGTTTGAGTTGCCTTGTGGAGTGAATGAACCGGCAAACTCGATAAGGTACATCTGGTTTGAACCGCCCCCTGGTTCTTCATTGCCACCTTGTGGCCCCCTGATCTCCACCCGGCAGCTTCCGTATTCTCCGCAGAACCCTCTGACGTAATTGAACCTTCCTTCAAGCGGCGTGTCGTTTGAAGAAGGATAGACGTATGTCGCCGTCGCCATACCCGTAGAGGTATAGGTTATCGTTAAGGGCGTATCGGGATACGGCAAGGGAGTTGAAAGGGTGATCGTGTTCCCGTCCACCGTGGCCCCTGATGCGTAGTTTACGCCGGTATAGGCCGACCCTCCTTCAAAGCGGTAGATAGAGGTCAGCGTCGTGACGGGAAACTCGGTGGTAACTAATACCTCCGTAGTTGAGTACGTAGGGCTTTCCGCCGACCCGTCGGTGATTGTCTCGGTGGTCGTCGTGACCGATTCGGGGGTGACGTTGCCCGTATAGCTGGCTACATCGTACTGATCCGATACCGACAATTCGACGACCAGGCCGTTTTGAGCCGCGTATCCGCCCGAGTCAAGCACGGCGATCTTGATTGTGGATTGCCCCCCCACGTTGATCGTCGAGGGGTCCGCGCTCATGTTTATCGACCCTACCCGAGGATCTGAAATCTGGACGCTGATCTTTGCCGTCTGCGCATCGAGATAGTCCGCAGTACATACCGCCCACCCTCCCCCGCCGGCAGACGCCCGCAATGTCGTTGTCGCCTTACCGTCTTTGACCAGAACCTCCGTGGGAGAAACGTCGGCGTAGTTATCAACACCAAAAGTAACGGTGTTGCCTCCCCAATAGGTGATCTGGTAATCCGTGTCGGCCATTGCCGTAAGAACCCGGATTGTCCTCTTGTCATCAAGGATTTCATAGGGGCCTGCAACCGCAACCCCCGTATCCTTGCGCTTGACCTCTACCACCCCTCCCCCGTCAACATCGATCATGTAGGATACGCTGATTTCGTAATGGTCATTCGTCGCCGGGGTTTGTTCTTCCAGCGATTTAAGTTCCACGGTAGGTATGGTGTTATCCTCGTTCCAGCACCGTGCGGTCAGCGTGCAGGAGTCGTACCCGTTCGATCTGAGCTTAGACTTCGACGATGAGAGCGTCACCTTGGCCCATCCGTCCGTTACCGAGACATCCTCGTAACCTGAAACCTCGACGGAGTTCTCGCCCGTCGGCACTAAACGGTCGGTAGAGATGGAAACGATATCCCCCGAGGTAAGGGACATGACGGGGGTCTTTCCGGCAGTCTCATAGTCCTTGTACGCGCATACGAGGTCGTCTTCCCTGTTGGTATAGACAGATCCGCCCCCGGCCTCGACGATCTTCATTATGACAGACATGGGAGGCTCGTCGTCACACACTAAAGCCCCTACAGGAAGGATAGAATCGGGGATCTCCCATTGCACCGTGAAGGAACTGGCGAGGTCACTCACCACGGCAACCTTTGTCGTCGCCTCATCATAGAGGGTTTGGAGTTTCGCGGAAAACGGGATGTCCAGGAGAGAGGTCATTGACCTGCCCGAAAGGGTGCAGGAATATGATTTATGTGCGGCGTTCTCGGTCTTGTCCTCGATCAGAAACTCGCCCAGGGAATACCCCTGATAATCTACGATCTCAATTCGTGCGTCCTCAAACTGTGAATCGTTATACTTCCTTAGTTTGATCGACTGCGCGTATGCCCGGTCTTTCACCGTAACCGAGACGGTCTTTGCAATGGACTGGTCATCATAATCAATCGACCAATCCGTTACCTTACTGGAAACATCAAGGCCGTCGATCTCTATTGTGGCCCGGTTACTTAACTGCTTTCCTTTTACGTTTACCGTCTGCCATGATCCGTCAAGGTAGATAAGCTGTCCGGGGACGCCGATGTTATTTAGAAGGGTGAAGTTATCCCTGTATGGTTCGTGGTCAAGGATGGAGTTTTTGAGGGTAAACGAATCCCTGTACTGAGTCGTCAGGTTATTTAAAGAAGTGAAAAAGGGCGACTTCTTATATGCACTCGTGAGTGAGTTGACTATAGAAAAGCGGTTGCGATATGTGATGTCCTCGACGTAGATATAGTTGATCCTCATCTGACCGTATCTAATCGCCAGATCGGGATCACCTAAAAACCACCAGTAGTTATCTGCCGCCGCAACGAGTGAATTGGTAGATGTAGCCGAGCTAACCCCGTTGCTGAAATAGACCTTCTTCGTGTCGGGATGAAAGACAATCTCGATTGTATATGTAGTATTAAGCAGGACATTTCTGACGTATTTAGTCGCTGCGTTCCATCCTACTGCCGGGCCTTCGTAATAGTAGGCAGTTCCGGTAGTATCGGTATACGTCCATCGTTCCTGATATGTCCCCGCGTTATTATGTAATGTGATTGCTATTCTATTCGTGCCAGCTGTTCCGGGTATTGGTTGGGCCGCAAGGTCGGTAAGACAAAAAGCAAACACAATATCACTTGCCGGGAGAGAGGTCAGTTGATAACTGATCTGCCACCTGATAGGTTGTCGGATAAACTCCGCTTGCGTCAACCCCTCATCCGAAACGATAATCGCACCATCGGTAGCGTCGGCATACGTCTTTATATACCCATACGTCCCGTCCTGGTAGACGATGCCGTTTCCGGCGGTAACGGTATTGATGCCCGCCTGAAAAATTCCACCCGGTAGATTGAAATTCTCTTTAACGCCGTAAAAGCTCATTTAGACCCGTATAGTGTAAAACTGACGACACCACTTCTGTCCGCTGGCATACTCGCAAATAAAACGCCGGAATATAAAGTGCCGTCCCCGGCTTCGAGTTCTACTTCCTGCCCCGTCGCCACCGCGACACATTCCGCCGCTGTCGCCGCTCCCGTTTCGCCCGGTGCTACCGCGCACGTTTGAACACCACTTCTTGTTTTCCACGATACAGCCGCCCTCCAATCCCCTTTCGCCGCACCACGATAGTAAGCTCCGCCCGAATATGCTATCTTGAAAAACGCCCATCCCGGAAACGTGCCTTGGCTAACTCCCCCGGAAAAATCACCCTCCGCAAAGGTATATGTTGCCGTAGCGTCCGCAATATCAAATGTTAGATGGCCTATCTCTACCCAACTATGGTCAACCGCACGTCGCATCATGTACACTTCCCACCCACCATCTATAGTGGCGCGGTTCATCTGATAGACACCCGACCCCGCGTCGGCCTTGGTCATGTGGTAGATTTCGTTGCTCATCAGTTAGTTGTGTATGATACTTGTTCGTTTCCTGTCATGATATATGTGCTACTTTGCGTATCTAAAGCGGGATCAAGACAAATCGTTTTTGTGACATACGTGTCTGGGCAGATGGCTGTTCCGTCCCCCCATTTCCAGGTAATCCACGGTTGGTTGGGATCGGGAGCGGGGTATATCGGATAGGGTTGTGGAATATAAACCGGCTCCTTGGTCTTTAGGAGCGATTCAAATTCCTTGCAGAATTTTGCAAAGTCGTCATAGTTCTTAAACTCAATTTCGATTGTTCCGATAGTTATCTTAATCATGGTTCCTCCTAGCTTTCCCCGTCGAGAGTGAAGGTTGCTTTATTCCCCGAGTACGCCGCTGTGCTTGCCGCTACCACTTCCTTAAACCAGATTCCCTTAGCTGAGGGATAGGCGATAAAGACCAGCGTATCACCGTTGGCCCACGTCCCCCCCCAGCAGGATGTCGGGATTTCGAAATAGTAGCTCCCCCAATGCGCCACCTTAAACACCGTGCTTATCGTACCTGAGCCGATTGTTCCCTCGGTTGCGCCAGCAACGGTAAAGGCGGTTGCGGATGAAAACGTCACGGTGAAGGTGTCATACGTAGCCCCGAGGTCGTAATCGACGATGTTGTCTGTAAAGGTTCCAAGGGGTGAGGTCTTGACCGGCGTACTGTGGGATGAGGCTACGGTCCCGAGGTCGAGATAGGCGGCGACCACGCATCCCGTAGTGCCGTAATGAACGGAGTTGTCAAGGCCTAAAACGGTATCGGCGGTAGAGTCGGAAACAACCTGGATCGAGTTTTCGGCGTAGTACGAATCGGTATTTATTGCAACCTTCGTACTCCCCGAGACTGCGGCCGTTGCTCCGGTAAGGCTTATCTGGGCCACAACCTGAGCCGCCGTCTGTCCATTCCCGACAAAGGTTACCGTCTGAGAATCCCCCCCGTCTACCTTGACTACCAACGTAAGCCCGTCAACATCGAAGTTCTCATCGACGGTCCCGGTTACGGTTCCTTGGGTTTTGACGGCATGATTAGAAACACACGCGGTATCCAGGGAGATAAAGCAATCGGTTGAATCGGTCTTGACCAGATCGGAGAGCTTGACAAAACTGACGCACGAGAGGACGTTGGCGGTTGTCACCCCGTTCTGTGCTATCGTGACTAACCCGTCGGTTGCGGTGGTAGCGTCCGAGCAATCGGCGGCGGCCGCCAGGAGGATCCCGTTCTTATAGACGGCAACGGTCGCCCCGGTAGTAACGGCGAACCTCCAAACAGTCCACACGTCCGAATCGACCACGTTTGTTCCAACCTCATTCCAGCTGGCCCCGTCGTATATGAACAGCCCGTCCGTACACCACCTGACGCCTAACGTGGCGGCCCCGTTATCCACCGCGAGACTGAAATAATCGCCGTTGGCCTGAGTCCCTATGAGGTCACAAAAGAGCCGCAGTTCTATGGTGTAGGTTGTCCCTATCGTACCCGCATCAATGTACCTTTCGGCCTTTCTTCCCGCGCCCGCGACGGCGACCGTGAACTGAAAGACGTTCTCGCCGTCCTTGGTCGTCTGCGTACTCGCGCCGTTTGAATCATTATCCGTCCAGTCGGTTATGTCTGAACAATCTTCATCGAGTATCCCGCCGGTTCCTATGGTGTATGCGGCCGCATATTGAGTGACGTATTCAATCGTCGGCAGTCCGTCGGTAAGCGTATCCCAATCTATCAGGGCAATGGGAGCTTCGGAATAGACCCCTAACCCGGCACCCTCAAACGTGCAATGGATCGTCTTTGATGTCCCGCCCGTAAGCGCGCCCGCGAGATCCGCTGACCCATGCCAGAAGGTAATCGCCCAATCACCCGTTGCGGGGTTGGACCCGTCGGTTACGGTGTCGATGACAAACGAGGTCGCGGAGCTTGTCGCCGTGGTGACATTCGCCCGTCCTCTGTAAACTCCTGCCGCCGTGAAGAAATAGACCTCTTGCCCCTTGGCTAAACTCCGGGCAGTAGTAAGACCCGAGACGGTCCTTGTGGCGAGAGTCCATGTTATACTATCGTCGGCCCAGCCTAAATCAGCGGCCTCGGTTTGGGTATCGGAATCGGAGCCTTTAGCGATGAAGATATAATCCCCCGCCGTCGAGAGTCTATCGATCATAAACTTGGCCGCCGTCAGAGTACCCGAGAGCTTTTTCAGGAACCCCTTTCGTTCTCTCGTTACCCCTGCCGTTCTCTCAGACTCGGGGACATGAGGAAACATATTCGCGGCGGCGTTATCGACAACGGCGTCGTTACTGATAATGCCACCGTTTCCTACTTCGTCGGATATTACCGATGATTTGTAGAGTGCGGTTGATGCGGTCATTTCCTATCCTTCCTTATGGCCCACCACAAAACGATGAGCCAGACAGCGATGTTAGCAAGTCCGAACACGTATAGACTTTTCATCCCACCCTCATAAGATATATCTTACCGATATAGTAGGTGTTGCTGTCCGGGGCCGTGCTTGTCAATAAAGGCTCCATCTGTACAGCACCCCCAGACTGTTCATTCCTGAACCTCACCTTATACGCGGTACTATTCAGCGTGAGCGTCCAGTATGAATTTACCGTTGCCGATTTCGCCCGGAGGTTCGTAACCGTCGTGCCTTTTTGCCAGCCGGTTTCCCGGGTGCATTCAAGGGTAATGGGGTACTGATCCCCCCGCGCACCGTTTACCGTGATCTCGCTTCCATCGATAGCAAAAGACGCCTCGGTGGTAACGTCCTCATACTTATTGCGGTCCGGCCATGTCGGGGTGTTGTCGAATGTTATGTCGTCAAGAACGCAGCTCATTACTTAACCTACCCGCAATCCCTTTTCGTCTAAAAATTCCTCAAAATCACCGAGCAGTCCAAGCGGATTAAGAACACCACTGAGCGCAAACGCGGCCTTCAAGATTGCGGATACTGTAGGATATTTGTTACTTAGACCAGTAACTATTCCATCACCAATCGCACCGCCTATAGACTGCGCTGCATCTGCGATTTCGGTAAGTGTCTCGCCTTTGTTAATCATGTTCTTTATGAGTTGTCCAAGATCAATCTGAGATATGGAGAATCCGATACCCTCGCCAATCTGCCTGCCTATCCCCTCGAATCCACCCGGAAGGATGCCGTGCGCGTCCCGAGAACCGCGTTTATCTTTTCCACCCCACGCAGACGAAAATGAATCCCACATCTCCTGAATTTTAATCTTAATCTTTTCAATCCAATCCAATATGCTTTTAGCCCAACCAGGAACTTGTGCGGTTGTGCCGGTTCCGAGGGCTTCGGTAAAATAATCACCAGTATCGAGTTCACCTTTGATCGCCGCCTTTATCGCTTCTCCGATACGCTGTGCATCTGAAATGATTTGTCCTCTGTCAGGATTCGAACCCGACAGGAAAGAACCAGTTTTATAATATTCAATCGCATCTTTGAATTGCTGTGGAGTCATACCAAGAACAAATAAGCCTATTTCCTCAACGGTCATATTCTTGGCTGATTTGAGTTGTTTTTTCCCACCTTCCAGATCCAGTCCGGTAATCTCCTTGATAATAGCAACAACCCCGCTGTAGATATTCGTCATTCTGGCCGATATATCATCAGCCCATTTTTTCAGTGTACCGTTGGCACTCCATTCATTTATTTTATCGAGAATGAATTTTAGTGAACCTTTTATAGCATCGAAAAACCCCGCCTTTCCTATTTCATTCTTAAAGTCAGTCCATGCGTCTTTGAGGTTCGATACCATACCGGCCCAGGTCTTTGTCCCCTCGGCACTCATTCCACCGACGGTTTCTTTCCATGTCGCGTAAACAGCTTCCAAGACTTTATCGTAAGAGGTCTTTAACTCACCCCCTCCCCCAAATTCAACACCTTTGGATTTGAGTGCGTCTCTGGTAATCCCAAACCTGGCGAGAGATTCAAGGGCCTCACCTGACCTCCCGGCCTTTAGATATGAAAGGGCGTGGATAACCTCATCGATGTTTTTCCCGAACGCCGTCGCCGCGTCAGCCGCGAGTAAAAGGACTTCGGGTATTTTCTTCTGCTCAAACCCGAACGTCAGTAATTGCGCGTAAGACCCGACAACCTCTTCGATTGAAAAGGCGGTCTTTGCCGCCAAGTCCCTAGCTTCATCAAAGGCGGCGTTGGCCTTCTCCTGATCTTTTAAAAGGACTTTTAGGGTGAGTTGTAGCTGTTCGTAAGATGAGGATGCTTCTATAACACCCTTGACGAATCGGGTTCCATATTCCTTGGCTTTGGCGAATGCTTTTATGATTAGATTGATAGGGTTTAATATTGAATTTGCCAAAAATCTGGCGAATTCCCCCATCGCTCCTTTTGCGAAACTTCCGAGTCCAGACAGGAATGATTTAAGTCCTGAACGACTCTTTTTTAATCCATCATTAAGTTTCTGCAAATCGGCCGATATCTCGACCTTTGCTTTTCCTACCGTCTCTGTCAATGCTTTGTCCTGTAGACAGTACTCAAAAACGCGCCGAATGCCTGCACGTCCTGGGAACTGTTTATTCGCGCCTCATGTTTGGGATTGAACTTAGTCACTTCACGTTTTTTACTGCCGCCTAAGAAAAGATTGACGAACCACACGCTTGTCTTAACCCCTTCGTAAAGGGCTTTTTCGATCATTCGCGGCGGCATTTCGTCAATCTCCTTATTCGTAAATCCGAACTTCCGTAGCAGAATATAGGGGTCAGGTTCTATCTCTTCGCCCACTTCTCTTTCTTTTTTTTTATGTCATCCTTCAACAAAAGGGTGCGCGTGATATTGTCATCGTTCACGTCGAGGATCGCCCGTATTACGTCGATATAAAACGCATACGGCCACGTCTTGACCACCGAATACTCTTGACGGGTGCAGATCGTGACAACCTGGTCGAGCTTGTCCTTGATCTCCTCGAAATATTCCTCGACGAAATTAACGGTCTTGTCGAGGATATCCCCGCCCTCGGATTGCTCTGACCGATTGATGTATTCCAGCCAGAGTTCGTACACGAACTTAATCAGTCTCTTGATTTCCGAGTATCCGAGTTCGGGGACCCTGACATGAAACTTTCCCCTGAAAAAAACGTCCTTGACGTAAAGCCCGTCGTCGAGAAGCGTCTTTTTAGTATTCTCCGAAACGTCTATATTCTGTTCTTCCATCTTTCACCTATGGCGTGTAGATTCTGAATCTCCCGTGCGCCCCGTATCTCGGAGAGGCGGCCGTATCCTTCATAAACATGATCTTGTTCGTCTGGGTCGCTAAGGCCCCCGTATCCCCTGGAGAGGGATTGAACTCGCCCTCACCAGAAAACGTCGCGGCGTCATGGATGATTTCGAGGATCGTCCCGGCCAACAGTGGTTTAGTGAATCTGACCTTGCATGACGTCAGGGTTGCGCTGTCAAACGGCTCCCACGACTTACCGGCGTAGGTGTTGTAGGTGTAGTCAACGTACACCGTCGCGCCGGTAAGAATCGTGCTGCCCGCCGTCCGCGCTATTGCCCCTGTTTTGCGGTCGAGATAGTAATCGACATCAATGGTGTATGTCGTCCCCCCGCCAGCCGCAGAGGTAACGGTAACGGTGCAGTCGTATTTGAAATCGCCTACTTTCTTTTCCGACGCGTGGGTATACCCGCATAAGAGGTCAGTCCAGTAGACCCCACTCAGCACGACCGCCTCGTCTGTGACTGCCGTAGTTGAAGCCGTGTCGGTGGTTATGGTCCCGCCGTGCAAAACCCGGTGCCACATATACCAATCGCAAATCGCCTCCCAGGTGAATTCGACTTCGAGGTCAACTTTCCCCATAATCACGAAATCGCATCCAAAAGGATAAGCCTGCTGGTAATTGTGATCTATCGTGTTGCCGTTCCACCTGACGGTCGATTCGGCTATATACCCAACGTCCACCCAACCGTCGCCGGCGTTCATATTTACCTGAATCTTACCAACCGACGAGGTATCGAGATTTCCCGTAGTGCCTGACATTAAATCCTCCTATGGGGTGTAGATGTCTGCCGTACCGAACTCTCCGTATGTCGGAGAGCCTGCGGTGTCGCGCAACATCCTGAGTTTTGTATTCTGTATGGCAAGAGTCCCGGTGTCCCCAGGAGAAAGGTTGATCTCCCCCTCTGCCGTGAAACACGCAACGTCGTGCAGGTATCGCCAGTTCTTTCCATCAGTAAGAGGTTTAATCAGCCTTGCCTTAACCGTGGCAAGCGTGGTGTCAGTCATCATGTTGAACCGATACCCGTCTTTCTTGTCATAGTAGTAATTGACGTAAACCGAGTCGCCGGACCCTATTAGACCTGTCGAAATCCTCTTAACATGACCGTTCCTACGGTCGAGGTAATAGTCGGAGTTGATCGTGTAGGTCGTATCCTTTGCGGTATTGGTGACCGTGACAACGCAGTCCTGGTCGAAGTTATACCAGTACAAAAGAGGCACCCAATAGACTCCCGTGAGAGTAACTGCCTCATCAGTTACGGCGGTATTAGCTGCTGAATCGTTTGTCACCGTTCCCCCGTGCAGGATCATGTTCCATACGGCGTAATTGGTGATTTCTTCCCAGCCGAAGTCAAACTCGATGTCCACCCGTCCGCGCACACGCGCGTCCGTTCCTAGTGGATAGGTCTCGGCGTTCATGTGGTCGATCACGTTCCCATTCCATCTAACGGTCAGGTCTTTGATAAACCCCAGCGAAGTCCAGCCCGAGCCGGAATCATAGTCAAGGGTTCCTACCGCCGCCTGATCGATATTGCCAGTAGCCATTTTATGTAACTCCCCTTATTTGAAATTCATACGTCACGTTGTATATCCAGACTCTGTTGTCCCATGATAGGTCAGAGTCGGTCCTTGTCACTTTGCGCGAATTGTATCCATCGGAATAGGTGAGGGTGCAGTTATCGAAAGCGGTTGTCAGGTAATTGAATATCGTGCTTACCTCTCTCCCTTGGCCCGATTCGCTCCATATCGAAAACATCACCTGCCGGACTTCCATATTCCCCGAATGAGTCCGCTCCGTCTTAGCTCCGGGAATCAGGTGTATCGTGATATAGGGGAAGGCGGTATTCTCCGGGGCAAATTCGAAATAGATTCCCGTCACCGATCCGGCCAATGTCGCGTTGGAGTCAAACTTCGTTTTTATGGCGTTTACTAAAAAGTCCATTATCTTGTGATCTTATTCCCTACTATTCCTATGATCTTTCTAAACTGTCTTTGGAAAGCCGGTCTTATATGAGGCCGTGGGGCCATTTTCCTTGTCCCGAATTCCAACCACGCACCTAAATCCAAATCAGTCCCCACGACACCGATGATTTCGTGGTTCTTTTTGAAGAGCTGTCTATGTATCGACTGTCGGTACTTCCCTGTATCCGGTGCCGGGGGTTGACCCGGGGCCGATGCTTGATGCGCGATGTAGCTGTTTAACGCGCTCCATCCTTTTCCGACACGCTTTCTCTTTCCTACCGCTCCCCTTCTCTTAAAATATATCCGTCCCGTCCCCGGCTTCATCGATCTAACAATGTCGTTTTGAACGACTATCGCGGCGCGTTCTATATTCTGGGCAACGCGCTTTTCAACGTCGTCCAGGAAGTCATCGCCGCGCCAGACGATCTCCCACTTTGCGCCCGCTGTTCCACCCGATTCCCTGATCATCGGTTCTTACCAACGCCTTCTTCTAAGGCCAGTTCAAGCTCATGGTGTCGGTTATTGAGGTCCTGCACCCACTTAATCATGTAGTACGTCGTGCCGTGTCTTATTCTGTCGGCCGTTGTGACGGTGTATCCGTTGGGGTAATCCATCCTGAATATATGCGACGCCTGGACTCCCAATCGGTCGTAATAGTCCCCCCTGCTACCGCTAACGGGTATGAGAACGCCCACAACTCGTTTCAGATCGCCCCAGGTATCCGAGTTTCCCCATATCCCGTCAGATGCCCCGGAGTTGCGTTGTAGAATGACCGTAGTTTTGGTGCCAACTACCATATCGCCGGTTTCCTGTACGCATCCAAAACAGCCCTGACTTCTCCGGGCATTTCCTCAAACGCTTTTTGAATCCCCGAGTTGTTGTAAGAAGAGAGCCCGAACGCCTCCTCATTCTTCTTGTCGTAAAGAAACTTGATCCACGCGCATACGGCATTCTGTAAAACCTCGGGGATCGTTGAATACCCAGCCGTGTAATCGCAGTAGATATTCTGGTATCCTGCGGGCCAGCCGAAAGACCTGTAGACTTCTCCCATGCCCGGATCGAGCCGGTATCCGTCCGTAGGTCTTGAAGGAATATCGAGTGCGGCCTTTGCTCCGTGACTAGACTGAAGTCCGTATCCTTCTCTCAGGTTGGTGGAGGGATAGGCCGCATAATCTGAATCGATCAGGGTTGACACCCACCCATACCCAAGCTCATTTATCGCCGTGTTTATTAGGGTCAAGGTGGTGTAAGACGCAAACGTGAGCGTGTCGCTGTGTTCGTTCGTTCCACCAACGACGGTCAGCGTCAGTCCCGTTGTCGTGACAGAGACTTGCGAATAGGCGCAATCAGAACTTGAATTGCTCACCTGCAGGGCCGTGTTGGACTCGATGCAGATTCGATTGAGCGCGGTAACGGGATAATCGGATAACCAGATTAGAGGGCCGCCCGTCCCGTCAATCCATTCTTTATAGGAAGTCGATTCGATAGTGCGGTTGCAGTAGAGCTTTACCAGTCCGTCCACCCAATCGAGGATGTACTGCACGTCAGCTGTTGGATCTCCGCATGGCGTGTCGGATGTGATAGTTTGCGCGGCGGTAGCGTTGGCAGAAAACCCGAACGTCAGTCCCGCATCGCTTCCTGCATTCGTGTAGGCTATCGTATGACCCGTACCGGCATTGAGCGTAAACTTCCGCGTGGTAGCACTCCACGATACGGCAAATGTGACCGCTCCGGTCCCGGTCAATGTCGTGCTGGCATTCATCGCCGTCTGCAGAGCTGTAGCCGCGTCCGTCCCGTTGTACGTCCCGTCCGCAACGTCGATATTGGCCGAACCCTTGTCCGAGGTCAGAACGAGTACGTCATTACCGGCGGTAATCGTAAAGACCTCATCGGTTATTCCCAACCATCCAAGGGCTTTCGTAAGGGTGACGAGGCTCATTTAAACCATCCGAGAATCTTGTTGATATTGAGGTATCGGTTGATAAAGAACCCGCCGGCTCCGACGACAAGGGACGTACACGCGCCCGCGAAGAACAGCGTGTATCCGTATCCAGGCGCAAAGAGATACGCGAATCCACCGATGACGGCAGAGACGGCTATTCCGACTATCGCGGCGAGGGCCAGGGTCAGGATCAAGAGTTTTTCATTCAGCATCAGTTTTCCTCCACGAACTTCTCGTATAGCGAGAGGTGTTCTTCTTTAATCTTTCCTTCCTTGTCGAGTTTCTTTAGGAGGTCCTCGATGATAACCTTTGCCCGTGGGCCGATTTCTATTTCCTTCGGTAAATCGGCTTCCGGTTTCCACTTGACTGCCCCGCCTTCGCCTAAAGTGAGCTGCAATGCGGCTTGCTCTGCCTCATCAAAGCTCAATTCCTCGCGTAGTTTCCGAACGATCTTAATGTCGGTGTAGTTACCTTCCTTCGGGAGAATGTTAAGCAAGATCAAACGGTCAAAGGTTTTAAATTCCATGTGCTACCCCTTTATTTTGTTGACGATAGAAGAAATAAACCCCTTCTCTTCCGATTCGACTTCTTCAACGATGTCGTCGGCAACCTTATCAAGCACCTCTTCCTTGATTACTTCCTCGGCCGCCTTACCCTTGTTTTTCAAGTCCACGTTTCCGAATGGGGTCTTGAGTGTGACCTTACCCTGCGTTCCTGCGGCAAGCTGGGCCGCGAGAGAACCGGGCTTGATCTCAATCCCACCGATGCTTTTCTTTGCGCCCTTTTTTACTGTGATCTTCATAATGCCTCTAAAGAAGGGGGGATTGCTCCCCCCGTTTAGGTTAAGCAGTCGTGTCGTAGATATGGACATACCGAACGTCAGTCCCATCTGCGTCACAGAAAATCGGGATAGTCCCGCATGGTACAGTTGCCGTACTCGGGGTTCCCATGACGTACCCGATAGCGGGAGCGGAGGCTATTCCGAACAACGCCGTAATCGCCTTGTTATCGGTATTCAGACTGAACGGAGCGAGTATTGTCGGAGTGCCGGTGATAATCGCTTCCATTCTCATACCGAAAATCAGAGACGAGTTCGTGGCCGTTACCGTTCCGTAGAGTCCGTTATCCTGTGCGGCAACGATATACGCCCCGCTGACTGCGGACGTGCCGAAGTTGACCCACGATCCGAAGTTGTAGAAGTGGCCCGCGCCGGTTCCGTTGTAGGTGCTCTCGAAATATCCGGCCGCGCCGTATGCGTTACTTGGGGCAGCGCACGTTACCGAACTTCTCACGCCCGAATACGCATCGCCGACGGTCAGGGCCGCAAGAGAGACATTGACACCGATCTGAGTAGCACCGCTGATGTTGACGCCGTTTGAAGTGGCCCCGCCGATTGCGATGCCGTCAGTTACAACCGCAGTAGAATCAACGGCAATCCTCAATCCCGCATCGAGACACGTCACGTCGGGGTAAATCTCGATCATCACGCCGTCGAAATACGAGCTGGTTACCGTTGCCGCGCCTTCGACGTGGAAGTGACCGGCGTTGACCGTGGTGGCCGTGAAGTTTCCGGTGTTGACATCGACCTTGGCCGAAAGACCGGACATGGCGGTAATCGCACCTGTTCCGAAGTGAGAGGCCCACGGTTGAGCCCCATAACATTCTTTGGCAACGGTCGTATCGCCGCCGGCTGTTCCCACGTACGCCCTGGATGCCGTACCGACCAGAGTGGTATCCGAATCGCCCGTACCGCTTACGGCCGTTTTCTGGTAACACGCGATCAGGTCAGCGCAATCACCGGCTCCGGCAGAGTGCAGGATGTTGACCGTGTGACCTATTACGGTAGCGCCCGGGTTGGTATTGAGGACCATCGGCGCTGATACGGAGCCCATATTGAACAGGCCGATACCCGTGGTAGTCTCGTCAAACTCCATCGTGATCTTCGTTTCAGCGGTGGCGACGGTAGAGCCAAGGGTGAACGCCTGATCATCGGCAAGATTAAGAGTCCCTCCGATGTAGGCCGCACCCGCAACCCCAAGACCGCCTGCTGTCCTAAGAGAACCCGTGGTCGTGCTTGAGGAAGCCGTAGTACCCGCGACGGAAAGCTGCGTCGCCGTTCCGACCAGAAGAAGGTCGTCCGCGCTCTGATCCCAGTGTAGGTAATTCCCGTTGGTGGCGCCGTAAGCGATGAGGTCGTTACCTTTCGATCCACCGGAGGCCCCGATTGAGAGCGTGCCATTCGTATCAGTAGTCGGGTCCCAAAAGACCCCGCATCCCGTGGTGTCGCCGTAGAAATTGACCTGGATACCCTTGGTATTGGCCCCGAAGTACCACGCGCCGTTCGTATCGCCGTTGGCGTCCCACCAGGTCTTGTACGCTGTGGTGGCTCCATAGAAGTTAGCATCCGTTCCAGCCGCGTCAGCGCCAACCGCGAGGGTAGCCGCGCCAGCTATCGTGAGAAGTTTATTCCCCACGTCGAACAGGACGTAATCGGCGGCGGCTCCGAGGACGACCTTGAGGTCGATATCCTTGGTGCCGTTTCCAACGCTGATATACCCGGTGTCATCTGTTGCAGGAAGAATGTACAGGACGTTCCCCGATCCGCTCCATGAGATATCGACATCCGCGCTGTCACCGAAGGCCAGAGAGCAGTCGTCCGCGATTTCTAGGTCTTCGATGGTGATATCCAGATCGCCCGAAATGCCCACGTCCAACTTCGCAAAGGTAGCGGTTCCCGCATCCCAATCAATCTTGAAGTACTGGTCAGCGGCCCCGCCGTATACGGTAAAATCGACATCATGGGCCGAGTCGCCGATAACAACCCCGGTCCCGCCGATTTCGAGAATGTCGCCTGACGTGGAATGGCCTATCCCACCTTCATAGAAGATGAGCTTGCCCTGATCCCACGTTGAATGAACACTTGCCATTAGTTTTCTCCTTGATCGCCCCGAAGGGCGGCGTAAAGCCGATCAAAGGGGGCGGACGAGCCGCCCCATATTGTTAAGTAGCAGAAGGAAGCGTCGCCTGCTTGTACGAAGCGCCACCGAGTAGACCGACCGCCGCCACGTCATCACCGTCCTGGTTGGTCACGACCTGAACACCGACAAACATCTCGGTCGAGTCGGAATCGTAAAGGTCATGCGCCGTGAAGTCGATCACGCCCGTCTGGTACGGGTCGGCCGTGGTCCCGGTGAGTGTTACGGTCTTCGTGCTTATGGTGCTGCTTCCCGATCCGGCGGCGGTGCTTGCCTGCAAGAGCGTAAAGATCGCCGTCTTCGTATTCGAGAGATACGCCTGACAAAGAATTACGCCCCTGTCGTAAAGCTCCATGTTGTGCCACGTAGTGCAGGCCGTAGTGGTCGCACTCGCAACGTCTTGCGGGGCGATCATTTCGCACAGCAAGAGATTTTCAGATATCTTGTGAATCATTCTTAGCTCCTTGTTTCTAACGTCACGATTGACGAAAGGGTATCCGTTCCGTTCTCCGGCGTTATCGCCGACGCGTGAAGCGGTTTCCCGTCTGTCCTTAAAACGAACCTGAATACGCCCTGTCCGTACTGATACCGGACATAAGGGGAATACGATACCGACAACCCGCCGTCCAGGACGACGTAATTACTGAAGTCGGCCAACATGAAATCCCCCTCCGTCCCCACGGTCTTGCAGTGTTCGCTCAAAATAAACGGCCTTCCGAAAAGCTTGACCTCTTGAAGCAGGTCGCTTATTGAAAGGGTCGGCTCGAATATCAGCGGTAGAGTGTTGGGGTTGCCGATCCATACCGCCTTGTTGAACGACGAAGGGAATAACCGGCAGAACATCTTGTAGATATTCTCCGGGTATATCGTCGCCGCCGTCTGTCCCGAAACCTTGCTTACGGTTACTCTACCGGGTGCGTTCAAGAGGCCGAGGGGTTTAACCCCCCCGGCTCCGGTAAGAAACGCGCCGTCCTCGGTAAAGGCTAGGGCCTTTGCGAATATCCGCTTGGTAGCGGCTTCCGCTGCAGCCCCTCCATCCGCAAGGAGTTCATCGGATATATAGGCGTATCCAACAAGTTTCTTGAGCGTCATAAAGGTCTGCCCATACGTAGGGGTGTATTCGTCGTAATCTCCGGCCTCCGGTTCCCACTTGGGGGTTATCCCGCCGTACAGGGTCGAGGTGTGAGCGGTATCGACTATCGTCGGGATCGGGAGCGACATCTTCCTTGTGGGGATGACAATCGCCCTTGGTCTTACGATAGCGTCCTCTAAAGCGACTTCGATCACGCCGTTGTAGGTATCGTCGGGGACAAGAAAACCGCCTCCGCTGTCCGTGGATTCGCCGAGCGCCTTTAGTGCAACGTCGCTGCCTAAAGCGGCCTCTTTTACGTCAATCAGAAATTTACCAAGCGTCTCGGCCATAGCACCCTCCTACGTTATCGCCGCCAGCGAAACGAACGGGGACAAAGCGTTACCGTTCTTGGGGGTAATCGAAGATGCGGGCCACGGCTTACCGTCTACCCTCTGAATGAAGCGCCATACCGTCTGGTCATACTGGAACCTCGGATGAGGGGATGCTTCGACGGAAAGCGACATACGGTCCCCGATCAGGTAGTAGGAGAAGTCGCAGAACATGATCTGGTTCGCGCTCCCGAGAGTGGGAAGGTGCTCTGTGAAATAAACCGGCCTTCCGAGAATCGTAACCGGGGGAGCCTCGGTCATACCCTTATTCTGGCCGATCCATACGATGTTGCCGCCGGTCCCGACTTCCTGGCCCAGAGTAATCAACTGCGGGAGAACCGCGTTGTTGGCTACCCACACGGCCCTTTTCTGCGACCGGGGAAGCATCTGGGCGTACATTTTGGCAAGGTTGATCGGTTTGATGGTGGACGCATCCTGTCCCGTTTCTCCCGAGACGGACACGACACACGGGGCGCCGGTTATGCCAAGGGGCTGCGTTCCGCCATTTCCGTTAAAGAACGCTTCCTCTTCGTACCAGACCAGGGCTTCCCGCAAGATGTCGAGCAGGAAGGTGTTGACCCCTATCGCGCTGTCGGCCAGAAGCTCGTTCGACGCGTAGGTGTATCCGGTCAGTTTCTTCGGGATGAGTTCAAGCTGCCCGAACGCCGGCGAGGTTTCGTTTAACGTCCCGGCCTCTGCCGTCCAGTAGCCGATTACCCCTCCGAAGAGAGACGAAGAGTGAGAGGTGTCAATGACCCTCGGGATCGGCATGGAATCCGTCGCCATCGGGATAACCCGGGCGTTGGGCCGGACAATCGCGTCTTCGAGGTCGATTTTGAGCAGTTCGGGGTAGAACTGCGAAGGAACGAGGAACCCGCCCGCGCTGTCGGTGCCTTCGGACGCGGCCTTGACGAGTCGTTTGTCGATGACCTTGTATCCGCTTGCCGACGCATCCCTGACGGACCGGAAATACTCGTTGATCGTCTTGAATCCTTCATCCTGATTCGTCTTTGCGTCGGGGACCTTCGTGTCCTCTTCGCGGAGCTTTTCCATCGCCGACTTGAGCGCCTGCTCCACTTCCTCATTGAGTTTATCGTTCACCGTATCGGAAACGGTTTCAACGATAAGCTCCTTGATTTCAGTCAATGTCATTTCAGGCATATGTGATCTCCATAAATTGATGTGCCTGCCTGATGCCTCCAGCATTCACCTGATATCTCCACCGGGTACTTATCCCCGGCTAATATCTCCGGCGTACCTGACATCTCCAGCTATGAGATTTTTCCCTTCAGCCTCTTTACGGCGTCGTCCGCCGTTTTATTCACATCGACCTTACCCATTGCTTCCTTAACGAGCTTCTTGATAAGGTCGGGGGTGATCTTTTCTTCTGTAATGGTGACTTTCTTTTCCGAAAGACCCACCGCTTCCATAAGGGTCGAAACGCACTCGACCAAATGGGCGTTCGATTCTTTCAGAGAGGCGATTTCGGTTTCGAGGGCGACGATGCGCGGATCTTCGAGAGTGTAGGTTGTCCATGTAAGGGTATTGTCGGACGTGTTACTCGCGGTATCGCCTACCACCTGCACATACCCAGATGTGGCGATATTCGAGATATCCGAATCGGACTCTTCTTTCGTCTCGCCCTCTGTCTCTTCCACTACGTCCGGCTTTTCTTCCATCAGGACCCCGGACTTAACCAGCGGGTCGATGAGGTTCTTTGTCTTTGCGTATTCCAGGGCCTCGGGGTTCGAGGGAACCGACACGTCCGAGTATTCAAGTAAGAGCCACTTAGTTATGATCGTATGGGGGTTATTCTTGGGCTCGGAACCAAAGACCTTAGCTATTTCACCGCGCCATTTCTCGATAGTCTTTTCCCAGTCCTTGTGACCTTCTCGAATGTAGGCCGT
>Ga0265297_10004389_pt1 | contig 23176 bp, 41 predicted proteins | sample Munlanlwell13791_FD_192502 | JGI IMG/M metagenome (GOLD analysis project Ga0265297, IMG submission 192502) | Leachate microbial communities from a municipal landfill in Southern Ontario, Canada - Leachate well 137-91 | ecosystem: Engineered > Solid waste > Landfill > Unclassified | place... | reverse complement strand
AAACTATAGTTTGTGGAAATGATTCAGATACTTGGCTAGATTTTATACCAATTGGAAATTTAAGCGGAGTAAAGCATAAAACAATTGAATCAGTGTGGTATAATGAAACCACATAAAACCACCATTTTATCGGTATTTAAAAGGAAATCACTGTAATTCGGACAATAGTACAGTGATTATCTTGTGAACCGGAATGGTTCAAAACCACAAATTGAACTGATTTGATTCAAAGAAAGGATGTACATATGAAAATAAAATTCAACAAATACATGATAAGAAATAACTTGTTTACTCTTCCGATTTGGTTTATGTTATTTGGAATTATGTTAGCAAGTTCTTTTACAAATTTTATTATTTACCATAATATTTGGAGTATTGAATTTTTTATAGGGATGTTAATTATTAATTTCGGATTATATATCAATGGATTTATGAGTTTCAAATAAACCCTTGACAAAAATCGAAAAGTGTGGTAATATTGAATTGTGGACAGGAATCGAGTTGTAGAAACAAAAGCAATCCGAACCAGTAGCCGAACTGGGGTAATGTAAATGGTCATTGTGAAACAAAAGGTCTCGGGAGTTCCGTATGCTCTTCCAGCGCAGGAGATTCCTATCCACGTTTTATAAACCAGATGAAAGACTTATTTCATTGTATTTTTGAAAGGACAATATGTTGCCAAAGTTTAAATATAACCTAAGATATGATATTCTTAATACATTAATAGATAGTGATATTAGCTGTAATTATGATAAAGAGGCGGATATACTGCAAATACTTTTTGATAAAAACGCTAAATATAGAATAGTATATTATTTACCGAACGATGAATATTGCGGAATTTTATTTGATTCTGATAATAACAATCAAGTTGTAGGATTGCATATTGAAAATTTTAGTCAATTTATCAAAGGGCAAGGAGAATATAGTTGGGAAAATATAAAGGAACACAAAGACATGATGAATTTGGGGATGAAGAAACTTTACATTTTTCTCCAAGTTGGCAAGAAGATGATGTTATAAGTCAGTCAATAGCCCTTTGCCCAATAAAGAATAGGGAGATGTCGATTATAACAAGCAAATTATATAACGACCATAATCATCAGTTTGTGCATTTGTGTTTGACAGAAGCAGAAGTAGAAATGTTTATTAATGCACTATTAGAAACAAAGAAAAGGTGGAATAAATAAATATGGAATATGTGTATTTGTGCAAGCAATGCGGAAAAGAATTTTCGGTAAGTGGAAGATTTGAAACGTTAATTGGCATTCGCCCAGAATGCCCCGAATGTAAATCTGCAAATGTTGTAAAAAAGTTATTTGCAACGCCATCTATTTTTAAAGGCGATGGATTTTATTCTACAAACGGCAGAAAAGATTATAATAATGAATAAAATTTCAGTATTTGGTAGCAGTGGATTTATTGGCAATAAATTTTGTGAAATGTTTTCCGAAAATACGGTGAAAATTCCAAGAGAACAAAGAGAATCAGAAACAAATGAGATTTTAAATTTTATTAGTACAACACATAATTATAATATTTTTGAAGACGTTTTAAAAGACATAAATACAAACGTAGTTGTAATGTTACAAATACTAGATAGCGCGAAAAAGAAGTTTGGAAACAATTTCATTTTTAATCAAGTCTCAACATGGTCTGTTTATGGCAATGTAGATTTGCCAGCAAAAGAAGATTTTTCTTGCAACCCAACGGGTTTTTATTCAATTAGTAAACGAACAGCAGAACAAATGATTATTTCTTATTGTAAAACATTTGATGTTAAATATCGTATATTCCGTTTATGTAATGTTATTGGAGAATCTGATAAAATTGTTCCTAAGAAAAAGAACGCTCTTCAATATCTTATTAATGAATTAAAAGAAAATAGAGACATCAATCTTTATTATAATGGAAATTTTCTTAGAGAATATATGTATGTTGATGATATTTGCTCTGCCATTAATTTATGTATAGAAAAAGGAAATACTAATGAGATTTATAATATTAGTAGTGGAACTAAACAGGTTTTTGGAGACCTAATTAATTATTGTAAAAATCGTTTGAATTCAACTAGCAGAATTAATAAAATTAATCCCTCAGGCTTTCATGATATTGTTCAGGCAAAAGATATGTTTTTAGATAATAGTAAAATAAAATCTTTAGGATTTACTTCCAATATTAATATTTATAATGCCCTTGATATAATTATGGATAGCGAATATTTGATACATACTTAGTATTTCTATTTTAAAATATAATAAAATTGAAAAAATATTAAATAATTTATATTGAGGTAAATATGATATGACAAAAGGAATTATTTTAGCAGGAGGAAAAGGCTCTCGCCTCAATCCTTTAACATTAGGAGTGACAAAACAATTATTGCCATTATATAATAAGCCAGTTATTTATTATCCTTTATCTATTTTAATGATGCTTGGAATAAAAGACATTTTAATCATAACAAACCTAGAAGATAAAGATTCTTTTTATCGTTTGTTGGGAAATGGAGACAATTGGGGGATAAAAATATCTTATTTGACTCAAGTCAATCCGAATGGAATACCTGAAGCTTTTATAATAGGTGAAAATTTTATAAAGGATGATAATGTTTGTCTCATATTAGGAGATAATATTTTTTTTGGTCATGGGCTTGTTGACAGATTGCGAGATGGTCTTTATACAGAGAATGGCGCAAGATGCTTTGCATATGAAATATCTGATCCTTCAAGATACGGGGTAATTGAATTTAATAATGCCGGTGATATTATAAGTATTGAAGAAAAACCAAAAATTCCGAAGTCTAATTTTGCTATTCCAGGAATTTATTTTTTCGATAATCGAGCATCTTCCTTTTCCAAAAAGCTAAAGCCTTCAAACCGAGGCGAATTAGAAATTATTGATTTATTAAAAATATATCTTGATGAAAAAACATTGAAAGTTTCTAAAATAGGAAGAGGAACAGCTTGGCTAGATGTAGGAACATATGATTCTTTATTGCAGGCTGGAAATTTTATTGAAACAATAGAAGACAGACAAGGAATGATGATTGCCTGCTTAGAAGAAATTGCGCTAAACTATGGGTTTATATATAAAAATCAACTAAAGAAAAGGATGGAGAATATGCCAGACAATCAATATAAAGAATATTTGAAGAAAATATTAAATGGCAATAATAGGCAAACTAAAGGATAAATAATATGCCTAGATTATCAATATTAATGCCTTCATATGAAATGAAAAATAAAGGCGCAGAAATGTTATCTTTTTCTTTAGATATATTAAGGCAACAAACATTTAAAGACTTTGAAATTGTTATTTCTGATGATTCTAAAGACGAAACAATTAAAAATTATTTACATTCAATACAGGACTTAAATATAAAATATATAAAAAATCAAGGTAAACATGGTATAGCCGGTAATACAAATAACGCCATCAGAAATGCTTTGGGACAAATTTTGCATATTATGTGCCAAGATGATTATTTTTATGACGAAAATTCTTTACAAAAAATTGTGGATACTTTTGATGTTGGTAAAGGATGGATGGCTTCGATGTATATGCATACCAAGGATAGAAAAGGATTATTCAACCAACAATTTCCTACATGGAATGACCAAATTTATTTAATTAATACCATAGGAACACCATCATGCCTATCGTTTATAAATGATAATCCTATATTTTTTGATGAAAATTTAACGTGGTTTGTTGACTGTGAATATTATTATAGATTATATAAAAGATATGGTGTTCCCAAAATATTGAGTGAAATTATTTTTGTTCAATATTTATGGGAAGGACAAACCACTAATACACTTATCAATCAAGAAGTTGTTAATAGAGAAGAATTATATATAAAAGAAAAATACAAAGGAGAAATAAATTGAAAAAGAAATTAAATGATGTTACTTTAATCGCTTATGATACTCGTCCTGATAAAATTGAAGGAACAATCTTGGGTATGCAAAAATGTTTATCTAGACTAGATTTTGCTTCAGCAAAGCTTCTTACGGATATAGAACCTAAAAATTTACCAGACAATATTATTTGGGAATATGCGCCTCATATTAATAATATTAATGATTTTAACTTATATGTATTTTCTGAATTAGGGATGCATGTTGAGACATCACATGCATTGTATGTACAGGATCATGCATATATTTTGGATGAAACACTTTGGTCAGATCGCTGGTTGCAATATGACTATGCTGGAGCAGTATGGCCGATTGTAGAAAATTCGTATTTAACTGATGATGGGAAAAGAATTCGAGTCGGTAATGGAGGCTTCAGTTTAAGATCTCGCAAATTAATGTTTGCACCGAGAGTTTTAGGATTAAAATTAGAACAGCGACAAGGGTTTTTCAATGAGGATGGTAATTTATGCGTATATCATGTTGATAAACTTTTAAAATATGGAATTAAATATATGCCAGTAGAAGAAGCCGCAACATTTTCATATGAAAATCCTGTCTTAGAAAATAATTATGGAAATATGAAGACGTTTGGGTTTCATAGGAATCATAGAGAAAATGAATAAATATGACATTAAAAAATTAATAAATAAAACGAAAAATATAACAATATTTGAGGCCGGTGCGGCAATGGGAGATGATAGCGCTGAGTTTTTATCTGCTTTTGCAGATACGGAAAATTTTAATCTCTATTGCTTGGAGCCTGATATTAGAAATATTAAAGTTTTTAAAGCTACTATAAATGACCCGAGAGTCCATTTTTTCGAAATGGTTGTTGGAAACACTGATGGTATTGTAGAATTTAATATTTCTACAAAAAGTTTTGTGACAGGAGAGGATATATTATTGTCAAGTTCCTTACGAAAACCCGGTAAAGATATATATAGATTATGGCCGAGTTTATTTCAGAATGAAAATAATTTTTCTCCCACCACAGTAAAATCGGTACGATTTGATACATTTGTTAAAGAAAACAATATAGATCACATAGACTGGATTCATCTTGATATCCAAGGTTGCGAAGATTTATTCATAGAAGGTGGCATCGAAACCCTAAATACAAAAGTAAAATATTTTTACACAGAATATAATAATGAAGAAGTATATATCGGCAATCCCAGTTTGGATAAAATAGCATCTATGCTTCCTAATTTTTCTATTCTACATGATTTTAAAACAGATGTATTGTTTGTCAATAATTCAATATAAAGGAGACGATTAGTGTTTTTATATAATAAATCAATGATGGATGATTTTAAATTTCCGTTTAAAGGGATTGAAACCATTGAAAGGAATTATAGTCAAAGTTTTCAAGATATGTTCATCTTATCAGTATTAGATGGCAAACAAAGCGGAACATTCTTAGAGATTGGATCGTCAGAGCCGGTGAACATCAGCAACACATATCTCCTTGAAAAATATTTCAACTGGTCTGGGGTTTCAATAGACATAATTCCTAATGAAAAAGAAATTTTTGAAGGCGCGGGACGTACAACAAAGGTTATTGTTGGTGATGCAGTCAATTTAGATTATAATATTATTTTATCTGGATTTGATTCGCCAAGAATTGACTATCTTCAAATTGATATTGATCCAAGTATTCAATCTTTAAATTGTTTGAAAAATTTACCTTTAGATAATTTTAGATTTTCTACAATCACTTTTGAAGACGACGTATATGATCCTGCAAATTCTGTTGAATATAATCAAAATATTAAACGAGAATCACAAGATATTTTAAAATCACATGGCTATATTTTGGTCAATGATAATGTTGCTAATATGGGCAATGATCCTTTCGAGAGTTGGTGGCTTGATGGAACATATTTCAATAAATCAACTATTGATAAATTTATGCGCGAAGACGATAGTGTGTTGATGGCACGACATTATATGTTGAGAAATATTAAATGATTGTTACAGAGTTACACGAACCGTCGGGGTTTGGCAACCAGCTTTGGAATTATGCTGTCGCCAGAACAATTGCCATAGATAGAAACTTAGATTTTGGCATTATTGGTAAAGAGAATTGGAAGGGGCGAAACTTTATTAATCTAGATTTTGGTAAACCAGTAGAAAATACTACTAATTTCTATGAAGAAAAAAGAGTTGTAAATAATGGTATTCTAGTTACTCCTGCCGATATTGATATGATAAATGTTCCTGATAATACTCAAATTGAAGGAATAATGCAATCTGTAAAATATATTCAACATCGTAAAAAAGATATTTGTGAGTGGCTAAAACCAAACGATCATTGTGATGGTCGGTACTCAGATAATAATTATTGTATCATTCATTTTCGTGGATGCGATTATCGTGGCGCAGGAAAAACATTATTGCCACAATCTTATTATATTAATGCTATGAATTATATACGACAAATCAATAAAGGCATGAACTTTTCTGTAGTGACTGATGACATAGAACTTGCTTATTATTATTTTAATGGTATTGCTGAAATTATTGGTAGCTCAGTCACAGGCATTCCAGACCCACACAAATCAGATTATCATGGTGGCGGAAATATAGCAACGGATTACACCATTATAAACAATGCAAAATATATTATTCTTAGCAATAGTACGTTTGGATGGTGGGCATCTTGGACAAATCAGCAAGCTAAATGCATTATTGCACCGCTTTACTGGTTCGCATATAATTATACTGAAAACTTTTGGGCTGGTTCTGAAATGAGAGTAGAAGAAGAAAATTGGATTTATCTTGATCGGGAAGGCAATGTTGCATGATAACCTCTGGACTAAAATCAGGATGTGGAAATCAGCTATTTTCATATGTTATTACGAGGGCAGTGGCAGAGCATAATAATTATGAATATGGATTTAATCCCATTCCAGAATATGATTTTCATGGCTATGAAGGAATTTCTCCCCTAAGTTTCTTAAATTTAAATTATGGCGTTCAACATACTTGTAAATATGACGAAATGCCAAATTTTGTAAAAAACATATGGGTAGAAAAAGTTGAAGATTATCGTTATGATAATGGAGACTATGTAAGATATTTCCCTTATCAGCCAGAAGTTTTTGATATTCCTGATAATTCACGATTGTATGTACAATGTTGTCAAAACGCTTTATATCTAAATTCAGTGAAAGACAAAATTAAAAATTGGCTAAAGATAAAAGATGAAAAAATTGAAGAATATGAAAATAAATTAAAAAAGTTAGGAATAGTTCTTGATGAAAATCTAACGATTATTCATATGAGAGGTGGAGATTATCATTTTGAATCTAATATTCTTTTGCCTAGAAAATATTATCAAGATGCTATGAACATAATGAGAGCCAAAAATCCATATATGCAATTTATATGTGTTACAGAAGATGAAAAGTATGCAGAAGAAATGACATATAACGAAGTTCCTATTGTTCATAATTCTATTGGATGTGATTATTATATTTTGAATAATGCAAAGAATTTGATTTTATCTAATTCGTCATTTGTTCTTTTTCCGACATATTTGAATGAAAATAATCTATATACAATCGCTCCTCGTTATTGGTGGAAGCACAATTCTTCTAATGGTTATTGGCAATCTTCTGATATATTTACATTTGGATGGGATTTTTTAGATAGGGATGGAATGTTGTATGACAGATAATCCACAAATTTTAAATTTATCATGCCATATGGGAAACGATAATCTTTTCCACTTTTATAGGTATTCGGACATGGGAAATCCTCTCGGTAGAACGGAATTGGGAGGAACATTTTTATCTACACTTAATCGTAGAAAGTGTTTTAATAATTTTATTGACACGTTTGGAATTGGAAATTTAATTGTTTTTGCTGACAATGTAAATGATGCTACTGTTGAATTTATAAGGTCAAAAGGTGTAACAAATATTTTAAGAACAAGTCTAGGAAATACAAATAGTTTTGTATATCTTATAAACATAGCCTTATCAATATTAAATCCAGAAGATATACTCTCTATACACGAAGATGATTATATTTTTACCAAAGATGCCAGACAGTATATTTTTGAGGGTATTGAAATTGGGGATTACGTGTCTCTCTATGATTCACTTGACAAGTACAAAGATACTGATAAAGGTGGATATAATCCATTTATTTATGGTGGCGGAGAGGACTGTAAAGTTATACTTGGAAAAACAAGTCACTTTAAAACAACAAATGCTGTCACGGGAAGTTTTGCTGTAAAAATAAAAACATTGCAAGAAGATTATGATGTAATTATGAAACATTGTCAACCTCATTTCCCATATCCGCAAGATTTTTTGTTATGCCGCGAATTGATTACGCAAAGAAATCGTAGAATAATCGTTCCTCTTCCCGGCAAATCGTCGCATGTAGGGCTAGAATTGAGTCCATTTGTCAATTGGGAATCAATAGAAAAAACTTAAAGGAGGATTAATATATGGTCGTATATAATAGTTGTAATTTTTTCAATGAGTTAGATTTGCTAGAAGTTAGATTAGAGATGCTTGATTCTCTAACCGATTATTTTATTATTTGTGAAAGCACAAAAACACATTCCGGAAAACCAAAACCATTATATTATCAAGAAAATAAAGATAGATATAAAAAGTTTCAAGATAAAATTATTCATGTTGTTATTAATGATAGTCCAGATACATATCAAGATATTCTTGATATGAAGCCAAGGAATGACTTACATACAAAAATAATTCAGTATATTAAAAATGTTCCATGGTCTGATACCACGGCAGAAATAAGTTTTGTTCGTGATGGATATGAAAAAGAATGTCAGGCCTTTGGATTAGAAAATGCTTCATCAGATGATATTGTTGTTATTGGAGATTTAGATGAATTTCCTCGACCAGAAGTATTAAAGGAAGTTTTAGATAATTTTGACCCTAATGAAAATTATTTATTTGAACAAGGAAGTTATCATTTCTTTGTAAATCTAGAAAAAACAAATGAAAAATGGGTTGGGACAAATGTTCTGACAGTTGGGAATTTATTAAGTAATTCTATTGGTAGTTTTAAGACTCATCAAAATGTGATTGGAAAAAGAGTGGCTTCGGGTGGTTGGCATTTTTCGTATATGAACGGGACTGATGCCGTTATTAAAAAGTTAGAATCTTTTAGTCATCAAGAATTCAACGTTGATTATATCAAAAATAATGTTGATTATATTATTAATAATTGTGTCAATTTGGGAATCGACCTTTTGGGTCGTCCTAGTACTTGGGCTGTTAGAGATATAAATGATGGTACATTCCCAGAATATCTTGTTAAAAATCAAGAAAAATTTGCAAAGTATATTTTAAGATAGTATGAATATTGCATTAGTATTTCCAAAATCAATCTTTTTGATTGATCCTCTTGTCTATCCACCGTTAGGTCTTTTCTATCTCGCAGCACAATTAGAAGCAAAAGGACATAAAACAGAATTCTTTGATTTGTCGATAGATGAACTTCCTGAAGATGGAGATTTTGATCAGCTATGGGTTAGTGCCACAAGTCCTCAAATGCACGAAGTTAGGAATATAGGTAAAATAGTTAGTGGTTGGAAAAAAACAAAAACTATATTGGGAGGTGCATGTGTTTGGGCAAAGCCAGAAAGCGGAATTGGCTTAGGATATACTACTGTTGTTAAAGGCGAGGCAGACTTTCCAGAAGCTATTGATGTCCTTACAGGAGAGAATCTTCCTACTTTGTATGAACCAATTCAACCAAAAGACCTGAATCATTTATTACCGCCTGTTAGAAGATGGGCAAATCGTTATACTGCTTATTTGGAAGATAAGGATGGGAACAAACATAGAACGTCTACAATCTTTTCGACTCGTGGATGTATCATGCGCTGCTCCTTCTGCGCTTCAGGAAGACTAGGTGTCATCTGGGGCAACAGAGTACGCTACGAATCACTAGAATTGGTTACAAGACAACTAGATGATATAAAAGATGGTGGGTTTACAGGAGTAATGTTTTATGATGATATTTTTCCTTTGAATAAGCCACGAACATTAAAAATATTAGATGAATTATCTAAAAGAAATTTTGTCTGGAGATGTTTTCTAAGAACAGACATTATTGAAAAACAAGGAGGCTATGAATATTTAAAATTGATGAAAGATGCAGGATTAGTAGAAGTTCTAGCAGGAGTTGAATCTGCTGATAACCAAATAAAGAAAAATATATTTAAAGGCACTACTATTGAGCAGGATACGCAAGCTCTTGAATGGTGTAAGGATTTAGGTATAAAATTTAAAGCAAGTCTCATTCTTGGACTTCCCGGTGAAACCATGGAAAGTATGAATAAGACAAGAGATTGGATACTAAAAAATAAGCCTGATAGGGCAGATTTGAATACACTGATACCGCTTCCTGGAACTCCGATTATGGAAGAAAATAAAGGTTATGATATTTATTGGACAGAGAAAGTATCTGAAGAAAAGTGGTACAAAGGAAGTCGTGAACATTTGGATGTTATTGTAGGAACATCCCATCTTACACCACAGCAAATAAGTGATTTTCACGATAAAACAATTCAGGAGATGAAAGATATGGATATTCCATTTTAGGAGAGATATGAAGATAGATGAACTATTTCCATTACAATATCTTATAAATTTAGACGAGAGAAAAGATAGGTTGCAATTAGCAGAAAAAGAATTCGCTAAAATTGGAATAAGTCCCATGAGGTTTAGTGCTATAAAGAATGAAAATCCAGCGTTGGGATGTTTTCAATCTCATTTAGAAATTCTGAAAATAGCTAGAGAAAAAAATCAAAATGTACTAATATTTGAAGACGATATTGAGTTCATTAAAGGTGCTAAAGAAATCATAGAATCCTCGTTGTCAGATTTAAATACGGGCTATTGGGATCTCTGGTATGGTAGTGGAAACATATTGAAGCCAGCATATCAAATTTCAAAACATCTAGCTAGATTGACCCATTGCCAGAGCACGCACTTTTATTCTTGCCATAAAGATTTTTTAGATACTTTAATTTCTTTTTTGGAGAATAATATTTATATAATAGATGTTCTATATTCACAAATTATAATACCAAACAATAAGTGCTATATATCTGTTCCAATGGCAGGAATACAACGGACAGATTTTTCTACTATTGAAAATCAAATTATGAGTTATGATATTCCTGTAGCTCGTTTCAATCAATTTCTTGTACGAAAGGAAGGTCTATGAAGAAGAATACAACGGTTATTTTTTCTAGGAATCGTGGAATGCAATTAGATTTATTGCTACGAACATTGTTCTTTTGTTGTGATGATATTTTAGAATTATCAGATATCAATGTTCTGTATTTAGCGGAAGGAAATCATAAAGAATCGTATGAAATCTTAAAGAAAGATTATCCGCAGGTCAATTTTGTTGAAGAAAAGTCATTTAAAGAAGATTTGTTATCATTTTTACCCAATAAAACCAGCATTTTATTCCTTTGTGACGATAGTGTTTTTACAGAAAAATTCTCATTAAAACAAATATTAGAAAATTTAAATTCAAACGAAGATAATATTGGATTTAGTTTGCGATTAGGACACAACACTCAAAAATGTTTTCCTTATGGAGATGTAAATCAAAATATTCCAGAAATGACATTAATCAAAGATAATGTTTATACATATCAGTGGAAACCAGCAGAATTTGACTATTCTTATCCTCTAGAGGTGAGTTCAAGCGTCTATAATTTAAATATGATTTTAGAATTATTAAAAAATTTAGATTATAAAAATCCTAATACTTTAGAGGCATCCTTAGTTGTCAATACTCCTTATTTTGTTATAGATAAATCATTACTTTTATGTTTTGATAAATCAATTTGTTTTAGCGTGCCGTCTAACAGAGTCCAAACTTATAATCAAAATCGTGCCGGAGATGTAAATGCTGATGATTTATTGAAATATTTTATGGAAGGTAAAAGAATGGATTCATCTATATTTTATCATTATGAAAATCATTCTGCACATGAATTGGTAGATGTTCCATTAGTGGAGAAGTGTGATGAGTAGAATTTGTAAATTTGATTTTAATGAAGTTATGTCTGAAATGGCACAAAAAGATATTGATAGATTTTGGAGATTTGTAAATAAACAAAATGATTGTTGGACTTGGATGGGATCAGATAATGGAACAGAATATGGGAAATTCTGGTTTAAAGGGAAAACAATATATGCGCATCGTATATCATATTTTTTATATTATGGAAATATTGAAAAAGGATATGAGATAGATCATTTATGCAAGAATAGAAAATGTGTAAATCCATTACATCTAGAAAAAGTTACCGGAAAGGTAAATAGAAATAGAGGAAATAGTGCATCAGGAAAAAATATAAAAAGAACTCATTGTTCAAAAGGGCATGAATTAACCGAAGATAATTTGTGTGAAAATTATTTGGCTAGAGGGCAAAGAGTATGTAAAATATGCAAACAAGAACAAAAAGAAAAGCGAGAAAGGGATTTGGAATTAGGAATTGATTTTAATCACAATTTAAAATTAAATAATGAAAAAGTAATATAAATATTAAAAATGAAAAAAGATGGATTGTCTAATTGTAAAATTGCCAATATTTTTGGAGTATCTGATGATGCGATTAGCACCATAGTAAATAATAAGTCATGGAAACACATTGATAGGGATAATATATGACAAGAAATCATGTCAAACATATAAACTCAACAGAACCATTAGTTAGTGTCTTAGTACCAATTTATAATAGATTTAATTTTTTAATATATACTTTAAAATCATTACAGGAACAATCTTACAAAAATATACAAGTTTTATGTGTTAATGATGGTGGTGAAAACGCTAAAAAATATATTGACGATTTAAATGATTCAAGATTTGAATATTACGAGCATTCTTCCAATAAAGGCTTGCCTTCAAGCCGCAATACAGCTTTGCGTCACGCGAAAGGATCATATATATCGTTGCTCGATAGTGACGATATTTATATGAAATATTCTATAGAATTTAGAATGTATATGATGAAAAAGCTAGAAGCGGAAATTGTATTTACTCGTTCATTACAAAACATTATGGACAAAATAAAACTGCCAGATGGAGGAGAAGGATATCAAACAGTTCATTCTCAACTTTATTGGTCTAGCCCGTTTTCTAGAGACCTCTTGTTAATTCAAAATATTGCCCCTTGTTGTAATGTAACTTTTTCTAGGAGATCATGGGAAAAAGCAGATTATTGGTTTCAAGAAGATATGACTTCTAGCGAAGATCACGATTTTTGGTGTGCATTAAGTAGAAAGACAGATTTTGTTCCATTAGATTTAATTGATACAGAGTGTTCTTTGAGAAGAGATGGCACCAATATGACAGGAACAATAGATTTTTCTCCAAATTGGATTAAGATTTTTAAGAAATGGCGTTCGACGGCTGAGAATTTGCAATGGGTTACAGAATCTCAAAACAATATTTTAAAACGAGTAGGTATTAATCCTGCGGATCACGGACTCTAAATATGCCATTAATGTGTGAAGACTGTTTTAGTCAGTATAATATAAAACGTAGATCGGGATTATGCTGCAAAGAATGTAGCGGCGAATTAGTAGAAATAGATGAAAATTTTATTGAAGCAATAATATTATTAAATAAAAAAAGATATTATACAGATTTTTGTTGCTCTGGACATCCTAATTCTAAAGACTGCCATGATGCTTATATTTCTTTTAAAAATGATATAATTCTTCCATATTTACCAAATGGATATATGTATGATAAAGATAGATATTTTTACATAGATTTTTCAAAATTTGATATAGACCATTTTGCTATAAGAATTGAGTTTGGTGAAACCGACTTAATAAAATTACAAAAAGAAATATTAGAAAGCGCAATAAATGTTTTAGATTGGGCGATATCATTGCCTGATAGAAATAATAATGTATAGGAGGAATCATTGAATTTAGTGTACGTGGGAGCCGATAAGGCTCATGAGAAGAATTGCACTCAGCACAATATTGAAAGACCAGCAAGAGCAGTAAATAAATTAGAAGGATATCATGCGGACGTAATAGATATTGATATGTTTACTGCAAATAGTCCAGAAACACAAAACATTATATCTAAAGCAGATGCTGTAATTATTGAACGTAATTATTTTAATGATACTCTTGCTTTAATGCAATTATGGAAAGGACGAGCACAAAATCTTATTGCCGTATTTGATGATGCATATGATATAATGCATAGAAGAAATGTTGCTTATCCATTTTGGAAACATGGAGAATTATCTGCAACAAATGAAAATGGAAAAATTAAAAGAGTTTATGCTAATCCAAAACCATTGGATATGTTTGCATGGGGATGTCAAATAGTAAAAGCAATTCAAGTTCCATCTAGATATTTACAACAAGATTGGAGTCGATTTAATGATACATATTTGGTTCATAATTACATTGAGGCAGAAAAATATATTGATATAAAACCATTATATCCTCATAAAGATTCGATTATTATTGGATGGGGAGGCTCACTTTCACATCTTGCAAGTTTTACAGATAGTGGTGCATTAAAAGCAATGAAACGAGTAGTACATAAATATAAAAATGTTAAAGTAATGATTTCTGGAGATAAGCGAGTTTTTGATGAAGTTGATCTTCCTGTTGGTAAAAAATTATATCAACCATTTGTTCCAGAAGAACAATTTCTACCTTTAATAAAAACATTTGATATAGCAATAGCTCCTCTTTGTGGAGAATATGATAAGCGTAGATCACGTATAAAAGTACTTGAATATTGTGCTCTCCAGATACCTTTTATAGCTTCTGATTATCCACCCTATGAAGAAATGAAAGAGTATGGAACATATGTAAATAATACATCAGATGAGTGGGAAGAAGCACTATGTCATACAATAGATAAACTTAAAGAAAAACAAGAATTTGCAAAAGGCATTCCTTTTGAATGGGCGATGTCGCAATCGTATGACAAAAACATATCGAAGACACTAGACTTATATCAAAAAATTATAAACACACCATATAAAGGCTATGATTATATAATTAATAAATGGAAGGAGAATAATGCAAATATTACTGAGTAAACTAAAACAAATGTATGATGATGAATTTGATAGAGCTATTGCTGAAAATGGCGACATAATGGTAGAATGTGGCAAAATTTATGGATTCAAAGCTAAAGAAGGAAAAGAAGAAGATAAACCTGTAAAACTCATTGTTACAGAAAAAGAAGTAAGTTTAGAAGAACCCTTGACAGAATAATAGAAACGTGATAGTATTACAAAATAATTCGAAAATATGGGGTCAAAGCCTATTTTCGATATGGAGATTAAATGGCCGAAACTCAATTGACAAAAAATTTAAAAAAAAGTATTTGGTTTGCAACAAAGAAAATGGGTGTATTTGGGTGTTTTGAAGTAACAATCGGTTTCAATGGAAAAGAAAGAGTTGATTATATGACTCTTGATACAAAAGGCACTTGGCGTTGCTATGAAATAAAAATATCAAAATCAGATTTTCATAGTAAATCTAAAAATACTTTTATAGGACATTATAATTATTATGTTATGCCTAAAGAATTATATGATGAAGTAAAAAATGAAATACCTAACCATATTGGTGTTTTTATAGGTAATGAGCATTATGGATTTTGTACAAAAAATGCAAAGAAACAAATGTTAGGTGAAAGTGAAGATGTTTTAAAAATATCAATGATTAGAAGTATGAATAGAGATGTTGAGAAAAATATAAAAAGTGGTGATAAAAATATTATAAGTAGATATAAAAGAAAAATAGAAGATTTACAAAGTGAAATAATGCGTAATCATGAATCTTATAATAAATTAAAAATTGAAAATATTGAATTGCGTAAAATGATACAAGAATTAAAAAATTAATTAAAAACAACATAAAAGAACGATTTTATTGGATTAAAGGGAAAACAATATGGATAATATCAAACCACAATTTCGACTATATGAAGAAGTTTATAGCAAAACATTACAATCTAAGTGTGTTATTTGTGCTTTAAAATGGGAGAATAATGACTATTGGTATGATGTTACGAGATATAAAAATGCGTTACCAGAAAAAGATTTAGTTATTGTTAATGAATTTAGACATTACCAATAAAACACAGATTTTATGATATTAACTCTTGACAAATCTATAAAAATATGATAGTATTAAATAAAAATAGGAGAAGCGATGGGATTAAAAACAATTAAAGAAGCTATTAAAGATATTGAAAATTATTATTTGAAACAATATTCTATAGATATCAGTAAAAAAAATAATAAATTTTTAAATTCTGTTCTTCAAGATATAGATTCAAAATCTTAACAAGATGGTTATAATGCAGCTAAGAAAGAGAATAATATATTAATCAATAAAATCGTTATTTTATTTACTTCTGGAAAGGATAGCAAATGACTCTTATTGAAGGTGGTTATTCATCAATGTGTGATGATTGTGATATGACAATGCCTTGTTGCAATCTTTGTATAGGATCATAATATGTTAAGAGTTACAGTAGAATTAATTCCTCATGGTAATGAAAATCAAAAATCAACAATTGGACTTATGGAAATTGTCAATGATAAAACAGGAACAGAATATCTTGGCAATTATTATTATTCTCTCGGAAACACTGAAACAATTAATTCTGGAAAATATAATGGATTTAATAGAAGTTTAGGTTTTTGGAGATTAATAGAAAGAATATTGACAAAATATCTTGATTTTGGAGGATAATCGTGTATTGGTATAAAAATATTAATAATAAAAAAGTAAAATTTATTGGAGATGAAATGGTAGGAGACAATCCTTCTGAATATTTTAAGAGTCCTAATATAGAATCGTGGGGACATAAAAGAGATTATGATGGAACGGTAGATATTTGTTTTCCTGAAATTTGGAGTAATGATGAAGATTGGTGGGATGATGAGGAATTAAATGGGGAATAAGCCAAAAACTCCACAGCCACAAATGGAACATAAGATTCAAACGAGAGATGTATTCCAAACCCCAAAATATGCGACAAAATTATTGATTCCTTTCATTCCGAAACATATATTATCATTTTGGGAATGTGCTTCAGGAGAAGGAAAGATATCTAATGTTCTGATGCAAGAAAAGAATTGCTTAATTATCAATTCAGATTTAAAATACAAAGAAGATTATAATTTCTTAACTATGAATTTTCCAGAAAAATTAGATAAATCAAAATCATGTATTATTACAAATCCACCATATAGTTTAAAATATAAGTTTGTAGAAAAAGCTATTAGTCATGATATTCCATTTGCTTTTTTAATTCCATTTGATTTATCTAAAACACTTATAGAATTTTTTGACAAATATAATTGTCAAGCAATTGTTCCTAATCGTAGAATAGATTATATTACGCCAACGAGAAAAGAAGGTAAAGCATCGTCTTCTCAATTTCATTCTGTTTGGCTAACAAGATATTTTAATTTACCACAGCAACTTAATTTTGTTGATTTGTCTTTAGAAATGAAGAAAGACGTATAATAAAATGAAACAAAAACTTCAAGATTGGTGGGACGATTTTCCGCAACTGTTTAAAATTATAATTTGTTTTTTTATCGGGCATAAAAGGACTGTTGGTGATTGGGATTTAGATTTATGTACAAGATGTTATGAATTTATTCCAAAGAAAAAAAATATTGATACAAAACCAGATTATCATGGTCGTGGATTAGCAATCGCATCTTTCTTAATTAGAATGTCGGCATTTTGGTTATTATCTGGATTATTAGCATTAATTATAATTGGCTTTATGACAGATTTTGAATTATGGTGATAATATGAATAAAGATGAAATTATACAAGAAATAAAAGAAGTTGAAAAAGAAATAGAAACAATTGAATTAATGAAATGGGATACAATTAGAGATATTTTCTATGCTTTAAAAAGATGGTTTGGATTTAAATTTTTAGGATGGTTTCATCCAAAAGGATATGATTATGGATATTTTATTGATCCATTAACTGTAGTTTGTAAATATCGAGATAGTAATAGAGTTATTCATACTTTTATGCAAACGTTTTCTGAAAAAGATGGAGTAGATATTATAAAAAAATGAAAAGTTGGACGGCTAAATATTTTGATTTATTAAGATATGATAGAAATGGAAATCGTATTGAGATTCCATGGTTTATGAAATCTAAAAAAAGAAAGAAGAAGAAAAATAATGGACAAAATTAAGATTTTTATCACATATGATATTACATTCTGGAATAATGGCGAACATAAAGGAACATATAAAGACTTAACTAATAAAGATATTGCAAAAGAATTGTTTGATAAGATTACTGGAATGTATGATAATGCTACACTAGAAGAAATTCAAGAGCGTAGAACGATTCAACAATATCAATTCTCAGAACCATAAAAAAAGAAAAATCAAATGAATACGAATAAGATAATAGAAGAATTTGAAAAAATAGGCATTTTTAAAAAAAAATGAAATATGTGAAATGACAAAAACAGAATATGTAATATCTGAAATAGACAAAAAATGGAATATATTATCATCAGAAGAACAAAATAGAATTTGTTTTTTACTGTTAACGCTTTTACTTAAACATTAAAAAATAAATATATTATTTTTTGAATTAAATAAATTCAATGAAATCCAGATTTTATTATGTTTTTTATTGACAATAATTCAATTCTATGATATTATCTACAAACATTAAACAATATGGGAGAAAAAATGAAAAACATTATTAAAGAAATACATAATTTGCCATATAATATAAAAAATATTTGTGGATGGATAAAAATCTTATGGAATAATTTTGATTGGGATCATTCATTTTTACTTGATATTTTAGAATATAAATTAGGTAAAATGAAATATTATTTTGAAAATGATGGCATTTTAATTAAAGAGGACGCAGATAATATTGTAAATCAATTAACCTTGTGTATAAATGCTTGCAAACAATTGAATACAGAAGAATATGAAAATGAAATATTTTCTCAATATTACGAAAAATATCCTATTAAATTTGATACTTGGACAGATGAAAACGGCAGAAAATGTACTGGAATGTTGCCGAAAAAAGGAAAAGAGAAAAGTGAATGGAATAAATTGAATAAATTATCTATTGCAAAAAATAAAGAATTGCGTAATCAATTATTTAATACTATGAAAGACAATTTTGATTCTTGGTGGGATTAACCCTTGACAAATTTAAGATTATATGATAGAATTTTATCATACTTAGATAAGGGAGAATAAAATGACTTACGAAAAAATTCCAGAAATTGTAGATTTTATCAAAGCAAAAGAGATGGATAAGTCAGAACATACAATTATTTCATATAAAGAAAGTATCAATAAATTCTTAAATTTTACAGGATTTTCTTCTTTGAAAGAAATTGAAAATTGTGAATCAAAAGTTATTCGAGATTTTCAGAAACATTTACAAGAAAGTGGACTACAGAATTCTTCTATTAATACTGCTATGCGTCCATTAAAAGTAATGATGTACTGGATGCTTTCTGAAGAAAATCAATATGCTAAACGAAATCCTTTTCTTGGAATTAAAGCATTAAGTTGTGTTAAAAAAATAAAACCATATATGACAGAAGAAGAGGTTTTAAAATTACTTTCTTCTAATATAGATTTTGAAAACAAAGCAATCTTTGCACTATATATCACAACTGGTCTTCGACGTAATGAATTAGTGACATTGAAACTAGAAGATTTTGATGGTTCAAGAATTAAGGTTTTGGGAAAAGAAAATCGTTGGGATTATATCCCTGTTATGCCAGAAGTGTCAGATATGTTATATATGTATATTGATTGGCGAAATAGGAAATACGGTAACACACAAGACGCATTGTTTTTATCAAAATATAATAAACAATATTCTGATGGAGCAATGTGGTATAAGTTTAAGACTTCTCTTGCATATGCTGGATTTACAGAAGAAAGAATTAAAGAGCTACATATACATTCAATGCGACATACGTTTTGTGCTAATGTAGGAGAATTCACAGATATTTATACTCTTCAAAAAGCGATGCGACACGCATCAATGTCTTCAACACAGATTTATGCCCATATGAAAGATCGTAAATTAGATCAGGCTATTTTGAGTCAAAAACCAATTTTTTAAAAATCAGAAAGGAAAATAAAGTAATGACAATGGATATGGCAAGCGATAATTATAAAAATAAAACAAACGTAAAATTTTATACATATAATGCCAAAAGAGAAATAGACAAATCATTAACATGGGAATATTCTCCTATTTCTTCATGGGACTTTGTTTATATAGATAAAGATACTACTCCAAAAATAAAAAATATTTTCTTTAATGTTGAAAAGAAAACCACAACTGTTCTTTGAGAAGATGGAACAAAGAATATTGTAAAATGCACTGACAGCGAAGAGTTTCTTCCAGAGAATGGCGTTGCTATGGCTTTTATGAATAAAATTTTTGGAAGTCGGAATGCCTTCAAGAAGGTTGTTGCGAAGGGCAAGCTTCAGGGTGATTTTAAAGATAAAAAGAAAGATAAAGAATTTTCATTTACAGAAGAGTTATTGAAACAGTGGAAAGAAAATACTGTAAATATTGTAAGTTCCGTAGACACACAAAATGATATTGATATGCAAAATGATTACGAATAACCCTTGACAAAATTTGAATAGTGTGGTAGAATAAATAAAATCAAAAATCTTAATTCAGAAAAAGGAGAAATAAAATGAGTGTCGTAAAAATGTCAGTGCATCGGGGTTTATCTGAACTAAAGCTGTATAGTAATAAAATTGATTCAGTAATGGGTAGTACTTTTGTTGTAGCAAACAAACAATCAAATAAGATTATTGGTGGTCGTTCGGTTGAAGAAGTTGAGAAACTTATTGGAAGTAATTTTGATAGTGTAAAAGCATTAATTGAAAATCGTAAACGTATTAAGAGTGCAATTGTAAAATCAAATGCCGAAACCATGGTAACTGTTAGTGGGGTTGAAATGACGGTTGCAGAAGCAATTGAACGCAAAGCATCAATTGAATTTGAACGTAATTTCTTGTCATCTCTACAAAATCAATTTACACAGCAAAATCGAATTGTTGAAACGCAGAATGAACAATTACCATCTAAACTTGAATCATTCTTGCAGGCTACTCTTGGTGAGAAACGAGATGTAGCACAAGTCAAAGAACTGACAAAGACATTCGAAGATAATAACAAGTTTGTTCTCATCGATCCAAAACACATTCAAAATCATATCGAGAAACTGTCAAAAGATATTGAAGAATTTTCTTCTCAAGTAGATTATGTCTTGTCTGAAAGTAATGCGACAACATTTTTTGATGTAGATCTTTCAGACTAAATTTTAAATAATATGCTGGCCGTATGAAAACCATAAAGATTATTGCCGTCTGGTCTTTACGTTAAAAGACCATCATACCTTCTTATGGCGAAGAATATAATAGTCAAATTATTATGTACACAGTTACATATAAATCTTGATAAAAAATTCAGAAGTTCAAAATTAAAAGGTCAATGATCAACATACAAAAATCATTTTGTCAAAATTGAAATTTGAAAGCATAAATTACAAATTCCTTTCAAATCTTTGAGAAATGGTTATGAGTGTTGCGATAATGTAACTCTTGGTTCTCCACAAAGCTGTACGGTCAGCATAAATGCCGAAATGGTGGAATTGGTTTACACGTATGCCTAAGAAGCATATGCGAGAGCATGAGAGTTCAAATCTCTCTTTCGGCACTTTGGAGACGTAGCTCAATGGCAGAGCACCATGCTCATAACATGTTAGTTGAAGATTCGACTTCTTCCGCCTCCACTAGAACGACGAGACAAAACTTTATTTCTTTTATTTTATTTCAATATATTTTAGGAGGTTTAAATTTATGTTTCCTTATTCTGATTTTGAAGAACTTTATTTTGGTGATATCAACTATTGGTTTCATCGGCCTATGCTTGAGAAAAAGGGATGGTACAGTCTAGAAAAAGACGGCAAAGTATTTATTTTATTGAATGCATTAGGTGTAGCAAAAGAAGATATCAGTATTGATGTGAAGTCTGTTAGTGAAAATAAAGAACTTATTTGTATTAGTGGAACAACAAAGAATGAAGTTTTCAATAAAGATTTTAGTGTTAAGATGGAGTTTACGGTTTTCAAACCTATGGATAAGTTGACATGGGATGTTGAAAATGGTTTTCTCACAATGGAAATTACTTTCCAAGAGCCAGTAAAACCATCTGTAAATATCATTCGTAAGTAATAAGTAAGTTTTAAATTGTCTCGTCGTTCTATGCCTTCGTATTGGGTCGCGCTTCTAACGCTGAACTGCATAAAGGATAAATGGGATTTCGAAATTCCCCGAAGGTGCCAAAAATATTTCATTCATTTTCCTCCTTTCTTAAAATGCTGACGCTTTGGCTTCCTGTCTGAAATAGTTAAAAGCCAATCTGTAAAGAGTAAGCAGAAAAAACACAATAAAAGACAGATTTATAAGGTTAAGGAAAAATATGGAAACTTTTTATGTTTCACCTGATGATATTTGGGAGCGCGAAATAGGAAATGAAAAATGCACAGGTGGTTGGTGTGGTGTCATAAGTAGATATCCCAAAAAATGTGTTTGCGGTGGATTGATTCACGCTGATTTTGGCGATGAAGATTATGATTGTAATTATTGGTTATATGAGAAATGTGATAAATGTGGTAAAGATTTTGAGGAAATGGAATGAAAGAATTATTGTTTTCAATTCAAGAAGATGATTTTGAAATTCAAACATTTTGTTCTGGTGGTAAAGGTGGACAGAATCAGAATAAACGATTTACAGGTGTAAGAATTATTCACAAAGAATCTGGTGCAGTTGGAGAATGTCGTGAAGAACGAGACCAATTACAAAACAAGAAACGAGCATTACAAAAACTTACGGAAAGTCCAAAATTCAAAATATGGCTTCATAAGAAAGTATATGAAATTGAAAATGAAAAAACCATTGAACAAGAAGTTGATGCTTGGATGGATGAAAAATTTCTTAAGGTTGAAGTTAAAGATGAGGATGGAAAGTGGGTAGAAAATAAAAATGGAAATTAAAAACATTAAACATAGAGAGATGAAATTGTCAGATAAAATGGAATTTGAAAATCCAGACACAGACCATGCTCTTTATAATGTTGTTTTACAATTAGAAGAATATAAAAACTATTATGATTCACAA
>Ga0265297_10004388_pt1 | contig 23178 bp, 18 predicted proteins | sample Munlanlwell13791_FD_192502 | JGI IMG/M metagenome (GOLD analysis project Ga0265297, IMG submission 192502) | Leachate microbial communities from a municipal landfill in Southern Ontario, Canada - Leachate well 137-91 | ecosystem: Engineered > Solid waste > Landfill > Unclassified | place... | reverse complement strand
AGCTCAAAGCGACGGATGCTAAAACGGATTGCACGTTATCCGGAATCACAGACGGTGCAATCATATCTGGGTCTTCTGAAGCACGGAGATACTGAGAACTTGCGCAAGGAAGTGATAAACCAGGTTCACTTGTGGAAGGAGTGATCATGCACCTGAGTTGTCATTCTCGACAACTATTCCTCCCTCCTCAAGATGACGGAGGTCGTTTAGACTTCTTTTTATATGATAAAGAAGAGAACTCCAATTTGTAACGGTACTTCTTGCATAAAGTTCGAACGTCCTTCACTAGGCGGAGCCAAGTGTAAGCACTTGGCGTAGGGACAGCAAAACAGCTGTCTGTTTTGCGTCTGGATGAGAAAGTTTGAACGATGCGGGAAAACCCGCCGGTCAACCCAGGCGGCCGTGCCGGAATCTCTGCCCAAAGGGCAGATCCGCCTTTTGGGCGTACAGGTCCCGGAGTGAGGCCCTTTAGGGCCGAACGGAGGGACAACAAGGATTCGAAGCCCAGGAGTGAGCGACGAATAAAATGAGGAAGGGAACGCCACAAAACTGTTAGTGGCAGATTTGTGCTGCCCAGGAGTCGAAATCCAGGTCTCGGAGTTTTGGAAAGTAGTTGTCAGGCGACCGACCCCTGTATAGGGCTTGGACGGTTGTTTGACGACCAATCCCAATTACGAAATATTTTTTACTTTACTTTGGCGCCGTCGCGACGGCGCTTGACTTAATTGCATTATAAATTTAAGCTTATTCGAAGTTTGAACTTTGACAATTTAAAAAAACAAAGGAGATAATAGAGTGAAAATGACAGTGGTTATTCTCGCTGGTGGTCGGGCTACAAGAATGAGTGAAGTTTGCCAAGGAACCCCAAAAGCGATGCTCCAGTTTGCTGGCTATCCGTTTCTTCAGTATCTAGTCAGTTGGCTGGTTGGATTGGGATTGAATGAAATTATCATTTCAACCGGAAGATTAAGCGACAAGATTGAGTCTGTTTTTGTAACAGATTTTTGGAGATCCAAAGGTGTGAAAATTGTTAAAGAAGACAGTCCGCTTGGAACAGGTGGAGCAACACGATTTGCATGTCAAGATTGTTCTAATGAAGATGTCTTTCTTTGCAATGGCGACACCGTGCTGTCTATGAACCTTTTTCGTTTGTATGAAATTCATAAGGTTTTGGACATGCCAGTAACAGCCATTCTCACTTTAAGCAAGGGAGTCCCGAATCAGGGAGCGGTTTCCGTTGACAACGGAATTGTAGCCGAGTTTCGCGAAGGTGAAGAGGCAAGGGAGCCGATTGATGGAGATAGCCATTTTCGGGGAAGTAGCACGGGATGCTATTTTCTGAAACGTTCATCAGTTCTATCAATGTTCCCTTCGGGTGTTTCGTCTCTTGAGCGGGAAGTATTGCCGAATTTGGTGTCGGCAAAAATGGTTGGTGCGTTCAATAACGAGTTTGGATTTTTCTTGGATTACGGAATTCCATTAAGGTGTGAAATTCTCAAAAATAATTTGTGGATTTTGAAAAAAATCTACGGTGAACCGATTACGGGAGGAAGCAAAAATGGGAAAAATTAATCTTCGTTCCACATCTGATGGATGGAGGGGGAAAAATAGCGGATTCTTTCATGTTTGATTTTGTTGAAAGAATTGCTATGGCTATTGGAAGTTATATTCTAAAGCACGGCGGAACGGAAGCATTTGTCGGTTACGACACTCGTTCCCTTGGCTTTGAATTTGCCAAGCGAGCTGGTCAGGCATTGAGTCAATTCGGACTCAATGCAATTATCAGCTCAAAGCCTATTCCTACGCCGATGATTTCATTCATAGCAAACCAAAAGAAAATGATTTGCGGTATTACCATAACCGCATCTCATAATCCCTACTATATACAACAGCATAAAGGTTCGCATGGGTTACGGCGGTGCTCCAAATGCAGAATTCACTTTGGATATCCAAAATCTGATGAATTTTCAAGCAACTATCGCCATTTGTGAAAACAGCGATCTGGAGGAGGACGACTCCCTTAATGATTATTGTCAAAAATTGCGGACAATAATTGACCGGGAAGCATTTTTTGATCCTCCTCTGAAAATTGCTGTTGATACTATGCATGGAACAACAAAAGGGATTCTCAAGGAAGTGCTTCGAGGGAGCAAGTCTGGAGTGTCGGAAATACACGCTGACCTTGATCCATATTTTGGCGGGGTCGCCCCAGAACTAATGGAAAGCAATACTCGAAAACTCCAAAGGCTCGTATCGAGCGGAAAGTGTGATTTGGGAATCGCACACGACGGAGATGGCAACAGGATCGTGGCGATTATCCCAGGGGCAGGATATTTGTCTCCACACGATGTGGTAGTGGCTTTGCTGTGGTATTTGGAAAGAATACGGAAACAAAAACCGGAATTGTTGTTGGAAGCGTAACGATGAGCAAGCGGTTGTCACGCGTGGCAGATTATCTAGGACTTGATTACAAAGAAGTTCCGATTGGTTTCAGGAATGCCTGCGAAATAATGAGAAACGAAAAGGTTCTTATCGCTGGCGAGGAAAATGGTGGAATAGGATTTGGATTCTATCTGCCAGAACGAGATGCGACCCTTGCGGCAGTTCTGATCTCGGAGGCTGAAATAGTCTACGAAGGAGGAATTAATAGGATCCTTAAAGAAGTAAAGAAAGTGGCAGGAGAATCTGGCTTCTCCAGACTGAACCTAAAACTTTCTGTTCCCCCGACAGCATTATGGAGAAACTCAAAAGAGAAGTTCCTGAAAAACTCGCGGGTCAAACAGTTTCAAAAACAAGCGATGTCGACGGATTAAAGCTTTTCTTGCATAGGGAGACTTGGTCAATATTCGCGTCGCTGGCACTGAAGAACTTCTGCGAATATATGCGGAACCCAGCGATAAGAAGAAAGCTCTAGCAATTGCAGAGACAATAGAAAAAATCACCAAGAAGATTGAGGGAGGTGAAAGATGATAAACTGGAATATGGCAACTCCGAAAAAATTGGTTTCAGGCAACGGCAGTGTTGCTTATTTGCCTGAACTTTTGGCAGAGATGAATTTCAAACGATCTTTTCTGGTCATAGACCCAAAAGTTAGAAAATCAAACTTCGGAAGAATTTTTGAGGGTCTTTGCGGAGAATCATTTGATGACTTTGGGACGAATCCAACCTTCTCGCAGGTTAATAACGGGTCCCGCCTTTTCCGTAAAGAAAAATATGACTCCATTATCGCTGTCGGCGGAGGAAGTGCCATTGATTTGGCAAAGGTTGTCGGTTTGACCGCTGTCAATGGTGGAATGGCCGAAGACTATTTCCGTGGTAAGAAAGTGGAAATTCAATCAGTTCCTATTGTGGCTATTCCGACGACTTGCGGAACAGGAGCGGAAAGTAGTCCATTTGCTGTTATCATGGACCCTGATGTTCCCCAAAAAAGAGGTATAGAAAGTATTTTCCTTATGCCTACTGCGGTTATACTTGACCCTCAGTCACTGGTTTCTCTTGATAAGGTCATGATTGCCGCAACTGGGATGGACGCTTTCACTCACATTTTGGAATCTCATATATCCAGAAAGGCAACAGCTCTAACTAGGATTATGAGCAAGGGACTTCTCTGCTCTGCTCGTGAACCACTGGAGAATGCTTTAGCGGAAAAGGACATCTCCGCATTGGAAACATTGCAATCCATAGCTTTTACTGCACGTCTGCTTTATCCGAGGACTGGGTTGAGTATTGCCCACGCTTTGTCACACCCTCTTGGAGCGTTTACGGGGATGCATCACGGATTGGCAGTCGCGACGTTCCTTGAAGCTTCAATGAAATTCAACCTGGCAGGTTGTGAAGACTCATTCAGAGAGGCGGAAAGAGCTATGGGGCTTTCTTATGGTGGTGGATTGTTTCCGTGGATTCGTTCAATCATTAAAGAATCGGGGATGGCAGAAGAAATTTCCAACCATCTCGCTTCGTTTCGCAACCTGCCCGTGGAAAGAATAGCTTCGGAGGCTTTGCTGAGCAGTAACATTCCTTCAAATCCACGAGAAATTGGGTTGTCGGAAACCTGCGAAATCGTAAACGAGTCACTGGCTGTTTTCAGGAGGTGATATGGAAATGGAAAAAAGAATTTTGGAAGCATTTCAAGCTTTGGCTAATGTTTTGGATGCGTATTTCAGTTTTGAACGCCAAATAATGGCGACTGCATCTTTCAAAACAGGTGCAAGCGGAAGTAAGGAAATCGTCACTGAAGTTGACAGAGAGGTGGAGGAAATTTGCATCAAATTCCTCTCCTCGTTCTTTCCAGAAATCCCCGTTCTTGCCGAGGAGCACTACACAAGAGAGGACATCCTACCTCACGAAGGCTGGGTTTTTATCATTGACCCGATTGACGGTACATCGGAATTTTCCAGAGGAAGTCATGAATGGTCAATTTCTCTTTCTGCTGTTAATAATTTGGTTCCTTGTGTTGGCATGCTTCTTATGCCGCAGGACAATTTAAGATTCTCGGCTTGCAGAGGAATGGGCGTGACTTGCAATGGGGAAGCATTACTTGTAAAGGAACCGAGCGGGAGCAGAAAGAGAATCGCGGTCAGTCCGAGGCAGATTCAGATTCTTGAATTTAAGGTACGGATTCAAAAAAGCGGTTTAAAACCTATTCCTGTTTCCACGTTGACTATCAAAATTGTCTCTATCCTTTTAGGAAGAGCCGACGCTGGAGTATATTTTCCTCAAGAAGGCAGGTCAACAAATATTTGGGACTATGCTGCAGCCATTCTGCTCCTTGAGGAATTCGGATGCAAGATGACTTCGCTGGACGGCTCACCGATGCCATTTAGCGGGCAGAAGATTATCCATAGAGACGGCTGGCTCGCGACAAATGGTTTTTGTGACCATGATGAACTTTTAAGGAAACTGCAATGAAGTTGCAGAAGGAGGTAAAGACATAAGATGCCCTGGCTTCAAATGAAGTCGGGGCATTTACTTTTTATTAAATTATGGTATTATAAACTTAAGATCTGAAAACAATTAAAAATAATTTTGTGCCAAGCAAAATTGAAAAATGGAAAGAATTATCAAGAGAAATAGCTTTTCAAAAATATAGCCGAAAAATTGAAAAAGTGATGTATAAGATGCCCGATGGAAAAGAGAGTGATTTTTTTTTAAAAAAAGAAGGACCTGCTATGGGAATTTTAGCCATAACAAAAGACCAACACATTATACTTGTCAAACAATTTCGTCCAGGTCCGAATGAGATATTAAACGAATTACCCGGTGGATATGTTGAAGAAAATGAAACCTTAGAACAGGCTGCGGAAAGGGAGCTTTTGGAAGAGACGGGATATAAGGGTGGCGCAAAACTTGTTGCGACTGCATATGATTGTGCTTATTCCACAATGAACAGGCATTGCGTGGTAGTTACGGATTGTGAAAAAGTAGCCGAACAAAATCTTGATAAAAACGAATTTGCGGAAATTATTTTGATGCCGCTTTTAGAATTCAGGGAACTACTAAAAAGTGGGAAGAACACTGATATAGAAGTAGGGTACATCGGGTTGGATTATTTAGGATTACTTTAGGGTTTGTCATTGACCAAAAAGCCTTAACCTAGGTCAAGCATGCTAAAAAATAATCATCTTTTTTGTTTTAAGTATGGATAGGAGGAATTATTGAAGAGATATTTTAAGTGAGATCAAAGGTATTTTTCAGAGGTGGATCGACATGTAGTAAAGAAAAAACAGTAATACAAAGGGCGATTTTTGAAAAGCGAGAATCCAGGTCCCGGAGTGAGGCCCTTTAGGGCCGAACGGAGGGACAACAAGGATTCGAAGCCCAAGAGTGAGCGACGAATAAAATGAGGAAGGGAACGCCACAAAACTGTTAGTGGCAGATTTGTGCTGGGCCGGACTCGAGTCTCGCGTCCCGGAGCCAAGCGTTTATACTTTGTGTAGGGTCAGCAAAACAGCTGCCTGTTTTGCGTCTGGATGAGAAGGGTTGAACGATGCGGTGGGACCGTCGGTCAACCCAAGGCTCCTCTGCAGGAATCTCTCGTTCCAAAGTTAAAGCAATACATCCAGTCGCTTGACGCATAATTGCGGGGGACATATACTAATTACGATACTATATAGTTTCGTAATTAAAGTAATATTTATGACCGAACAAATTAGTGAGATGATCAAGCGTCGTCGCTGGTGGATTTTGTCCATTTTATCATTAAGCTTGGTGATAATTGGGTTAGACAACACCATCATGAACGTTGCCCTGCCAACAGTGCAGAAGCACTTTCAAGCTTCTGCCTCAGCACTGCAATGGATGGTCGATTCCTATATTCTCGTTTATGCTGGCTTACTTCTTATGCTTGGGGCTTTTGGTGATCGGTTTGGTCGCAAGCGAGCGTTGCAAATTGGTCTTATTCTCTTTGGGGGTTTTAGCCTCTTTGCTGCCTATGCCCAGACTTCTGGGCAGCTGATTTCTGCCCGAGCGCTCATGGGTATTGGCGGGGCCTTGATAATGCCCTCAACGTTATCGATTCTCGTTCACGTTTTTCCGGCTCACGAACGAGGTAAAGCCATTGGTATTTGGGCTGGCATGGCTGCTATAGGAATTCCGCTTGGACCAGTGCTCGGAGGCTGGTTATTAGAACATTTTTGGTGGGGTTCTGTGTTTCTTGTCAACATACCAATTGTGTTGATTGCACTTATTGCCGGGGCATTTTTAATTCCTGAAAGCCGAGATACAACAGTGAAGCGTATTGACTGGCTTGGCGCCATACTATCCATTGCCGGTTTAACCGCGCTTGTGTACGCGATTATTGAGGCGCCGAGTCGTGGTTGGACTGATGCCTTGGTGCTCGGCGGACTTGTCGCCGCTGTTGTTCTGCTTGGGCTTTTTGTTTGGTACGAACGCAGGACCATTCAGCCAATGTTGCATATGGGTCTTTTTCGTCATGCATGCTTGTCGGTTGGTAGCGGTTCAATTGGCATAGCTTTTTTAGCGATGTTCGGCAGCATCTTCCTGCTCACGCAATATTTTCAATTCGTGCGCGAATACAGTCCGCTGGCCGCGGGTGTGCGGTTGCTACCGTTTGCCCTGGGCATGATTATTGCAGCGCCGAATAGTCATCGTTTGGTTAAGCGTTTTGGCATGAAGGTGGTAATCACTATTGGTTTGCTCATTATTGCCATTACTCTTGCTATAATGTCTCAGCTTCAGGTGGATACGCCATATTGGTTTATCGGTATAGCAATCGCTTTTACAGCCTTCGGTATGGGCTTGGTAATGGCTCCCGCAAGCGATGCAGTTATGAGCGTAGTACCTAAGGCAAATGCTGGAGTTGGCTCAGCTCTTAATGACACAGTTCGGCAAGTTGGTGGCGCGTTGGGGGTGGCAATTCTTGGTTCAGCTTTAAATTCAATGTATGCTTCTTCAATGGCTGATAAAGTGGTGAATTTACCTGTCGACGTAGCGGCAGCAGCTCAAAATTCGGTTGGCGCAGCTGTTCAAATTTCTGCTCAACTACCAAGTACAGCGCAGGCGCTCCTTTTTTCAGCTGCTGGCAATGCCTTTATTGAAGGTGTTGAGGTTGCAATTTTAATTGGCGCAGGTATAGCGTTGTTAGGCGCGGTTATTGCGGCATTGTTTATGCCTGGTAAGGCAATATCTGAACATGAAGGTGAGTATCATGACTAATCGAGCTGGTCGTCCAAGAAATCCTGCCATCGATTCGGCTTTGGCAATACATACCTTGCGTCAGTTAGCGGCTCAAGGATATGCCGGCCTCTCTCTTAGCGGTGTTGCTCATATAGCTGGCGTAAGCAAAGCGACTCTCTACCGTCGGTATAAAAGTAAACGGGCGCTTGTGTCGGCTGCACTTTCAACCATTGCAGTTCAGGCTCCACAGCCTAAGGATACTGGCAATTTTGAAAGTGACCTTTTGGTTTTTGCCCGTGAGACGTTGCGGATGTTACGCGATCTGAACGTATTTCCTATTCTTTCAGCACTCATTGTCCAGGCTGAGCAGGATCCGCGCCCGCTTAAGCTTTTGCGAAAATACATAATTTTACCTAGACGGAATACTATTTATGCATTACTCATCCGAGCTCAAAAACGGAAACAGATTTCAAGGGAGCTCAATTGTGATTTTGCAGTTGATGCAATTATCGGTTCTGTTTTCGCACGTTTAAACGCTGGCTTACCAATGGACGAATTATGGCTTAAGCGTGCAGTGCGCCAGCTGGTAAATGGATGGGCAAAGAAGTAATGCAATTGACGACAAGTACATGGTGGTCCAGGCAAGTTTTTATAACAGCGTTTCGCCAATAACAATTTTCTGATTGCCAAATCGTTACTGGCCTGAGCATTCACTCGGTGAAGATGCGGCTCGAGCCGTGTACAAATTGACATCAACTCTTAAAATAGGTGAGCGTCTTAATGCAGAAAAGCCTATTAATCAAACTGTGGAACATATTATTCAGGTTGCGACCCAGAATAGGTAAATACGTAAAGGCGTATTAATCATTAAAAAAGCTGTGGATATATGGGGCTTGCACCCATTTTTTGTTATATGCTAAAATGACAAAAGAAGACAAAAGTTGACACAACAAAAAAAGACCTTTAGAATCCGGATATGGAAAAACTGATGACAGTTCCAGAAGTTGCTCGTTATTTGCGTGTCAGCAAACGCACACTCTTTCGTTATATCAAATCAAAAAAATTGAAAGCCTACCGAATAGGGCAGTGGAGAATTTCAGAATCAAACTTACAAAAATTTTTAAAACACATGTCAAATGTATAACCACATACAAAAAGAAAACATTCAGTACCTTCCGCAGAATGTCTTTATCGTGAAAAGCCGAACCAAGACCCATGCTTGGACAGGTTTGATTTTGATTTCAGCCGCAATTATTGTGCTCGTTGCGGTTGTCTAATTCATCTGCGTACGTTCCAGTCTGATGAAAATTTAGTTCGTTCAGTTTTCGGTGTACGTTGCGTCTATGTCGTCGTAGATGATTTTCGAAATGTTACCAATTGATGTTGAGAGATTTTGTATTGAATCCCCTCGAGTCATGATGCATAAGAGATAGGGGTGTGCGGGGTAATACACAATGCCACAATCATGGAGTTGCTTTTCTGCAGAATCCAATCCTCCTCGAATTCCAAATTTGTTTGAGAGCACAATCGACTCAGGGAGCCCTTTTCTAATTCCTTCGTTGTACGTGACTTCGCTCAGCAAGCGCAGTGCGCGTTCTGACATGTCTCTCGAAAGATATGAAGCATTAAATAGAACTCGGAAAAGACTTGCGTACGATCGGACACTAATATAATCCTCGGGAGTTGATTCTTCGACGATAGTAAGCCCTAAGTCAGAGAGTGTTTTGTTGATTAAGTCTGAATTAATGTGTGACGCAAGAAGCGTGAATGCCTCATTGTCAGATTCGGTAATCATTTCAGAAATAAGTTTATCAATTGTATACTCGTTTCCAATTTCTAGATCGGATTCAGCTGAAGTATCGGTTTGTTTTTCGTAAACAAGTTTGTCGTTAAGAAGTGATGGGTCTGATTCTGCGAGCTTGTAATATGTCATCATCACGGGGACTTTAAGCAGGCTTGCAGGAGAAAAATTTTCATCTTCATTTAGACCAAACCAGGGGCCATTGTTTAAATCGCGAAAGTAAACTGAAACATGTCGTACTGCTCCGGAAGCAACAGCCGCATCAATATATGATTTTACAGGCTCCTCAAATTTTTTTAGAGATTTATTTTCTAGTCCGCCATCAGTATCACATTCAAGTAGGGGATTTATAAAATCATATCCCCCCTGCCGAATACTGCTTGGGTTTTCTGTTTGGTTTTTTTTATTTGAGATCAAATATCCCGCTGCCACACCAACAGCCATAGCGCAAAAGATGAGCGTCATAGTTAAAGAAATGGGGAGGACCTTTTGTGTGGGTTTCATAGGATGTTATTTTCTACATTATGACAGAAAATGAGAAGTTCGTGTATCTGCGAAAGTTTGTTTGATTTTTTAAGGATCTGCTACTTGCAAAAATTTGAAAAATGTGTTAGAATAAAATCACTCTAAATTCGATCAGCTTCATTTTTTGTAGGATGACTTTCAGGGGGAAAAGTAAAAAAACAAAAAGAAATCAGCTTATTCGGAAACGCAGGCGAAGCGCAAAAGCAAGAGGCCTTTTTGAGGTCATTTTGTCGTATTTTCAGCTCGTAGTAAAAAAAGGATTTGGCATGCACATACAGGGCTTTCGACGGTTTGTCTCAAAATTTAGTACGAGAATTGCAAAAACACATCCATTGGTAATTGTAATAACAGTTTTGGTTCTGGGTGTTGGCATGATCGCGTGGCATTCTTATGTTACCTTAGCCGACGCTGCGGTCTATACGGTTAATTCCGAGGAGGAGTGGCAAGCGGGTGAATACTGGGCTGGACAGCTTGATTTTACCTCGACTGCTGACGCGTTAAAAATAAAAGATGGCGGAGTCGGATCATGGGGCTTGGACACGCCAAGCTTTCCTTGGGATAAACGAGGCTGGGAGGTTAATTCATCTGTTATATATAACACCGGATACACGGGAAGCAATTATTGGGATGGTGCGACATACGGTGCTGACCTGACAACTGATGGAACATATATTTACATGACAATCGGTGGCCGTCAGCCGGATTTTTTCAGATATAATCCTGAACTTGGGATCTGGAAGCAATTAGCAGATGCGCCAACAGGATTTAATTATGGGGGTGCTATCACTTATTATGATGGATCCATTTATGCAATCAACGGACAAGATGGTGACGACGCCACTGATTCAAAGAAAGATTTTTTTAAATACGATATTGCAACCGATGTCTGGTCAAGGTTAGCAGATGCGCCTGACACATGGGGCTTGGGCTCGGACATTGTCAGCGGAGAAAACGGAAAAATTTACGCGGTTCAAGGCCGAGCCTTTGATAAATTTTGGTCTTATAATACTGCGACAGGAATATGGAAAGATAATGAGAATGCAATACCTTCACCGTACCAAGTGTATTCACAAAATGGTCATGGGCTGGAATTTTCAAGCAAGTCCTGGACGTCTGGATCAACGTATTGCGAAGAAGGATGTATTTACGCCTTTCAGGGGAATAACAATACGCGTTTTTTTAGATTTGATATTAAAGAAGGGACGTGGGTTCAGGCTGCAAACGTTGATACGGATCTCGGCGTTAGCGGACGCGTGAATTACGGCAGTTCAATGGCCTTTGATTCCGTGAACGAAAATATGTTTGTCTTGCTTGGCGGTTCAAACGATGAGTTCGCGCAATACGATATTGATGACGATACATGGGATGCACTTTCTGCAACAACGCCGGATGCGAACCTCACTGTCAATGAGGGAGGCTCTTTGGTGTATCTCGATGGATTCGTGTACGCGCTTCCTGGCGCGAACAGGCCCGAGCTTTTAAAATATGACGTCTTAGCCTCAACATGGGATTCAATTACAATTGCCGCGGACGCCGCTGGTACGTATGACGGAAATTTAATGGTGCATGTGCCGACAGGAGCTGATTGTGAGGATCCAACTGGTTGTCTTTTTGTGTTGCGCGGAGATGCGGCAGCCAATTTTTATCGTTATGATATATCGACAAAAACGTGGACGGCTTTAACTGATTTAAGTACTAGCCCTGATTATCGTCCCGCAATTGGTTCTTCAATGTGCTATGACAGCAATAACACGCTTTATTATATTCGCGCGCGCAACACCACAACGTTTTTGCAATATGATATTAATGTTGGCGGCACTCCAGCTTGGTCAACAATAGCCGGTATGCCACTTGCAGCAGAAGAGGGGGCAGGCATTACTTGTTTAGGAGACGGCGATGTCTACATATTACAGGGCAACGGAACCAGAAATTTGTATCATTACAATGGCTCTTGGACGACAGAAACGATTCCTGATATTCCAGCAACAAACGCTGCTTTTTATGGTGGTGCTATTACGGATAACGGCGACGATGTTTTTGTCATGCCAGGTTACTGGCGTGGGAATTTTTACCGGTATGACCCGGATACTGATGCGTGGTTGACGACGCCTTCACTTGCTGATTTTCCCCAAGCGTCATATTACAATACAGTTCTTGAGTTTGACGGCGTTGATAATATCTACGCTATCTCAAGCATGTTTAATAAAAACTTTTACCGTTTTGATATTTCTGAAAATTCATGGTCAAAAATTAGCGACCTACCGGCAGAGTTCATTCGTTCGCAGGGGATGGCGCACGATGATGCGAACGACATTATGTATGTCCGGCGCGGGGGAGACACGTTTGCCGTTTATGCGTTTTCTACGGAGACAGATGAATACATTCCTTCAGCGACGTGGATTTCAGATACCATTGATTTGACGTACGCAACTGCGTTTAATGGGTTGAGCGCGAATACAACAACTCCAGGATCAACTTCAGTTGATTTCTATACAAGAACATCTGATGATCAGGTTTCATGGACCGCGTGGGATGAAGTTGAGCAGGCTGATTGGAATATCGATTCAGCAGTTGAGCGGTATATCCAGGTTAAAGTTGTGTTAAATTCTGACAACACCTCGACACCAACGCTGACAAGTTTTTCTATTAATTATGAAAAAGATTCTTTTGATCCGACTAATCCAACTGCTACAGCCTACTCGGATCAAGCAAAAACTTCTGAGTTGACCGATACGGAAAATTATTATTACGTAAATCCGTATTTTGAATTTTCAGGAGCAAGCGACAGTGAGTCCGGGCTTGCTGGATATTACGTCGCATGGGTAAAAGATGCAGATGTCGCCTTTGACCCTTCATCAAGCGAGGACTTTTTCCAGACCGCTGAAACATATGTAGCTACAGTTGATAAAAATGGCGACCCACTTGCCTCTGGTGTATATCATTTGCGTATCGCCACTAAGGACGAAGCAGGAAATGTTTCAGCTGCAGCTACGGTGTTTACGTATGAGTATGATGGAATTTCTCCTGCAACAAATACCGAGTGGCTTGACTCGTCAGATTTTGCAGCGGCAGGGACTTCTGAAACAAATATCAATACATCAGCAAATACGGGTGAAGAAATGGCGCTGGATTCTGTCGCAAATGGTGTTTGGACTCACGAGGCACCGACGCCAGCCCAATTGTCCGCTTCGACAGGTAATGACGGTTCATCAATCGCCTTTAATGGAACGGATACACTGTTTATTCTTCAGGCGAATAATCTTCAAAATTTGTGGGCGTATTCAATCACAAATAAAACATATGATGAAACTCATACAGCTTTTGGGCAAGCAGTAACACGCGGAGCTTCAATGGTGTATGTCCCTGACAATATTTCGGCTGGGTGCACTGATGATTCTGGATGTTTATTTGCCACGGCTGGCAATGGTACGACATTTAAAAAATACCGTATAAGCGCAAAAATTTGGGACACGATGGCGACGGTACCCCAAACAGTAAGCTACGGCGGGAGTCTTGCGTATGACGGGAATGACACAATTTATGCGACATCAGGAAACTCGCAATATTATACTTTTAAATATACGATTTCTGCAGGCACGTGGAGTGATGTTGCTATTCCTGATCTCGACCAAACGATCAGCTATGGCCATACGCTTTCATTTGTTCCAAATGGGGATTACTGCACCGCGGCAGGCGGGTGTCTCTATGCAACGCGCGGGTTAAACGATAATGAATTTTACAAATATGAAGTTGGTGGCGCGTGGACCTATGCAAATAATGTTCCTTTTTGGGTGTCATACGGAGCGACATCGTATTATCTCGACGGGTATGTGTATTTGATTCGAGGGCATGTGTCAAATGATTTTATTCGTTATAATATCGCGCAGAACACTTGGGAGACACTCGAAGAGGTCCCTACCACAAAGTATCTCGGTGGCTCGAATTCAATGTTTTATGTTGAAAATACGGACACATTGTATGTTCTTCGTGGAGAAGCGGAGTACTCGCTATTGGCGTACGATGTTTCTGAAAATCATTGGCGAACTGAAGCTATTCCCGCAGGAATTAGTAGGGTAGGTTTTTACTACGGCGCAACGGCTTTTGAAGATGATACTGACGACACAAAAGATGTCATGTTCATTGCGAGAGGGCTGAATGTCCCGGATTTCTTTGCGTATTACCCGGAAAGCGATACATGGGAAAGGCGCGCCGATGTCCCTCATCATATTCGTCCCGGTTCAGACGCTGAATATGTGAATCATGCGACAGATTCCAAAGATGGTGTGTATCTTATTGTTGGTGAAGAGGGACTTGGTGACAATATTGCGTATTTTTATAGGTATGATCCCAAAACGGATTTATGGACTCGCCTCAATCATAAAATTGGGGCAGGCACGGCGATTACGGAGCCTGGGTATGGCGCTGACCTTATGTATGATGGTGATGATACGTTGTATTTGATCACAGGAAATAATACAAGATACTTTTATTCATACGACATTACTGACGATGTGTGGACGCAAATTGGGACTAGCACTAACGTGCCAGCAGCTGCTTATCAGGGTTCATGCGCCGTATACGCCACAGTTGGGCCTGATAATTATGTGTATTTTATCCAGAGTAACAATACGCGGAACATCTATCGATTTAATACTGATTCCGGGGATAACCCAGGGCTTACTTGGGAAACCATGGCACAGGCTGATGCAAATCTGTATTACGGTGACGCATGCGTTTTAGATGGGCAAGGGAATATATTAGTACCGCGCGGCAATAACACCGACGAAATGTATGTTTATAATCTTGCGGGTAATTCTTGGACGACACGAAGCGTTCTTCAGTACTATGAATATGGTTCGCTCGTAATGACTGATAACAATATTATTTTAGGTTTCCGTGGAGAATCAACTTCTGCAATGGAGCGATACGTTGTCTCTACCGCGACTACTGGGTTTCAAGCAAATGGATCATGGACGTCGCAGGTAATAGATTTTTCAGCCGGTGTCTATGGATATGGGAGCTTGTCGATTGATGCGGAAGATAACGATAATACCTCTCTTGTCATGGAAACACGTGCTTGTGATGATGATATTTGTACAACTCCAGGTGATTGGGCCGAAACAACTAATCCACACACCATCGCAGGTAAGACCTACTATTCAGTCGCATCACCTGTTTCGCGATACGCGCAAGTTCGTGTAGCTTTTTCGTCAGATCAAGTGTATACGTCTTCGGTCGATAGTCTTGCGTGGACGTCATACGCGGATACAACCGCGCCGAATAATCCTGCAAGCGTGTCAGGCTACACCGATAGTGGCATGGGAACAAGCATTTTGAGTGATTCTTGGACGGCAGATACGACCCCGTATTTCAGTTGGTCTGCGGCTGATAACGCGGGTGGTATCGGGGTCGATGGATTTTATGTGTATTTTGGAACAGACGAAACGAAAGATCCTGTTGATGATGCAAGTGATGCCACAAACCTTGCATATAAAAACGGCACAAATTATTATTCGTCATCAAATGGAACTAATGGATTTTGGAATGCGGCGACGCAAAGTGCTGCTGCATTGACATCCGATACATATTACATGGTTATCAGGACAAAAGATAGAAATAATAATACTTCGGCGGCGAGTGCGACTCTTTTTACGTATAATCTTGATATTATTGCACCGCAACGACCAAGTTCGGTTTCGGTTAATCCCGCGAGCTGGACATCAACCAATAATTTTGACTTTACGTGGCCCGCTGCAACCGACACAGGTGGGTCTGGTATTTTGGAATACTGCTATACGGTAAATGATGTTGCGATTGATTGTACTTCTGAGTTGTTTGTAAACGATTTAACTGCACCTCAAACCCGAGAAAATGCCATTTGTGTTTACGCGACAGACAATGCGGGGAATGAATCCGCAACCTGCCGTGAAAAAAGTTTTTACTATGCCGGCGATCCTCCTTCAGCCCCTGGGACAATAACAGCAGATCCCGAAACAACCGCTCTTGCACCGCTCGAAGATGTGAATCAGTTTTCATTTACCTGGGATCCCCCGAGTACATGCTTAGGTTCGGCGCCTGGTGATTGCGATGTGGCAGACATATTACGTTATTGTTATACGATTAATGAACTTCCTTCAGCCGAAACTTGCGGCGCGAATCTTGCTGGTAGCGCGACACCCTCTCCTGACGGCGGATGGACAACAGTATCCCAAACTAGTACGAGATCATTGTTGTCATTTTCTGCCGCGGCGAATCAAGGTGAGAACACGATTTATATCGTGGCTGCAGATATTATCAATAATATCGACTACGACAACTACGTTTCGAAAAATTTTTATTTCAGTTCCAATGCCCCGGGAGTTCCAACCAGCGCTGCCGCGACAGATACATCTGATCGAGCAACAATGAAATATTCAGTTGTGTTAACCTGGGATGAACCAGAAGACGTGGGCAGCGGTGTTGAAGGATATAAAGTATATCGATGCGAAGCGGATTGTGAAAATCCGGATGCGGTTGATGATCCGCCTGCGAATTACTCAAAAATTGCAACCGTAAATACGCTTGGATATTTAGATACCAGTTTGGACAATACTATTACGTATAGTTACTTTGCGCGAGCAGCTGGAACCGGTGGCACACAATCTGGTAATTCGGCGGTACTTGAAATAAAGCCAGAAGGTAAATTTAAGTTTGCACCACTCATGAGCGGGCAACCAACAGTTACACCATTTATTCGCTCTGCTGAGGTGTCTTGGCTGACGTTAGATGATCAGGATCAGTATGGAAATATTGTTGAACATCCAGCTTCGTCGTACGTTGAATACGGACTAACATCGGGTTATGGGAGTGAACAGGCTGGACTTCCAGATTTAGTGAATGAACATGAAGTGACCCTTACCAATCTTGAGCCTGATACCACCTATCATTATCGAACGCGATGGGAAGATCAGGATGGTAATGTGGGATACTCAAGCGACTTTACATTCGAAACAAAAGGAGCGCCATCAGCACCAATCAATGTTCAGGCTTCGCCTTCATCAAACACAGAAAACAGTTTCGCATTTTCTTGGGACGCCCCTCAAGACGAAGGGGTTACCGTTGAAGGGTATTACTATTCCATTAATAATTTGCCAAACGAAACAAATGTTACCTACACAGCGGAAACCTCGCTGGAGGCGTTTGATGCGGCGACACAACAAGGAAGCAATACGTTTTATGTGTTGGCTGTTGATGATGGAGGAAACTTGAGCTATGAAAATTATGGCGCAGTAACATTTGAAGCGTATACTACTCCTCCAGGCGCTCCACAGGCTGTCACGATTGTCGATTCATCTGATAGAGACGCTGAGCGATATTCGATTACCATTACATGGGACCCACCCGAAGGATATACGACCGATGACGAAATTTATTATACGATTCTTCGATCGACAGACGGAGTGACGTACGAAGAGATAGCAACGATTACGTCGACGGGTTATCTTGATACTGGATTAGATAATAGTCAGGAATATTATTATCAGATTCAGGCAAAAGATAAGGCGCAGGCGCTTTCGGATTTGACTTCAGCCGTGTCTGAAGTTCCTGAAGGACGCTATACGCAACCTCCGTCAATAACAGAAGGCCCGACAGCTGTTGCCGATTCATTTGCAGGGACAATAACGTGGCGCACAGAACGCATCGCATCGTCATTCGTCGATTATGGATTGAAAGCGGATGATTTGTCTGAAGAACAAGGTTCCGGCGATCAAGTGGAATCTCACGAAGTAAAGGTGGTGGGACTTAAATCAGAAACAACATATTATTATCGAATCAAGAGTATAGATGTTGATGAAAATATCGCATATTCAGACGTTGAATCATTTACAACACTCGAAGCTCCGCGTGTATTAGATGTTTCCATTACAGACGTGAAGCTGTATGACGCGCTTGTTTCTTGGACAACAAACAAAGAAACCACCGCCGTCATCGAGTATGGACTGACCACCGATTACGGTTTAACATATACCGATACGTCCGGTTCATACGCGACGACTCATACAGTAAAACTGCAGAGCTTGTCTGATTCTGCAACGTATAACTTGCGATTAGGCGGTAAGGACAAGGCGGGTAATTCGATTGTATCCGATAATTACGTTTTCAAAACACTCACGTTCCCAGAGGTGTCTGACGTAACCTATGTCAATAAAGCCGAAGGCCAGACTGAAGTCCAATGGAAAACAAACGTTCCGACAACTTCGAGTGTTAATTATTATGCAGAAACCATTTCACCAAAAACACAAGGTAATGCAGCATTAACTCTTGATCATGCGGTTTTGCTGTTTGGTTTAGCCGACGCGACCCGGTATACATATGTCGTTGGTGGTGCAGATGAATTTGGATATGAAGCGAAGTCTCCGGAACTTGAATTTACAACGCTTGAAGATACCACCCCGCCAGAAATATTTGGCGTCGAATCCGAATCCAATACAATAGGATCAGGTGAAGCGTCAAAGATTCAAATAGTTGTATCGTGGAAATCAGACGAGGCAACGACCTCGCAGGTACAATTTGGGGCTGGCGTCGGTGCGACAGATTTTACAAATGAAACCGATGAAAATGCCGAACTTGTGCAGGATCATTTGGTTGTTATCTCTGACCTTGCTGCAGCGAAAACGTATCAATTCAGAGTAGTTTCTCGAGATAAGGCTGGCAATGAGACAAAATCAAGTGCATATACTGTTTTGACTTCTCGCAAGAGAGATTCGTTCTTACAGTTAATTATTGATAATCTTGAGCAAACCTTCTCGTGGCTTGGTAATATGGGCAATGTTTTTGGTGGATAAACAAAGCTCCAAAACATTCATTTTCTTTATGATATACTTAGTTTCGTAATACCTGTATGGAAACAAAACCGATTGAAAAATCTGATAATAAAAAAACTATTGGTGAGCTTGTGCAGTCGTTAAACACGAAGACAGTCCCATCAAACAAAAAACCAATTATTGATGTTCAAAATCTCAATAAGAATTTTATTGTCGGTAAACATGAAATCTACGTTCTGCAACAAGTTAGCGTTCAGATATTTCCAGAGGAATTTATTGTTATTCTTGGACCGTCGGGAAGCGGTAAATCAACGCTCATGAATTCCATTTTAGGACTAGAGCCACCTAGTACCGGAAAGGTAATTGTTAAAAACGAAAATTTGGCTGACAAGAAACCAAATGTTCTGACAAAGTTTCGGTTTAAGTTTTTTGGGATTGTGTTTCAGCGGCCAGAATGGGTTCGGTCATTGACCGTAATTCAGAACGTTGCGCTTCCTTTAGCATTAAACAATGTCCCAAAAAAAGAACGTCAAGAACGCGCGATGCAAAAACTGAAGGATGTCGGCATGGATGATCATGCCGATTATTTCCCAACGGAACTTTCTGGAGGTCAGCAGCAAAAGGTTACGCTTGCACGAGCATTGATAAATGAACCTGATATTATCGTTGCAGATGAGCCGACAGGTAATCTTGATACGAAATCAGCTGATCGAGTGATGAATATGTTTAAAGATTTAAATGAAAAACATCATAAGACGGTGTTGATGGTTACACATAATATCGATTATGTTCGATATGCGTCTCGAACGATTTATATTCGAGATGGTAAAGTTGTTCAAGGTGCGGATCAATTTATGATTGTCTAACATGAGACTAACCTATACATTTTTTCTTTCAGCAACAAACTTGCGACGCAGAGTCCTGAGAAGCGTTTTAACTATTGGAGGCATGGCAATCGGTATAGCCTTGATTGTCTTTCTTATCTCATTAGGTTTTGGGCTCCAGCAATTAGTGCTCAGTCAGATTACAAATGTCGAAGCGCTTTCGATTTTAGATGTTACAAAAGGCGAATCAACATTATTAAAACTTGATACAGGTGTTGTGGATGAATTCCAGTCTATGGATAATGTTGAAAATGTGAGCCCGTCTTTGAGCCTTTCTGGCCAGGTAGTCAACGGTGAGTCGGTTACCGATGTTGCCATATATGGCATTAAATCAGACTTCCTTTCAATCGAAGGCGTCAAGCCAGCATACGGCTCGGAGTTTTCTGGTTCAAATGTTTCTGAAGTTATTATTACAACCACAGCACTTAATCTTGTTGGTCTTGCCGATTTTCCAAATGCCATAGGGGAGGAAGTGACTTTAAAGGTGTTGGTCCCAACGATAATCGAAGGTACTGACCAAGAAGAGCTTGTTGCAAAGGAAGTGAAAACAAAAATCGTTGGCATTATTACGAGCACGGATGAACTGACTCTCGCGTACATGCCGATGGATTATTTAATTTCGATAGGTTTTGAGCCATCGTATGATGAAGCAAAGGTACAGGTTGAAGCAGGAGATTCAGAAGAATTTTCAATCGCGAAAGTTCAAGTAACCGATCAATCAAAACTTCCTGAGGTTCGTAAGCAAATTGAGGCAATGGGCTATCAAGTGGATTCAGTCGCCGATACAGTCGGCCAGATTGACAAAATTTTTCTTGTTTTCCAAATAATCGTTGGAGGTTTTGGAGCCATCGCCATGTTTGTTGCAGCTATAGGAGCTTTAAACACGTTAACTGTTTCATTGTTAGAGCGCACGCGTGAAATCGGTCTCATGAAAGCACTGGGTGCAACCTCTGGCGATATTTATCGACTTTTTCTTGTTGAGGCAATTGTCATCGGTATGACAGGAGGACTCGTGGGTCTTGGTATAGGGTATGGCATTAGTGAGGGAGTAAATTATGGAATAAATATTTTGGCCCAAAGACTTGGCGGTGAATCTGTAGATATTTTTTATACCCCCTATTACTTCATTGCCGCCATATTGGTAATCATTTTCTTTATTAGCGTGTTGACCGGATTTTATCCGGCTCGGCGTGCTGCGAAAATTAATCCGTTGGACGCATTGCGGTATGAATAAACATGGCGGTAAGATAATTGAGGCATCACAATTATATTCACGGGCCAAGCATCGTGTTTTGGGTGAGATTCTTCAAGATGCTGAACTAAAAACAGAGCATGCATGGGCATCTATTCATGCGTCATCAAAAGATTTGTTGATGACCTATGAAAGTGAAGGATTTGTCGTTTCAGTGAACGGCAGCGGCACGCTTGATGTGGATCACCATCAGTGTATTCTCGCACGTGAGCTATCTGAATATATCGTCTCGCGGGGTGGAATTATTTTAAACGGAGGAAGATCTTCAGGAATTATGAAAGTTTCGTCTGAAGCCGCTCCAAAGCATTCTATAGGAATTGTTTTTTCAGAAGTTGCAAAAGAAGCAAACGAGCACGGTAAAAAAATTGTTGTTCAGGATCCTCATTCTCGAATTGAACTTCTGGCGACCGCGGCTCCCATCGTGGTTGTGTTTCGAGGCGGACTTGGAACGCTTATGGTACTTATGAGGTCAATTGCGTATTTGAACAATCGTCGTTTTCATCCCGAACAGCCTGCGCAACTTATTTTTGTCAGCAACTACTGGATAGGGCTACTCACTACCATGATGAATCTCGGCGCGCTTCCAAAGGAGTTTGTCCAAGAAATTTATTTCTTTGAGCGCGTAGATCAAATTATAAAATTTTTACCATCTATTTAAAAAAGCGTATGGATCCAAAAAATAAAAAAGTTATTATTATCGTTGTTGTCCTTGTCCTCGTCGGCCTTGGCATTCTGATCGCAGTAATTGCTGGCGGTTTATTTGCTGCAGGAAATAAAATTAATGCAGATCAGACTAATGCAAATGCAAATACAAATGTTCCTGTTGCTAATACAAATACCGAGACAAATGAAAATAGCAATTCGTCTGTTCAGAATATTAATATCGGCACAACGACTCAAGAGACAACTGTGCAGGGGCGTGTGTTTACCCAAGGGTATAATACTCCAAGCGAATCTTTTGGAATTTTAACCACTGATGATCGCGAAATCGGATTAGGCAGTTATGACACGATGCGCGAGCAGATCCGGGAATACGTTGGAGAAGATATCGAGGTTACGTTCAGCAGTATTTGCAAAAGCTCCACTGACGGGTGTTGCAGGACTTTATTCACCCTTTGTGGTACGGTTAAGTCGTGGAAAGGTTTAGATTAATACCAGTATGTCAGATTCGTTCGATGAATTAAAGAAACTTGATAAACTGCACCCTTTGGTTGTGCATAAATTACGGACTCCTCTGACCACAATACGCATGTATAGCGAAGCACTGCTGTCTGATGAGCATGTCACTGATCCCGGCGTAAAAGACTACATACAAGAAATCCATGATGCAAGCTTGCGTATGGGGGATATTCTTACGTGGCTTGATCCGACCGTTTCAAGTTCAAAATAACCATAACGCATATGACCACTCAATACCGTGTGCTCATTGTCGAGGATGAAGCTTCTGTGAGAAAAATTATCCGTGATGGTCTTGAAAAACAGGGGATGGTCGTTGATGAAGCTGAAAATGGGAAAGTTGCGTTAGAGAGAGCTCAGCAGATACGTCCTTCTGCTATTATTTTGGATTTTCTTATGCCCAAGATGCACGGTCTTGAATTTTTTCAACTCTTGCGTCAAGAGGCTTGGGGGCGGTCAATCAAAATAATTATTCTGACAAATCTGCCAGATGATCCTCGTTTAGTCGAACTTCAGGAGCAAGGTTTGTGCAAGGTGTTAAGTAAGGCACAGGCATCGTTGGATGATATTATTACCACAGTGAAAGAAAGCGCGTAGCTATTGTATTTTTTAGGAAGGAGGTGAAGACGTATGAGAATGAACATTATAGATTGGATTGCATTCATATTGGTCGTTGTAGGTGGTTTGAATTGGGCATCGGTTGGAATTTTCGACATTGATGTGGTCGCACAGCTTTTCGGAGACATGTCGACGGTTTCCCGAATTGTCTATTCATTGGTTGGTGCTTCGGCTTTGTATTTGGTAATCGCTTTTTCTACAAAATGCTGCAAACATCTCCCAACGCAGCAGCTTTAGTATTCAGTAATTTTTCACAAAACTCCTTCTTTCGCGGGAGTTTTGGTTATTGAATTTTTTTGATCATGTATGTCTGGTCGAGCACATAACCCATTTTCGCGTAATATGGACGAACGCCTATTCCTGAAATCACCGCAAGACGCTTGAAACCTGATTGCCGAGCTTCTTCTTCTGCGTGTTTCATGAGGCGTTTTCCAAAGCCTATGTGTTGAACAGCAGTGTGTTCTGAGTCGACTGACATGAGTT
>Ga0265297_10004387_pt1 | contig 23178 bp, 11 predicted proteins | sample Munlanlwell13791_FD_192502 | JGI IMG/M metagenome (GOLD analysis project Ga0265297, IMG submission 192502) | Leachate microbial communities from a municipal landfill in Southern Ontario, Canada - Leachate well 137-91 | ecosystem: Engineered > Solid waste > Landfill > Unclassified | place... | reverse complement strand
GGTAATAATAGTAATGGTACACCTATATCTGGCACTTTCGATATAGATAATGCTGCAAGGATAGTTGGTAATAAAATTGACATTGGTGCAGATGAATATGAGATACCTAATGTGATTGTTCAAAACCCTGATGAATATGGAATTATAATCTACCCAAGTCCGGCAAAAAATATAATAATATCGATGCCACAAATAGGAAAACAGAGTACAATTACAATTTGTAATATAACGGGAAAAGAATTAATAAATCAACAACTAAAAATCAACGAGACAGATATTGACATTAATAACTTGACATGTGGAGTCTATTTTGCAAAATTGATTAATGACAATATAATGGAAATCCGAAAATTTATAAAGGATTAAAATTGATTGTTTGCGGTTAATATTATTGGTTCAATTTTGCCATTTGCTTAAGTGGTGTTGCATGTGTTTCAGGATCAACTAAAAGCTATGGAAAATTTCTTTATCAATGGTTTAACCCCTTTTATTGGCAATTTGTTCGATACGTTAAGTTACATCGGAGGAGTCTTAATTTTTATGGTACCTTGCGCTATCTTTATAAAAACAAAATTTTTATAAAGATCTACGATCTATTTTATAAACTAATTTTCAATATTTAAAAACATTTCTCACTGAAAAATTATGGAAGAACTTAAAAATATAATTAACAATTTCCAACTTGTAGGATCTGTTAATGATATCACATCCTTTGGAGAAGGAATGATTAATACTACTTATCGTGTATCCTTGAAGAATGAAGTTAAGCAATATGTATTGCAAAAAATTAATCATCTTATTTTCAAGGATGTTGACATGCTTCAAAACAATATTAAACGTATTTCAGATCACATTCGTCAGAAATTAACAGAATTTGGTGAAACAGAAATTAATAGAAAAACGTTGACACTAATTCAAACCAAAAAAGGCAAGTTATATCATTTCGATGGTGAAAATTACTGGAGAATGATGATTTTAATTCCAGATTCTTACACTTTTGAAGCAGTTACTCCTGAGTATTCTTATTCTGCCGGAAAAGCATATGGAAATTTTCAGTTTATGCTTGCAGATCTTCCTGGAGAACCATTGGGAGAAACGATTCCTAATTTTCACAATATGGAATTCAGGTTAATGCAATTTCGTGAAGCAGTAACTAGCAATACGGTTGGGCGCTTAAATGAAGTATCGGATTTAGTTACCGAAATAGAAAAACGTGCCAAAGAAATGTGTCAGTGCGAACGTCTTTACAGAGAAGGTAAATTACCAAAACGAATAAACCATTGTGATACGAAAGTGAATAATATATTGTTCGATGAAGATGGAAAAGTCCTGTGTGTAATTGATTTGGATACAGCCATGCCGGGTTTTGTGATGTCCGATTTTGGTGATTTTATGCGTACTGCAGGTAATAGAGGTAAAGAGGACGAATTAGATTTAGATAACGTTTCTTTTAGCATGGAAATTTTTAAATCTTACACAAAAGGGTATTTGGAATCAGCTAAGCATTTTCTTTCTCCAATTGAAATTGAGCTGCTTCCATTTGGAGCTAAGTTATTAACATATATGCAGCTGACACGTTTTTTGGCTGATTATATCAACGGTGATACTTATTACAAAATAAATAGCCCATTACATAATTTGCAACGCTCTAAAGCCCAATTTAAATTATTACAAAGCATTGAAGCCAATTATGAAGATATGCTGAATTTTATAAAAACCTCGATTTAATATTAAGTCTAAAAAAGCAATAAATATATGAAATCTAAAGAAATTGCAGAAAAAGGAAGCAGAAGTACTTTGGTTGTCCCTTTGCTAATTGTAGGTGTATTATTCTTCGTAATTGGATTTGGCGTAGGAATAAGTGGGTTTTTAACACCTTTTTTGAAAGATGCCTTACATCTAACCGTAACTCAATCGTATCTGGTAACTGCAGCCATTTTCTCTGCATTTGTTGTTTTTGGTTCACCAGCAGGGTGGGTTATTAAGAAAGTAGGCTATAAAAAAAGTATTGTGTTTTCGCTTCTGATTATGGCTCTAGGAATGGTGTTATTTGTTCCTTCGGCTAATATGGCCAGTTTTCCGGTTTTCTTGTTGGCACTTTTTATTGGTGGAATAGGAAACACATTGTTGCAGGCAGCAGTAAACCCATATGTAACTATTGTTGGTCCTCAGGAAAGTGCAGCAGCACGTATGTGCTTGATGGGTATAATGAATAAACTTGCATGGTGGATGGGTCCTGTATTCCTTGGTTTGTTTTTGGATTTGAAGAACGTGCAGTTAAGTCAGGTTTCGTTTCCTTTCTACATTGTAACAGGTATTTTAGTTATCTTAAGTGTGTTTATCTTTTTTGCACCTCTACCCGAAGTGAAAGCAGTTGGCGAAGACGAAACTGAAGGAAATACTGCTAGTACTTATGTCAGTGGAAAAACCAGTGTGTTTCAAATGCCACATTTATTGCTGGGTGTTATGGCTTTGTTTTTCTACGTTGGTGTAGAAACCTTACCAATGGCCTCTATCATTGGATTTGCAAAATCTGTTTTTGGAGAGAATGTTGCTAACCCTGAAGGTTATGCCAAATATGTGCCGATTGGTATGTTTGTAGGTTATGTTTTTGGTGTTTTGATGATTCCGAAAATCATTTCACAAACCACTGCTTTAAAGTTATTTACAATAATTGGTTTAGCGGCAACATTATGTGTTATTTTCCTTCCGGGAGAAATAGGAATTTATGGTTTAATAGCAATCGGATTTGCCAATTCAATAATGTGGGGAGCTATTTGGCCACTTGCAATTGCTGATCTGGGAAAATTTACCAAAACAGGAGCTTCATTATTGGTAATGGGAATAGTGGGTGGAGCGGTGCTTCCCCTAATTTTCGGATTTTTGTTAGACTTGTTTAAAACTACAGATGTATCAACAGTTGCAGATTATCAACATGCATACTGGATTTTTATTCCAGCCTATTTATTTATTCTTTATTTTGGAACATATGGTTATAAGATTCGTAAAAGGGATAAAGTTTTTGTAATAAAAAATTAAATGCACAATGTATTCAATCATGTTTGTGTCTAAATAATATTTCTTATGCGATTAATCATTCAACCTGATATTTCAGGTATTTCAACTTGGGTGGCAAACTATATTGCTACTAGAATTAATAAATTTTCTCCGAGTGTAAAACATCCTTTTGTGTTGGGTCTGCCAACCGGATCAACTCCTTTAGGAACATATAAAAAACTGATAGATTTATACAAAGCTGGGGAGGTTTCGTTTAAAAATGTGGTCACTTTCAATATGGACGAATATGTTGGTATTCCAAAAGAACATCCGCAAAGTTATCACAGCTTTATGTGGGATAACTTCTTTGCTCACATAGATATTCTTTCAGAAAATGTAAATATCTTAAATGGTAATGCTCCCGATTTTGAGTCTGAGTGTGAATCCTATGAAAATAAGATAAAAGCCGTAGGCGGGATTCAATTATTTTTAGGCGGAATTGGAGCCGACGGTCACATTGCATTCAATGAACCGGGTTCGTCATTGCAATCACACACCCGGATTAAAACCCTGACACAAGATACCATTATTGCCAATTCACGATTTTTTAATAACGATATTAATATTGTCCCTAAAAAAGCACTAACTGTAGGAGTTGGAACAGTGATGGATGCAAAAGAAGTACTTATTATTGTCAACGGACATAATAAAGCACAAGCTTTGCAACAAGCCGTTGAAGGTTCGGTTAATCATATGTGGACAATTACAGCTTTACAATTGCACCAAAGAGGGATAATTGTTTGTGATGAATCCGCAACAGTTGAATTAAAAGTCGGTACCTATCGCTATTTTAAAGAAATTGAAGGATTGTAAGAACATAATTTCCAATTATCAATTATCAATTCCCAATTTCTTATTCCCAATTAACCGATTAACAAATCAACTAAATTTCCACCATGCAATACAATTTAAGCTCAAAAATAACGTTGGAACGCACTCCGGAACGTTACTATAGATCAAACGACATGATCGAAACTCTGCGTCAGACACGATATGAGAAACTCCGAACTAATATATATGCTGATGCTAATGAAGGTGCTTTAGAAATTGCTGAGAAAGTTGCTACGCTAATCCATGAGAAAGAAAATCAGGGTGAACGTTGTGTTCTTGGCTTATCAGGAGGTTCTTCGCCACTCGGTATTTACGATGAATTGGTGAGAATGCACCGTGAGGAAGGTTTAAGTTTCGCCGATGTAATCGTTTTTAACGTATCGGAATTTTTTCCGGTCAATCAGGCAGAACAGCATTCCAATACGAAACTTCTACAAACTTATTTACTTGATAAAGTAAATTTTAAATCAGAAAATTTTCATACTCCGGATACAACTGTAAATCGCTCCAATGTGTACGATTTCTGTCGTAATTACGAGGAGTTGATTGAAAAATACGATGGATTGGATTTAGTTTTGGTAAGTGTGGGTTTGGTCGGAAACATTGCATATAATGAGTCTGGTTCACAAATAAGCACATTAACTCGCTTAATGCTTCTTGACAATGAATCTCAACGGGATCTGAAAAGATATTATAGTTCCATTTCCGAAGTACCATCAAGTGCTATAACCATGGGACTATCAACCTTGCTTAATGCAAAGCAAGTTATTTTGTTGGCATGGGGAGAATACAAATCAGCCATTCTCAAAGAGGTAATTGAAGGTAAAACAGATGACAGCGTTCCTGCTTCTTTCCTACAATTACATAAAAACGCTATAGCAGCCATTGATTTAAATGCAGCTCAACAACTGACCCGTATAAGTCATCCATGGTTGGTTGGTCCTTGTGAGTGGACAGATATGCTTATCCGTCGTGCTATCGTATGGCTTTGTAGCGAAACTGATAAACCAATTCTAAAACTGACTAATAAAGATTACAATCAGCACGGGTTAGATGAATTATTGGCACTTTATGGTTCGGCATATAATGTAAACATCAAAATTTTCAATGATTTACAACATACTATTACCGGTTGGCCCGGGGGGAAACCCAATGCAGATGATTCTGACAGACCTGAACGTGCCAAACCTTATCCAAAAAGTGTGTTGGTTTTCAGCCCTCACCCGGACGATGATGTGATTTCTATGGGGGGGACATTCCAACGTCTGGTAGATCAGAATCATGATGTGCACGTTGCCTATCAGACTTCAGGAAATATTGCAGTTGGTGATGAGGAGGTAATCCGTTATATCTCACTAATGCAAAATTTGGTTGACCGTTTTGATAAACAAAATGATAATATACGGGAGAAATATGCACAAATTCTTCATTTCCTTACTCAGGAAAAGCAGGCTGGTGATACAGACACGTCTGATGTGCTTTATATTAAAGCACAGATTCGTAGAGAAGAAGCTCGTTCGGCTTGTCGGTTTATAGGAGTAAGACCTGAAAATGTTCATTTCTTGGATCTCCCTTTTTACGAAACAGGTAAAGTTCAGAAAGGAAAATTAAAGGATGTTGATATTTTCAAAATAATAACTTTGTTAGCTAAATTTCAGCCTCATCAGATTTTTGTTGCAGGCGATTTGGCTGACCCCCATGGAACGCACAAAGTCTGTCTGGATGCTGCACTGGCAGCTATTCACGAATTGAAAGCAAAAGAATGGATGAAGGAATGCCGTATTTGGATGTATCGTGGTGCTTGGGCAGAATGGGAAATTGATCACATTGAAATGGCGGTGCCTATTAGTCCCGAACAATTAAGACAGAAACGAAATGCCATCCTGAAACATCAATCACAAATGGAGAGTGCACCATTCTTAGGGAATGATGAACGATTATTTTGGCAACGTGCAGAAGAACGCAATCAGTCGACAGCAAATCTGTACAACAAATTGGGACTCGCCTCGTACGAAGCAATGGAGGCGTTTGTGGAATATAAAAAAGAAAACTAACAGTATTTATTATATCTGAATGAAATCAACAAAAGTAGAATATAATCCATTACTGGAAAACATTGAGCTCTCTAATGCCGCGATTTTTTTCGAACGTAATTATTCTTACGAATATGTAGATATGTTGAATTGGCCTGTGAAATTTCCATACAAACCTCAATGTAAATTTAAAATTGCTCGATCTACCAAGAGTCTTTTTATCTATTTTAACGTAACGGAATACAACATTCGGGCAAAATATAAAATTGATCATCAACCTGTATGGGAAGATAGTTGTGTGGAGTTTTTCTGTCAGTTGCCCGGTCAAAAATACTATTATAATTTTGAATTCAATTGTATCGGAACTTGTCTGGCAACTAGACGTTTAAGTAGAAATGAAGACATTGTCCCATTCAAGTCAGATGAAATGAATAGAATCAAGAGATTCACATCTTTCGATAGTAAACCATTTGAAGAAAAAAGTGGAAATTTCGAATGGAAGTTAATGGTTGAAATCCCATTTGAACTAATAAAATTTGAACCTGATTTCCATTCTAAGAATCTTAATGCAAATTTCTATAAATGTGGTGATGCCACTTCTGTTCCACATTACCTGAGTTGGAGTCATATTATAACAGAAAATCCAGATTTTCATAAGCCGGAATATTTTGGAAAATTAGTTTTTTAAGGTTAGTTTAATATTAATCATTCTTTAATTACATTATCTATTTGTTTTTATTAGTTTTTTAAGGTTGGAAAGAATGTTTGATTAATTTCAGACATTCTTTCTTTTTGAATTGATTATTTATTTTCTAAAAATAATACTGGAAATTACATCGAATGCCATTTTACAATTTACCATTAGATTGTCTGGAAATTTAATGCTATTGAATCAAACGATCAAATAAAAATATTGATTTTGTAAAATTCGAAGCATCGACTGATATCCAAATCGACTGGTCATCAATAAAATTGGATAATTATTAACCTCTTAACCCCTAACTCAAATTAGGTCGCAAGTATGGAGTTAAAAGTATTAATGTGCCAATAGTTGGTAGATTGCAAAATATTATTATTTGATAATTTGCAACACCCAGTAAAGAACGTAGAAAATCGACTTTGCACTTTTATATTCAAATATTGAAATAGAAAAACAACGAAGCATGGATTGTGCGGAAGCCACAAAAAAGACCTTGCACGCCATGAGGTACGAATGGTGGGGATTTTTGGCGGCTGGGGATTAACCTGCGGAGCTGCCCGTAATTATCTACAAGGTGAAACCTTAACACTAAATGTCTTTTTCTATTATTCTCGATCAAATTTGATATGTCACTATCCTCTTACTTTTACTAGCAAGTGTATGAGCAAATAAAGTAAACTGTAATTTTTAAAAAAAAGAGTATTATGTTTTACAAGATTTTGTTTCTGAAACTTTTGGAGTGGATAATTATACTTTGTGGTGAAACGCATGACCTGGCGTTTTAATTTCAAACAGATGCAGGTGGAAAAATAGAGAGTAAATGGCGTGAGTGTAAAAGACTATTTTTAATAAAAAAGGGGTCAATGTAAATATCAGGTGGAGCTGCTGAATATAGTCAAACTTATTGATAATTAAAGGTTCAAAGAATTTTATTGAATCTTTTGATTATAGGCATTATAAACTAAGTTTATAAGAGGTTACAGATATAACATTCTTTTATTTATGCAGAATAATCTTCTTGCCTTATTTTTACTCCACCTGATATTTACATTGACCCGAAAAATACAATCCAGAATTCATGCTCTTTAAAAAGAACATGGGTACCCACTTGATTATCGATGAGCTTTATCACAAGAGAACTCTGGATAATTGTCACTAATAGTTAATCAACTTAATATTTATTGCTACAAAATATATTTTCGTTACAAAAGTTTTGTAATGGGTAACACTCTCCATGCCAAATATTTGATTTAACACATATTTATTGTCATTATAATGCATAGCTATACAAAAAAACTTATTTTTGTAGTTTTAAGAAATGAATTAAATCACAAATCAATGAGAAAAATCACATTACTCATTTCATTATTCCAATTTTTATTCTCATGGATCTCGGTAGAAGCACAGACCGGAACATTTTATTCGACAGATAATGTACTCTCAAACAGCTTAATCAACTCAATATATCAGGATAGTCGCAACTACATTTGGATTGCTACCGAAGACGGACTGAACAAGTTCGATGGGGTACGCTTCACAATATACCATACCCGAAATAACGATAAAGCGTCGCTAAAAAACAATTATGTACGTTCTCTTTTCGAAGATAGCAGGGGGCGTTTTTGGGTGGGTTGTATCAATGGACTAATGCTTTACAACCGGGCCGAAGATAGCTTTACCGAAGTACCAATTTATTTTCGAAATCAGCTTGTTACTCCTCATATTACCTCCATTATTGAAACTAAAAGCGGTGAAATTTGGATGTCTACTTCGGGTGGAGGTATTATTCGTTCAGACGACAATTGCAAAACATTTAAAGTTGATGAAAATCTTTTCCCACGTTTATGCAGCCGCTATCTTGTTACTTTGTATCAGGACAAGTCCGGAAAAATCTGGATCGCGTCCGAAAATCAAGGTCTAAACCTGTACAATCCGCAATCCGGAGAAATCAGGAATTTCAAAGCTCCAAACGGCATTGGAAGCAATCAGATTTCTTCCATTTGCGAAGATAACAAAGGCAATATTTTTGTTGGTACGCTCACTGGTGGTTTATTCCGCTATAATCCTGCTGAAGGTAAGTTCGATCATGTACTTTATGCCAATCCAGCCATTACATTACCTGTAAAAAGTCTGTTATTTGACAGCAACAATCGTCTGCTGGTAGGAACTGACGGACGTGGTATCAAATACCTGAACAAATCCACAGGGCGACTGGAAGATTTTCAAATTTTGTCGGCCATGTTTGATTTTTCACGTACCAAAATTCATGCACTATGCCAGGACCGTGTAGGTAACTTGTGGGTGGGACTTTTTCAAAAAGGAGTTTTTTTGTCGCCCAACCACCCGAATAAGTTTAATTATTGGGGAATGAAATCGTATTATCAAAACGTGATCGGTTCCAATTGTGTTATGTCGGTTCTTCGTGATGCTGGAGGAATATTGTGGGTGGGGACTGATAATGATGGAATATATGGACTTGACAGAAATTCCGTACACCATTTTGAGTTAAAAAGTAATGTGAACGGTGTGTCCAACACGATTATGTCCATTCTGGAAGGAGATAAAAATACACTTTGGTTGGCTTCGTATTTAGATGGCTTAATGAAGTTTGACAAGCGCACGGGAAAAAGCATTAAGTGTGCCAATAATTCACTTGAGTTGTATAATAATACTTCGAGTAACAAGGCCATGAGCATTGCCCGAGATTCAAAGAACCGCATTTGGGTAGGAACAAACGGAGCAGGTGTCCAGATTTTTGATACTAATTCATCTAAATATGTTACACAATATCTGTTTCACGAAGAAGATTCTTCCGGTATTGCCAATAATTGGGTGAATTGTGTTAAACGATATGGAGATATTATGTGGATTGGTACTTATGGTGGTGTAAGCAGTATCGATTTACGGAATAACCAGATCAGCACATTTCGTACTCAGAAAGGAATTTTGCCCGGAAACATAGTGTTTGCAATTACTAAGGACCACCATGGAAAAATGTGGTTTGGAACTACCGAAGGTCTTGCCTGTTACGATCCAAAAACAGGGAAGTCAGTACACTATACAACTAAAGACGGTTTAGCTGGAAATGCTATTTGCGGGATTCTGGAAGATGAAAAAGGGAATCTGTGGATAAGCACACACAACGGTATTTCCAAATACTCTCCCGATACTAATAAGTTCTCAAACTACTACGCATACGATGGTTTGCAGGGAAACGAATTTTCAACCGGAGCAGCATATTTGACACCTGAGGGTGAAATTATTTTTGGAGGTGTTTCCGGGGTCAGCTCCTTTTATCCATCACATATAGCTGATAAACGAGCAGCAGTAAGATTATATCTTACTGGCTTATATATATTTGAGAAGAAGGTAGTTAAAGGCATGAAGTCGGGCAGTCATGAAATTATTGACCGCTTTATAAACGATGTTGATAAAATTCATCTGAGTTACAAAGATAATATGTTCTCACTCGAATTTTCCACCTTTGACTTCGGAAGGTCTGAAAGTGTTTATTTTCGTTATCGATTGGAAGGTCTTAACGAACAATGGATAACCACTGAAAAAGGTATAAACCGGATCAGCTTCACCAACCTGAATTATGGTCATTATAAACTAAGAATCAGAGCTTGTGTAAACAATCAGGAATCGGATGAAAAAGAAATTGGAATCATTATCTATCCACCCTGGTATCTGAGTTTGCTTGCTAAAATTATTTATTTTGCGTTGTTCCTCTTTCTGAGTTGGTTGGTATTCCGGGTGGCAATTGAGAGACTCAAGCATAGACAGGAAATGATGCGCCGTGAACACATGGAACAAATAAACGAAGGTAAACTTCAGTTTTTTATCAACATATCTCACGAAATTCGTACTCCGATGAGTTTGATTATCAGTCCGCTTGAAAAACTTTTAGCGGAAAATAAAGATACCGACAAACAGGCAGTTTACCAGTTGATGTACCGTAATGCACAACGTATTCTTCGCCTGATCAACCAATTGCTTGATATCCGTAAAATTGATAAGGGTCAGATGTTTGTAAAAATGAGCGAAACGGATTTAGTTGGTTTTATTGATGACCTAATGACTACTTTCGATTATCAGGCGAAAAAGCGTGAAATAAATTTTGTATTTGATCACTCAATGTCTGAATTGAAAGCATGGATCGATGTAAATAACTTCGACAAGGTGCTGGTAAATATTCTTTCGAATGCCTTTAAGTTTACACCTGAAAAGGGGGAGATTATCGTTAGTTTGAAAACCGGAGAAAATGAATCGGCAAATAATACCCTGGAACACTATTTCGAGATTATTGTTTCCGATAACGGCATTGGGTTGGAGGAAGATAAAATTGAAAAGATATTTGAACGTTTTTATCAAATCAATAACTCTCACACTGAGGTGAACTTTGGTACGGGTATAGGGTTGCATTTATCTAAAAATCTGGTTGAGTTGATGCATGGTGAAGTTTTTGCCCGGAATAAAGCAGAAGGGCATGGCAGTGAGTTTATCGTCCGCTTACCATTAGGCGATGCGCATCTTATTCCTTCAGAACGGGAAGTGAGTGATGAGCTGCCTTTGTCAGCTCGTGTAGAACGTGTAAAAGATTTCATACCTGATACCGAAGCCTATTTGGGAGTCAATAAAACCAAGCCAAAAACCAAATACAGAGTGCTAATTGTGGAGGATGAAGTTGAAATCCGTCATTATCTGCGTAATGAACTTGCAGATACCTACCATATCAGCGAATGTGTGAACGGCAAAGAAGCACTGGATTTTATACTCAAAGAAAAACCAGATTTGGTTATCAGCGATGTTATGATGCCCGAGATGGATGGAATTACCTTGTGTAAAAAATTGAAAGCAAATATCAACATCAATCATATTCCGATTATTTTGCTCACGGCCAAGTCGCGCGATGAAGACAAAGCAGAAGGTTTCGATATTGGTGCCGATGCTTATGTAGCTAAACCTTTCAACGTGGAGTTACTTAAAAAAAGAGTTGGCAATATTATTGGGAATCGGGAAAGACTGGAATACAGACCATCAGAGAATGAAGAAAATCAGGGATTGATAAAGCAAGTTGTACTAAAATCATCTGACCAAATTTTATTGGAGAAAATCATCAAAATAATCAACGCAAACATCGACAGTTCCGATTTGAATGTAGAAATGCTGGCCGATGGAGTCGGCATGAGTCGTGTACACATGCACCGGAAGCTTAAGGAACTCACGAATCAATCAGCCAGAGATTACATTAGAACCATACGACTCAAACAAGCGGCGGAATTGCTTCGGGGACAAAAATTAACTATTTCAGAAGTAGGATATGCCCTGGGGTTTTCTAATTTGTCACATTTCTCAAATTCTTTCAAAGAATTTTATGGCATGTCACCCAAAGAATTTGCCCAAAACAATTTTCATAAATCAAAAGAAACTGAATCTTGATTGAAATTTCAAATGAGATAAAATGAGGCAGGGTTTTTAAATCCTGTCTCTTTTTTTATAGATATTACTGAAATATTACCAATGGAAAAGAATTTGTTATAAATTTAAAACAAATGTAACCAGCAGAAAAATTCTTGTACTCTGTCACACAAACAAACGAAAATAAAAGTTTTATATTTGTAGAGTTAAATATTAAACTAAAAAAAAGAAAATTAATGAAGAAATGAAGAAAGAAAAAGAATAATCTATCTAAAAACAAAATTAATTTAAATATTAAACAATGAATTAATAATCTATGTATGAAAAGCACAAATTTAAAAAAACAAATTAGTTTTCTATGCTTAATATTATTGTTTCCTGTTTTGATCATGGCTCAAACAGTAATAGTAAAAGGGAGTGTAAAAGACAACAAGGGTGAGTCTATGCCCGGTGTAAATGTGAAGGAATCTGGAACAACAAACGGTACCATAACCGATTTGAATGGGAAATATGAGATTAAAGTTTCGGCAAAAGGGAAACTTATTTTCTCATATATTGGTTTTGAAACCCTTGAAGTAAACATTAACCAGAAAAGTTTAGTAGATGTCGTTCTGAAAGAAGATACCCGGTTGTTGAATGAGGTTGTCGTTGTTGGTTATGGTACAATGAAAAAGAGCGATCTGACAGGTGCTGTCGTTTCAGTGAATTCCGATGCTATTACGAAGTCAATACCTACATCAATCGATCAGGTATTACAAGGTAGGGCGGCAGGAGTACAGGTGCAGCAAAATTCAGGGATGCCAGGTGCAAGTACTTCCATCAGAATTCGTGGCGTCAATTCTTTGAGTGCTTCCACTGAACCTATTTATGTAATAGATGGTGTCATTATCGACGGTGGTGCGACAAGTGGGAACAATACGAATACGAATGCTATTGCATCTATCAATCCTGCGGATATTGTTTCGATGGATGTATTAAAAGATGCTTCTGCTACGGCTATTTACGGTTCCCGTGGTTCCAACGGTGTGATTATAATCACTACCAAAAGAGGTATTAAAGGAGAAGCAACCATTAATTACAACAGTTATATGGGTGTACAGCAGATGCCTAAAAAATTGGATATGTTGAACTTGCAACAATATGCCATTCACCGCAACACCTTAGCCAACTTAAATATTTCAATGGCAAATAACAATTTTGTCCGTCCCGATTTATTGGGAAAAGGTACGGACTGGCAGGATGAATTGTTTAACAATGCTCTCATGCAAAACCATAACCTCTCTATTTCGGGTGGAAGCGATAAGATTACTTATGCTTTGGGTGCTGCTTACTTGGATCAGACTGGTATTGCCGCCGGTTCAGGTTTCAAACGATTGAATTTGAGCGGTAGTTTCGACGCACAGGTCAAAAAATATCTGAAAGCAGGCGTCAGTTTTGCTTTTAGCAATTCGTTCCAAAAATTAACTGTTTCCGATCAATCTTTGGTTTCAATAGCTTTAAGAACAACACCAGATGTCCCTGTACGTAATGCAGACGGGACTTTTGCTGCCTCGAGTGAACAGTTTATGCCTACAAATCCGATGGCTATGGCTATGTTGATTGATAATCACAATGAATCGTATGGTATTCGAGCTAACACTTACGCGGAAGCTACGATTATTCCCGGTTTAACTTATCGTACTGAGTTTTCGTTCGATTACAATACAACCAACACCTACCGGTTCCAACCAACTTATTATCTCTCACCTACACAATTTATGGATAATAATCAGGGCGAATTTTCCAAACAATATAATAAATTCTGGAGTTGGCGTAATATTTTGACATATACCAAAACCTTCGGAATACACCATGTAAATGTCATGCTGGGTCAGGAAATGCAGAAATCGGCATGGGAATATCTTTATGGATCCCGTACCGGCTATACAACCAATGGTGCTACCGATTTGACGTTGGGAGATGCTACTACAGCAGCAAACAACGGATATACTGGCGCCAGTTCTATTGCTTCTTATTTTGGACGAGCATACTATTCATACAATGACAGGTATTTATTGACAGCAACTTTGCGCCGGGACGGTTCATCCAAATTTGCACCAAACAATCGTTGGGGATGGTTTCCATCGGCAGCCATGGCATGGAGAATTTCTAACGAAGAATTTCTGAAAGATAATGCACTCATTAGTAATTTAAAACTTCGTTTAGGATGGGGACAAGTTGGTAATCAGAATATTCCGGATAATTATGCGTATATTGCGACCTATGGTACGGCAATAACAAATTGGGGTACCGGTTTGATCGCAAGTAATACGCCAAATGCTAACTTAACCTGGGAAACTACAACTTCAGGTAATGTCGGTATGGATTTGAGCTTATTCAAAAACCGGATCGAATTTATAGCTGACGTCTATTACAAAAAAACAAACAACTTATTACTTCAGGCATCACTTCCAGTTTATGCAGGAACATCAGGTACAGGATCGAGCGCACGTCCCTGGGTAAATCTGGGTTCGTTACAGAATCAGGGAATTGAGTTGACTCTAAATACGGTAAATATTGAAAAAGGAAATTTCCAATGGCGTTCTAACTTTGTTTTTTCATTGAACAGGAATAAAGTATTGTCTATTAATACACAAACCGGAACAGATTCGAGAACAGTTGAAAGTAGTAACTATGGGGTAAACGACAGCCCTGTGATTAACCAGACTGTGGTAGGACAACCTATCGGTCAATTCTATGGTTATCAAATAATCGGACGTTTTGAAAAAGCCACTGACTTTTATTACAAAGATGCTAATGGTAATATCAAACGTACACCGGTTATGTTTGATCTACCAATTGATGAACAAAACGGTGTGTGGATAGGCGATTATATCTACAAAGACCAAAATCACGATGGTGTCATTGACGAAAAAGACCGTACTTTCATCGGCAATCCAGAACCTAAATTCACCTTTGGTATCGGTAATACATTTACATATAAAAACTGGGACTTAACAATTTTCTTGTCAGGTTCTTACGGAAATGATGTAATAAACTACTCTCGTCGCTTTCTGGAAAATCCAAGAAGAAATATTTCAAACTTATTTGTAAAAGCAACACGGTATGCTCAGACGTCTTTAATTGATCCAAACGGACCTAATGATTACAGGAATGTGCAAATTACAGGTGGAGATTGGGACATGCCACGTATTGCTATGGGACAACAAACCTCTAACTACGACTACGCATTTAGTGATCGATATGTTGAAGATGGTTCCTATCTCCGCATACAAAATATATCTTTGGGATATACTTTACCTGGTAAATGGATGAATAAAATAGGTATTCAAAAACTGAAGATTTATGCCAATCTCCAAAATGTATACACCTTTACCAAATATTCAGGATATGACCCGGAAGTAGGTATCTCATATAGTGGCGGTAATCAGTTAACCGGAATAGATAACGGACGTTATCCTTCTCCCCGTATCTATACTTTCGGCATCAATCTTACTTTGTAATTTATAAAAGAGATGAATATGAAAACAAAAAAATTAATATATACGCTTATTGTTGCGTTTACGTTACTGCTGAGTGCTTGTAACAATTTCCTTGATATTACTCCAAACAATCTGATAACAGGAAACAGTTTGACTGCAGATAATCTACCGTCGCTCACATCGCCGCTTTACAACGTGGTATGGGCCGATTTCAATGCGCAGTTCTATTATGGCTTAGGCGACGGTGCCTCTTATAATCTGTATGCACCCTATTCAGATTACATTTATCCGTTTTCTGATTTGGCTGTAACCGGTCTAACCGGACCGTTGGTAAGTGCATGGCAATCATTCTATGTAGTTGTTCAACAATCCAACAAGGTAATCATAAGTATTAAAGAAAGTTCGGCCGATCAGGATGTAAAGAACCAATACATGGCTGAAGCACGGTTTATGCGTGGTACGGCCTATTGGTATCTTGCATCCTTATGGGGAAATGCAATTATTTCCGAAAATCCTACACCTATTGCATCCAATCCGATAATCAATTCTAATCCACGTAAAGATGTATTTGAATTCGCCATCCGCGATCTTGAATTTGCAGCTAAATATTTACCCGAAACCGTTTCGCAAAGTGGCCGCGTGAACAAATACAGTGCTTATGGCATGTTATCACGGGTTTATCTGGCTTATTCAGGTTTTGTGGATAATGAAACCAATCCGAACGGGGGCACACGTAATCTCACCTATTTGGAGCTGGCAAGAAAAGCAGCTGAAGTAGTTATTACTAAAAGCAGTTACAAATTGATGGATAATTATCCTGATTTATTTAAAATTGAAAATAACAATAATTCGGAATCGATGTTTGCTTTTCAATGGGTCCCAGGGCTTAATAGTTCCACAGGATGGGGATACATAAATAACCAACAGGCATACTTCGCTTACAGCTCTGAAATTACAGGTGATGATGCCGCCTGGGGTGACTGGACGAGAGCTACCTTCGATGTTATAAAGGAATACGAAACAGCAGATACGATTCGCCGTAAAGCCACATGGATGGGTTATGGTGACTTTTATCCTGAAATCAGTAAATCTACCGGCGGACTATTATGCGAAAGAGATAACGGACAACAAATGCTCAATGTAAAAAAAGGAATAGTGGGTTCGACCAAAGACAACCCGGCTATAGCTCGTATGAACTCAGCTCTCAATACATATATGCTACGTTTGGCAGAAGTATATTTGAATTATGCGGAAGCTGTTCTGGGGAATAATGCAAGCACGACCGATGCCATGGCATTGGAATATTTCAACAAGGTGCGTACCCGTGCCGGAATGCCTGCTAAAACCAGTCTCACTTATGACGATATACGCCACGAACGTCGTATTGAATTTTGCATGGAAGGGCAATATTGGTACGATCTTTTGAGCAGAGCTTATTATAAACAACAGGAAGTAATCAATTACATTACGGCACAAGATCGTGGCACGATTGTTCCTTTCCTTTTCGAGTCACCAAATAAACTTAAGGAAGACCCTGACAGAGACCGTACGACCCGGGCAATTGGTACCGCAAATGCATCTATTTTCCTTGTGCCTTATCCTGAATCTGAATTGATTCAGAATCCGCTTTTGAAGGAACCTCCTGTTCCTTACACATTTACCGAAGACAAAATTACCGATTTATTTCAATAACTTTAAAGAAATATCCTAATGAAAAATAGAGTATATAAAAGTCGATGGACAAGATTCGCATTTTGGGGATTGTTGATCAGTGCAATCGGATTTACATCTTGTAAAGGCAATAATGAACCAATATCCGATAAACCCACGATTATCACTGCCGTTTATCTTGAAGATGCCACATCTACAGTGACAGACAGAAAAGTTGAATTCGCACGTATCGGACAAACCTTACGATTGGAAGGCTCCGGTCTTTTGGGTTTGGAGAAAATTTATTTTAATGGACATGCCTCTTCTTTTAATCCGGCATTAGCTACAGATAACAATGTGTTTGTTTCTATTAGTGCACTAACACCTACAATTGATAGTGACCCTGCAAAGCGAAATACTATTATGCTGGAAAAAAATGGTATACAATATACATATACGTTTGAAATCAGAGCCTCCGCTCCAACTATTACAAGTGTTTCTCATACGATGCCACTGGCAGGAGACAGCATTACTATTAATGGAACCGGATTACAGGGAATTACTAGTGTAACTTTCCCAGGTAATATTGTTGTAACCGAAGGTATTGTTTCCGACGATGTAGATGGGAGATATTGTACAGTAACTGTTCCCGCCGGTGTGTCAACCGATGGTGGTTCTATTTTGGTAATTGGAGCCAACGGCGGAGCCTATTCTCCCGCTTTCTTTAATTTCAAAAAAGGCTTGTTACACAATTTTGATGATGTAAATAATGCCAGCTGGAGTAATGGTGAAATATCAGATGATTTGAGTGATGTTATTCCTGCGAATGGTAATTTACCTAAATCGCAGGGTATATACCGCTCATTAATAAAAATGCCACAACAATGGCTGCTTCCGATGCTGCTGTTGACATAACCCGCTATTGGATAAATAATTCGGTATGGGCAACCATTCTGAATAGCACGGTCATTCCCGGGAGTACAACCAGTGATCAGGTAGCTGTGCAAATGGATATTTATGTGGTAGGTGAATGGAATTCGGGCGATATTCGTTTCGTTGTTGCCGATGGTTTCGGTGCCAGCAGATATTGTATGATTTATGCACCGTGGGAATCTGACGGCAAACGTGTTCCTTTCGTCAATCCGGGACATTGGTTTACTATCACCTTGCCATTTAGCGATAGTGCTGATTTTGAAGGCACTGATTTTCAGGGAATATTAAATGTTATTGCAGGAGTGACTTATGCACAAGCTGGTCCATGGTTGGAAAACGGACCAGTCAATGGTGTTCTGGCACTGCCTTCTAACGTAAATGTGTATTTTGATAATATACGTGTTGTTCCTCTAAACACTCCTACTTATAGTGATTTTCCTGAATGAAAATTAACAATAAAAAAAATATATACAATTATGAAACTAAAATATATAAAAAATAATTTAATTCAACTTACTGTACTTGGTTTATTGATTGTCGGCATGAATTCATGCTATGATGATAAAATGAATTGGGGTAAAGATCCTTCTTATGGTGACGTTTCTGTTGCTGAACTCCCTTTGGCATTACAGGAAGCTATTTCGCGTTACGATGTTTTAAATTCCTATACTAATTTCATATTAGGTGTAGGTATTGATATGCAACTCTATATGAATGATGAAACATATCGCAATATCGTTAATCGTAATTTTGACGAAATCGTAGTTGGCTATGGGATGAAACATGCTGCTATGGTAAATTCGAGTGGTGAATTGAATTTTGCGCCTGTGGATGCTTTGATGAGTAAGCTGCAAGAAGCAGGGTTGACCGTATATGGTCATACCCTGGTGTGGCATCAGAATCAGAATGCAAGTTATTTAAATAGTTTGATAGCACCCACGATTATACCTTCGGCAGGCGAATCTCAATTGGATGTAAGCGCACTATTAGATGGATCTTTTACAGGTTGGAACAGAAATAATGCCGGAGGAATAACTAAAGTAGATAATGCCGGGTTAAATAATGGTTCAGCAATTCGCCTTGAAACTACTGCTGCCGGAAACGAATGGGATACACAACTGACAAGTCCTTCTATACCGGCTGTTATAGGACATAATTATGAAATTTCATTTTGGATTAAATCGGAAAGTGCCGGACAAGGACGGGTTTCATTCGCCGGGATGTCAAATAATTATCCTTGGCTGGGTAGTGCGTTATTCAGTACAAACGGATCGTGGACACAGATTAAGTATAATTCTACCACTATTGGTAGTGCTTTTACAGCCACAGACAATACTATCAAAATTGCATTTGACCTCGGAAAAGTACCTGGTGTCTACTATATAGACATTAACTCTATTAGTGTTATTGATCTGGATGCTGCACCGGCTGAAGTAAATTACGTTGAAAACGGTGGATTTGAAACCGGAGATTTTGGAACCTGGACTCAACCAAATTCAGGCGCAGGAATGACAGTTACAAATGAAGATAAATTTGCTGGAACTTATAGTGCCAAAATCATTTCAAGTGCAACTTCTGCAAATGCCTGGGATCTTCAGCTAATAAGCCCGACTATTTCATTAGATGCAAGTAAAGCTTATACTTTTTCATTCTATGTTAAATCTGATGTGGCGGGTAAAGGACGTATTTCATTTCCGGGAAATATGAATGGTAATGAGTATCCTTGGTTGAATTGGACAGGAAGCGGTGCCAGCGAAGCTTTTACAACTCCTGCAGGTACATGGACTTTGGTTTCTGTCGATATAACTAATACATCTGATTTTAAGTTGAGTTTTGATATGGGATATTTACCGAATGTTACTTATTATATAGATGATGTGAAAATTATAGAAAAAACCGTTGCTCAGAGCTCGAAAATATTCCGTGCCGGTCCGATTATTATCAATAAAACAGATGAAGAAAAGGCCCAAATTATCGGGACTGCCATGCAAAGCTGGATATCGCAGATGGTTACTCATTACAAAGATCAAGTGCACGCTTGGGATGTGGTAAACGAACCGATGAACGATGCAGGCGACCTTCGTTCAGGAAAGAATGTAGCTACCCCTGCTTCAGATGAATTCTACTGGCAGGATTATTTAGGGAAAGATTATGCGGTAACGGCTTTCAAATTAGCCCGTCAGTACGGTAATGCTACCGATAAATTGTTTATCAACGATTATGGTTTGGAAAATGGTTCTTTAGCCAAATGTGATGGTTTGATTGAATATGTCAATTATATCGAAAGTAAGGGAGCTACAATAGATGGGATTGGTACGCAATTACATATGAGTCTATCAAGCGATACTGCTAAAATTGCTCAGATGTTCCAAAAATTAGCGCTAACCGGCAAACTGATTAAAGTTTCAGAACTGGATATTCAGTTAGGTACGGCTTCTCCCACACTTGACCAATACGCCCAACAAGCCGCTTTATATAAGTATGTGGTGGACTCTTATATGAAATATATACCTGAATCCCAACGTTATGGTATCACCATTTGGGGCATTTCAGATAATGCCAAAGAGCATACAAACTGGATTCCAGATGATGCACCTTGTTTGTGGGATGCAAATTATGCCCGAAAACATGCCTATAAAGGCTTTGCCGACGGACTCGCTGGTGAAGATGTAAGTGCTGGTTTTTCTGGCGAGCTTCAATATTAATAACTTATTTTTTCAAACTAAAAATCACTCCACGTTTCCGTGTGGAAAGTGGAGTGATTTTCTTTGTTTTTTCTAATAAAATCATATTCTGAGATTATGATTCAGTAACTCCTGTTGATAATTTTTCTAAGCTCTGTTTTATAATCTCAAGTACCAATACATAAAAAACATCTTAAATAATTGAAGGGAAAAAAAATTATTTTCAGTTGATTATAAATGCAAAATATCTTATGATGAGTGGTTAACAGAAAATATCAGGGAGTAAAACTTTAAGATTACAATAAATATAAGCAACAATTAAACAGCACACAAATAGATTTTTTAACATAATGAAATCAAGTTCACAAAAAGTCTCAATTATAGAGAAAATAGGCTATAGCTTAGGCGATTTGGCCGCAAATCTTATTTTTCAAACCTTAATGACATTTATAGCTTTCTTTTATACAGATGTTTTTAAAATTCCACCGGCTTCCGCTTCCGTAATTATTTTTGTGGGGGGTATGATAGGAGCTTCGTTTAACCCGATTATGGGAGCTATTGCCGACCGCACCATAACCCGATGGGGAAAGTTCCGTCCCTGGATATTATGGACTTCAGTTCCTTTTGGAATAATTGCATTATTAACATTTACAACCCCAAATTTCGGTCCTCACGGAAAACTCATTTACGCATTTGTAACTTATATATTTTTAGTACTTATATATTCTGCCAATAATCTTCCTTACTCAGCTTTAAGTGGAGTAATGACCGGGGATATGTCAGAAAGAAACAGCATTTCATCCTACCGTTTTATTGCCGTTATGATTGCTCAGTTTATTGTTCAGGCATTGCTTTTACCACTTGTTTTAATTTTCGGTGCTGGAGACAAAACAATCGGATTCGAAAAAGTGATGACAATTTTTGCCATTACCGGTGTTATTTTCTTTATCATTACGTTCCTGACAACAAGGGAAAGAATTATTCCAAAACCGGAGCAAAAATCAAGTGTGAAGCAAGATATTAAAGATCTTTCAAAAAACAAACCATGGTTAGCCATGTTGTTTCTGACTATTTTAGTGTTTATAACTTTATCGCTAAAAGGTGGAATGTATGTTTATTATTTTGAAAACTATTTAGATAATGCACAACTGGCAGCTTTTCTTCAAAATATTGGCTTGAATGGCCTTATTGATAATTTAAATTCACTTTTAACCAGAATTGGGTTGGTTGGATTTGTCTGGCCTAAAGATGCAGCTACTTCAGGCTTTAGCTTATTTAATGGAGGTGGTATTATTTTTATGATTCTGGGAATTTCCTTTTCAAAAAAACTGGCAGACAGATTTGGAAAACGCGATGTATTTGTTGTGGGCCTGATATTATCAACCATTTGCTTATTTGCATTTCTATTTTTCTCTAAAGAATCCGTTGGATTAGTTTTTATTGCACAATTATTTCATGGATTTTTTTACGGACTCACTATTCCGCTATTATGGGCAATGATTGCCGATGTGGCTGATTATTCGGAAATGAGAAATAATCGTCGTGCTACCGGAATTATTTTTTCAGCAATGATATTCGGGCTGAAAGCAGGATTGAGTATTGGTGGTGCTTTAGTGGCAGGGATTTTAGCCTTTTTTGGCTATAACGAACAACTGGCAGTTCAGGCTGAAAATACAATACAAGGAATTAAGTTATCAGTTAGTGTGTTCCCAACCATTACTTTTTTATTAGCAGCCTGCTGTTTGTTTTTTTATGAAATAGACAAGAAAAAAGAAATTGAAATAGAAAATTCTCTAAAGAAAAAACGTTAATATACAGATAATAATCTAAATAAAGTAGCCAACAAAATGAATTTATATATTTCAATTCAAAGTATATCTTTAATAAGATAGCTAACCTGTTGTAATTTAGGATAATTTAATTGATACAACTTACTTTTTCAAATAAAAAAATGTCAATATATATATCAATTGTTTTTTGCTTTTATCTGTATTTTCAGTTGATAGCACAAATTGTAACAAGTTGATAAATATATGTAACATACAGGGTATTTCATTTTTGTTTTTGTATTTATATTTGTTAGCTATTTTGGAACTTCATTCAGGTTTATAATTATTTCACATTTTTATTTCAGACTGAAACAAAATATGAATTATTTTAGTTGTTTTTAGTGAATTAAATTTTCATTTAATCGTAATATCAAGATTTACAAGAAAAATTACAAGCATATTTTTAATGATTCAATATTTCAGTTGCTTTTCAACAGTTTCAATAATTAATTACTTATGATCATTAGTGTCCACTAAAATTCATTAACAGTTCTTTGAAATCCTTTTCTATCAGTATTTTCCGAGCAAAATAGTTGCGTGACGATTTGAATTTTTTAT